>Ga0307488_10004463_pt1 | contig 11666 bp, 10 predicted proteins | sample SB02metaG_FD_202248 | JGI IMG/M metagenome (GOLD analysis project Ga0307488, IMG submission 202248) | Sea-ice brine microbial communities from Beaufort Sea near Barrow, Alaska, United States - SB 0.2 | ecosystem: Environmental > Aquatic > Marine > Coastal | place: USA: Alaska | collected...
GCTATATTGCTTATTTCGTTGACTATAAGAAGTATAAACTAGACTATTATGATGTGCAGGGAGGAGGACGAGGTAGCCAAGAAAAAGGAATACATAAAAGATTACCCTACCAATCTTTCGCAGCTGCGGGGCTCAAGAAAATAGAACAAGCCCCCAATGCCGACCCTAACACCTCTGACACCAACAGAGACACTGCCGGATATAATTCTTGCTTGCAAGTAGACGGAGACCCATACGGATTTATCAACAAGCTAACGCAGAATCCCTCATATGGCACAATGTTCGATATAGATCCCTGGCACATGGCGGCTCTGCAACCAAAGATCCGCTTATTCAAAGTGATCTATGATCAAACAGAAAGTGGAGAAACAAGAGAGAGAGAAGTAGAGATAAGCTTTGAGTCCCACTTTTCAGGTAAAGAAATGGACTTCTTCAAGAATAAGCGATCTCGCGGCGCTGGTGTCGGGCTTAAATCTTTTGAGTTTACGTATGATGGAAGCAACCCATTCTCTGCCAAAAAGAGCATAAAAGCGAACCTTAAGATTTTCTCTAGTACGTTCTCAGAACTGACACAAGAGCGTATAGGCGACACCACTTATGAGGAAAATGGAGTGATCCAGGATGGGAAAGCCAAATACGCATACACCGATCTAGCGCTCAAAACTTCTACGAGTCAGAAGAAATCGGGAGAGTATGACAAATGGAGATCGATAGTTGATGAGAACGAAAAACTAGCAAAACTAAACTTTAGACTAAAGGCAGTCATTGGTCTATCTCTACCTAAAGGAGACATTCCAGACGACAAGGCGTCGAAGAACTATACAAAGAAGCAGTTAAAGGATGCTCTTGCTCAATCCTATGTAACTCTCAACTTAACTCCGACTGTTCATGACTTTGAATTTGATGAACAAGGGAGAGTTAGCCTTAATATAAGATATTTGGCTTATGTTGAAGACTTTTTTGATCAGAGCGGATTTAACGTATTTGCTGATCCAAGCGGGATACACTCATTTAGGCGAGAGAAGAGAAAGCTGCAAATGAAGGCTCTCCGCGCAGCCTGCGAGGATCTTGAAGAAGGAGACAACAAAAAAAACCTGCAGACGCTGCAGAAAGAGTATGTAAAGCAAGTTGACACAGAGATCGGCGAATCGGTTCAGTCAATGATCCGAGTGTTAATGAACAAAAAAAGAATCTACTATATGTCGCTTTCGGCAGAGAAGATAAACAAGTTTACTGCCCTGGGTCCACATTTGGATTTTGTAAATGAGGTACTGAGGGGCGAGAATGAGATCTCACTTTCGATAAAAAGCGCATCAGCGCACAGCGAAGTTCTGAATAGTAACATAAAGAAAGCAATAGATGCGGGGTTCTCGGATAGAGAAGAAGGGGGGAGTTCAGACTCGGTTGCCGCCGCTTTAGCCGCAACCAATCCACTTTATCAAGATCTGGCATTCTTTTACGTGAGCGATCTGATCGATACCATACTGGAAAACATCCAAAATGACTTCGCAGCGGTTATTGAGAAACTCGAAGATCCAAATAATCAGCCCGTCAAGTATATCGAGCCAGCTGAACTGAAAAAAAGAAAGCTAGATCTAATGAAGTATCAAAAGAATTTTGAAAGATTCAGAATCTTACTCGGACCCGTTGAGTTCATGGATCACGGCAATTATATACCAGAAACAAGCATTTTTGTTAACTTTGGGGATGTCCCGATATCAGTAAAGTATTTTGTCGAATGGTTAACGGATCGGGCATTATCAAGAGAGGACAGTTTCTATTCTTTAACTCGATTTATGAATGATCTGTTCAACAACCTGATTACTAAATTTTTAAATAACGGGAAATGCTTCGCTTTCAGTACAAAGCAGAAAGTTAGAGTCAACCAAAATGTTCTAACGAGTTATAACGACACAAAAAGCAGAGACGAGATAACAGACAAGATCATAAAACATGCAAGAAAACTAGAGAAAAAAGGGCGCTCAGGTAACCCTGCTCGACTAACGAATATTAATGAGTTGCCGCTTCCGATCTTAAATATCTCAGGGAAGACAGCGAGCAACTATGCCCCACTATCGAAGGAGACCAACTATTTTGTGTTTTTCGCTGGTAGAGTGCAGCCGGTTGAAAAACTGAATGGCAATAAAGCTGAGGACAGCAAGAACGGCATCTATCATTATCTACTGGGTAGAGATAGGGGCTTGGTCAAGAATATTTCCCTAAAGAAAACAGAGACCCCAGGCTTGCAGGAGGTTAGATTTGAGCAGGAGGGATATGAGGGATTAGAACAACTGAGGGTGGTATATGACGCAGATATAACCTGTCATGCTAACGTCAATACCTTCCCTGGCACCTACATATACTTGCCCCCAAGAGGGTTCGATCCATCAGTGGTGTCTGAGGATCTTACGAAATACGGCATCGGCGGCTATTATATGATCATTAAATCGACACACAAATTTGGACCTGCCATGGCTGAATCAACGATCTATGCTAAGTGGGTTGCACAACTCGAAACGAACTACCCCGTAGAGAACAGTGGGCAGGTAAAGAATAGAAGCTCAAGCCCTAGTAAGTGCAAATCAGCAAATGATAGACTGGAAGCCCTAGGGGAAGAAAAGAAGTAAGATGTCTAAGTATTTTGTAGAGAAAAACGGCGAATCGACCCGCTCATTGTTTCTGAAGAAAACAATTTATTCTGGTGCCATGGCGCGAGCCGGCAGCAATAACGTTGTGCCCATTAACTTTGCAGAGAAGATTTACTATGGAAGACTGGATAGGCAGTTTAACGTAATAATGCCCCGTGCAGGAAGACTTAAGAAGATACCCAACTCGGCAGATCCCAATAGACCACAGCAGGTAGCAGATTTTGTAGCAGACATGTTTCAGCAAATGGTCTTACAGTTTAAGAAACGTGCAGCCCAGGGAAAGATAAGCAGTAATCAAGACTTTTTGTCAAACTTGAAGGCTTATAAGGGTTATCAAGATCCAGTGAAAGAGTACAATCTATATAAAAATATATATTTTCGTAATCTTAAGGCAAGAATAAGCGGTACTCGATCAAGGTTCAAGAACTTTGATGAGTTTGTCGAGTTATTAATGCCGATTCTTGAAGTCTCTTTGACGGAGCAGCCGCTCACTTACACCGGCTTCCTAAAGAGTAAGGACTGCTCGGTTATGAATTCTGGTTTCGCGATTGAGATCGCAAACGCAGACTATATCAGCGATGACGGCAAGATCCAGCAGTTCGTAAAGAACCCAAACTGGAAATTCTTCGTTAACACTTGCAATTCGTATGGGTTTATGATAGATTCAAATGTACCCTGGAGAATAATAGCGGATATAGGCACAGACGAGATGATTGCGGCGGCACAAAAGTATTCAAGGCAGTCTTTTAACGTTAGCGGTATTTTGCTTACGTCATGCACGAAGGCATCTTCTCGCAGCTATAATACTTTTAAGAAGGACTTGTTCGATCTGTACAATCTCGTCCGACCGAAGCGATATTCTGAGTTCGTTGATTGTCCTGATGGCGGTATAGTCAAGAAAATAGTAAAAACGGAAGAATTGACATATCAACAGTTCATCGATAGATACCCCGAGGAAGTATTCTTGAAACTATACGTGAAAATGAGAATACAGGAAGAAATGCCAGATATGTCGGATGGCGACAAAGAAGCAGCGGTAAGGCAACAGGTCGCATTAATGAAGATTGATAACTCAATGACGAACCTCCATGAAAACTTTGAAAGCAACATCAATAAAACGTTTGACAAACGCGGCTCGTTGAGCTATAATATATATTCTAATAACGCTCAGTCCAAAAGAAGTTTTGATCAGGGCGAGATAGCTAACATAACTATCACGGAATATAACGATGATTTTTCAAGCGATCGATGACAAGAGTGAGTGTATAGGTATCTATGCTGATGGAAAGCTCCACTTTGAGGACTTTCCAGCAAATTTAACGAAGACCTGGAAGTATAGCGGATCGATTAAAGACCCGGACATAGAGTACGCTTGGCTATATTCTCTTGGGAGACCCATCGATGAAGGTTGCTCTGAAGAACTGAAGCAAGAACTGCAAAGAGTTCAAAATAAAATGAGCGCATTTTATAACTCTTTTAAGATCGCCAAGGTAGACCTAACTGACCACTGCGTCTTTGATTTGATACCTCACGACTTTCTTCTTGAGTTTTGTGACGTTAAGAACAAGCTAACTGAGCACGTTTTTCAGTCTTGCGGTCGACCCAAGAACTACGATCACCTAGACGCGGTGCAAAAACTACTTCACAAGATTAAATACCAGGATCTGAACCTCAATGGAGAAGGTTGCCGCAACATGTTTACGTCAACCGCCAACCGGACGAAAATGAAGGCTCTTTTGAACAACTATCGGTCTATTGACTACAACTTGTTTGGTACGGTTACTGGTCGCCTCACTACCACAAAGAGTTCCTTTCCTATCCTGACAGTCAAGAAGGAGTATCGCAAGCTCCTAAAGCCAATTAACGATTTGTTTATTAGCTTCGACTATAACGGAGCCGAAATACGCACGTTGCTTGAGTTGTGCGGGCACTCACAGCCAAAAGAAGATATTCACCAGTGGAACATCGTTAATATTTTTAAAGACGAGGGAATGTCAAGAGACTCAGCCAAGCTAAACTTTTTTGCATGGCTTTACAATCCCGACTCTAATGATATTGAAACAGAGTTCTATGATCGAGAAAAAGTGCTTGACAAATATTACGAAAACGGGTATATTAAGACTCCACATGGAAGAGACATCAAGGTGGATCGTCGTCGAGCACTCAACTACTTGATTCAGAGCACAACCTCTGATCGAGTTCTAGGAAAGGCAGTTCTTTTGGATCAAATGTTAGAAGGAAAGAAGTCATTCATCTCACACATTGTACATGATGAGATTGTGATCGACTATAGCAGTGAAGAAAAAGACCTGCTCCCAGAACTGAAAGAAGCATTTGAAGATTCTTATCTAGCCAACACCTCTGTCGGAAAAAACTACTACGACCTGAGTGATCTAAAACTATGATTTCAATTATCGGTCTGGGTAACGCTGCTTCCGCGATTGTCGAGAATTTTAAAGAGATCTCTTCATATAACGTTTATGTCTTAAATGATCAGGTAAGCAGAACTTCTAAAAACAGGTTTAAGCTCAAGTCCTATGACGACCCCGAGCTATATGAAAAAAACATCCCCAACGTGACTAAATTCCTTGAAAACTTGGACGAAAGTGTCCAGTTTTACATTATGGGCTCTTCCTATAGTTCAAACTATTCATTAGGAATCCTGGAACAGATCAAAGATAAGAAAATCGATGTTGTCTATGTTAAGCCAGATACCGAAATGCTAACAGGTATGCCGTCGCTTATCGAGCAGGCAGTATTTGGGATATTGCAGGAGTATGCTCGCTCCGGGTTGCTGAACTCTATGACGATTATATCCAATTTGAGTCTAGAGAAGCATTTGGGCGATTTGCCAATCAAGTCTTATTATAAGTCTCTGAATCAATACATCTTTTCAGCTTTTCACCATATAAACTATTTTAACCACGCGGAAGCTGAAATTGGCAAGGTGTCCGCACCATCCGAGATCAACCGGATTCGAACCGTTAGTGGGCTCGATTTGAAGAATCTTGAAGAAAAGTGGTTTTTTGATCTTGACACACCGAGGGAACTATGCTATTATTTAGCTATAAACAGTAAGAGATTAGAGACCGAAGGTGGTCTGCATAAGAGGATTGTTGAAATGCTGAAGTCTAAGCCACGGAATGCCTTTCGGAAACTTTCTTATGCTGTTTATGAGACGCCATATGATGATTTTGGGTTTTGCGTCGCCCATACTAACGTAGTACAAAAAAACTCTTGACTTGTTTGTTTGAGAGTGATATAATAGATGTTAAGGAATGCTTAGCATACTTTATTAACCATTAGAAGGAGAAAAAAATGGGAATTGATATGGAACTAATGCGGCGAAAGCTATCTTCTCTTCGAGGAGAGGGCAAGGGTCGTGACAGCACTTCAGTTTGGTTTAAGCCAGATGAGGGAGATACTGATATTCGGATTGTGCCAGCAGCTGATGGTGATCCGCTAAAGGAAATGTTCTTCCATTACAATGTGGGAGACCATAAGGGTGGCATTCTCTGTCCTAAGCGCAACTTTGGAGACGAATGCCCAATTTGTGATTTCGCTTCCAAGTTATGGCGTGAGGGAGTTGATGCTAACGATGAGGAGAGCAAGAAGCTGGCGAAGAGCCTGTTTGTGCGTACGCGCTACTTCTCTCCTGTTGTTGTACGAGGTCGAGAGGATGAGGGAGTCAAGGTCTACGGCTACGGTAAGCAGGCGTATGAGTTACTTCTTGGATACATTCTCGACCCGGAATATGGCGATATTACGGATTCTAAGGAGGGAACCGATATTACGTTGACTTATACTAAGCCTACCAAGCCCGGTCAGTTCCCGCAGACGAATCTCAAGATGCGTCGTAACACGTCTATGTTGCTCAAGGATCCAGAGGCGATCCCTGCTCTGCTTGACCGACTGCCTAACTTTGATAGTTTATGGGAGCGCCTCAGCACCAAGCAGGTCGATGCAATCTTGGATGAGCAGCTTTCCGGAGATTCTTCCGCTGAAGGTCGTTCATCCACTACGGCGAAGTACAACCCTGCTGCGAATAAGAGCAGTGTTGACCGCGCATTTGAAGAGCTAATGCCGAGCTAAATTAGATAGACAGTTCTAGAACCGCTGGCAGACCGGGGAGTAAATAGTCTGCCACTTTTCTTAACATAAAGGAGTAATATATGTTAGATTCACTAAAGTCACTATGGAGCCGATGGAAGGTTCAAATCACATTTGCAGGTGGGGTGCTAGTAGTAGCTACCGCCTTTGGGACGTGTTCGTATGATCCTGAGCAAGTATCGAGCGTTGTGGAGGAGGTGACCCCCACCACCACTGTTGCCGGTGCAACTGGCACAACCGTCGTTACTGAGACTGTTGAGGTATCTGGCGATGCGCCCGTGACCGACGCGAACGGGGTCGACGACCTGTTCGTGACCGAGACGGAGGCTACCATCAATACTGCTGCTGAGTGAGCGGAGATTAAGACAACGAAATAAGAAGAACACAGAACGAGAAGCGTTTAGTCAGAACTCTTTTTTCCATAAGCCGCTGGCACACCGGTTAAAGTGTGCCAACCATTTGTGACGATATAGCTCAGTTGGTAGAGCAGGTGACTGTTAATCACCTTGTCGTGGGTTCGAGCCCCTCTATCGTCGCCATTTAAAGAAACAGTACATACTAAAGTGTATTCAAGAAGGAAGAGAAGAACTATGAAGAATATCGTTATGATCACTACAGCAGTGGCAGTACTCGCCCTAACCGGATGTGACCGAGAGGAGGAGGCTTGCCTTGACTCCTCCGAAGTAGCTGATACGGCTGAGGCGTCTGACACTGCCGAAGCAACTGATTCTGATGACTGTGGCGATGATGTAGCGGAAGAGTAAGGAAAAAGAACACCGCTGGCACACCGGTCAAAGTGTGCCATCCACTACGAATCGCCGCCTTACCTGTTGTATCGATAGGCAGGCGAAACTAAGAGCAAAGAAGATGAAGACACCACTACGATATCCCGGCGGTAAGACACGCGCAGTAAAACATATTCTGCCGCACATTCCTGACGGTATCGATCAAGTTTGCTCACCATTCTTTGGCGGCGGATCAGTAGAACTAGCGATCGCTAAGCGCGGAACGCGCGTATTTGGTTATGACAAGATGAAGCAGCTTGTGTGGTTTTGGCACGGTTTATGTGAAGATAGCAATAGATTGGCGAATGAAGCAGATGGCTTAAGAGGGGAATATACAACCAGAAGTGGGGATGTCGTATTCGGATGCTCAAAAGATTCATTTCATCAGCACCGTAAAGATTTAAAGACAGATTCTCTAACGTTCTCTTACGAAAGGGCGGCAAAATACTATGCAATCAATAGAGCTAGTTTTTCTGGAGCCACATTCAGTGGGGGCTGGTCTGAGAGAGCATCCTACGCAAGATTTACTGATTCATCTATTCAAAGATTACGAGACTTCAAAGCCGAAAACTTTACAGTAGAATACGCTGACTTTGAGGATGCGATGGGGAATCACCCACAAGCTTTCTTATATCTCGATCCACCATACAAACTCAAGGGCTCTCAAAACTCTCTATATGGGGTTGATGGAAACCTTCACGACTCTTTTGATCACGAAAGACTGTATTCTTTGCTAACAAATCGCAATAACTGGCTGATGTCATATAATGACTGTCCGGAAATTAGAGATATGTACAAAGACTATGAGATTGTCGAAGCGAAATGGGCTTACGGCATGAAGAACGTTGGAAAAAAAAAGATGGGTTCCTCATCTGAAATACTAGTTAAGGGGTAATGAATATGAAAGAAATATACGATAGATTCAAAGCCTATCTAGGTGAACAAGATTTAACAGTTCCGCCGGAGATGGAAAAAGATCTCGAAGGTCCAATGCCTTCTCCGAAAGATTCGAGTGAGAGTAATTTACAACGGGCTATCCGGACCATTGAGGCTGATGGGCTTGACTACAAAGTAGTAAAAAATCAAATTAGAGTTCTGGATGACAATCGTGTAGAGACAATGGACAAGCTAATACAGATTCTATCTCCGCTGGGCTTCGTGCATAATCCGATTGGTGGAGGCAGCAGCATCGGTCGCTTGGATCTGAAAGACCGTCAAGCCGGCAGTGTATACGTCTATGTCAAGCCCAAGACTCGAAAGTCAGCTGCAGCCGCCGGCATGGATTTTGAATTGAAGCTGGCAAACCAGATCAGCCAGAGGTATGAAGACTTGGGGATCACTGCAGCGTCTGCTGGCTCTGGGCATGGATCTGACCTGTCTATCATGAAGAATGGTCAAACTGTGTTAACCGTGGAATTAAAAACAGCACTAGCCGCCGATTTTGGGCAGTTTAGAGTTCAATTTAATTTAAATACGGGAAAGTGGGAACCCCGTCGTACAAAGGGCTATATTAAGAATGAGCCCATCTTCGAACCCTTATTCGAAGATAACTTGCTCGAATGGCTCAATATCAATGCTCAGTTCCCAGACGTTAACGATCCCCGGCTAAACCGCGATAAGAATAACAAGATTTCTGGACTTAAACGAACGCAAAATACCGGCAAACTAAAGAGAGAGCTAGAGAGCTTGTGGTTTGACGGTAAAACCGATATTAAGGTTCCGTTTGATTTTTCTCACATTGCCAATTATTATAGTGATAAGGGCGACTCGTTTATTCAAATCAATGGTAGGGGGCTCTATGCCCTAACGCCCGATGCACAAGAATTTCTCAAAGTACCTATGTTTAGAGATCTGGGTCTGACCAGCGAACTAAGATTCCGCTTTAAGCCATCGTCGGGTGTGAATAGCCCAACCAGCTTCACTTGTGCAGTAAAAATCAAAGGACGCTATCAAAAATCAAATCTTAGCTTGACAAATGAACAAGACTTAGATAAAATAATATCAATGCTATAAAAACAGGAGGGTGAATGCCCAGTAAGAAGACAGTTAAGGCTGGCACAGCTAAAGCCGGTAGAGTGTCTATGAAAGACATGATATCAATTATTAATAAGAAGGCTGGTAGAAATGTCGCGCATGATTTAAACGGTGAGAACCCAACGTCAGTTGACGACTGGATCCCAACTGGCTCTCGCTGGTTGGATTCAATTATTTGTAAAGGTAGAATGGCAGGCATCCCTGTTGGGAAAGTAACAGAGATTGCAGGACTAGAATCCACAGGGAAGTCCTACATGGCGGCACAGATTGCAGCAAACGCCCAGGAACAGGGCAAGCTTGTTGTATATTTTGATTCCGAGTCTGCCATCGACCCAAGCTTTTTAGAGCGCTCAGGGTGCGACCTGGACCGCCTGATGTACGTTCAAGCCTCCTCTGTGGAGTTTGTTCTAGAGACGATTGAGGAGCTTCTTGGAGCGACCGATGAGAAACTTGTGTTTATTTGGGACTCATTGGCGTTCACTCCATCGATTTCAGATATAGAGGGAGACTTTAACCCTCAATCTTCGATGGCGGTGAAGCCTAGGATCCTTGCGAAAGGAATGTCAAAATTGACGATTCCTCTTGCGGATAAGCAGGCTACCTTGATTGTATTAAATCAGTTAAAGACAAATATTCCGCAGGGACCAAACGCTAGAATTGTGGCGATGACAACTCCCTATGTCACGCCCGGTGGTAAGGCAATGCATTATGCATATTCCCTGCGAATTTGGCTTACCGGTCGAAAGGCAAAATCATCGTTCATTGAGGATGATAAAGGGTTCCGTATTGGTTCAGAAGTCAAGGTTAAGCTTGAGAAATCCCGATTCGGAACTCAAGGTCGATCTTGCGCCTTCCGAATCCTGTGGGGAACAGACCAGATCGGTATCCGCTGCGATGAAAGTCTTTTTGATGCCATCAAGGGATCTGATTGCTTGACATCGGCTGGTTCGTGGTATACCTTTGCTGCGCCGAATGGCTACAATAAGAAGTTCCAACCTTCTAAGTGGGCAGAGCTTATGGCGAATGATGCCGAGTTCAAGAAGCACGTTTATGAAGTTTTCGACACAGAGATGGTTCAAAAGTTTGATAAGCGAGAAGGAAACGCTAGCTCCTTTTACGCAGATCCAGAAGATCTCACCGTTCCAGTTAAAGATTAAGCCCGTCTTCGACAGAAAGTAGTTGACTTGAGCCTCCCAATTGGTTATAATAGATATAATCAGTTGGGAGGCTCTTTTGTCAATGTTTATCGGTGAATACAATTATGCTGTTGTCTCCACGCAGAGAAAGTATGATGGTCGTGTTAGGAGGTTTATAGACCTTGCCGCCAAGATGGCGAATCAATCATGCGATCCCGTCAATCGCCATGGCGCTGTTCTTGTAAAGGGCTCTTCTGTACTGAACGCCAGTCATAACAAAAATAGTTTCTGTTCATTTGGGCAGCGCTTTAGGGAAAAGGGGACGGGGGTCTCAACTATGCACGCTGAACTTGGTGCCATATTGGGAATGGATAGGAAGATCACAGAGGGAGCCACAGTGTATGTGGCACGAGTTGGGAGGAAGGGGAACCTGAAGCTTTCAAAGCCTTGCTCTATGTGCTATTCTGCGATGAAGCACGTTGGTATCAAGAAGGTTGTATACACGATCAATGGCGAAATGGCAGGGAGTTATAAGCTGTAGAGAGTATGTCAAGGAGGATAAAATCATTGACATTTGGTGGGAAATGTTCTATACTTATTAAGTAAATCAAGGAGAGAACTTTGCAAATGCCTAATCTCGGATATGCCTGTATCCTGACTGCATTAAACGACTTGCCTAAGAAGCAACGAGTAACAACAAACCGATCTATGATCAAGAGAACGTTTCTCGCTAATGGCTTAGCCTATGCGTCGGAACTTGCGTTAAAGAACTGTAAAGACTTATTGACGATCTTAGAATGGAATGAGGCTCACGACATCAAGTTCTTTCGAATGTCGTCCGATTTATTGCCATGGTCTTCAGAATATAACATTTGTGATCTGCCTGACTTTGACGACATCGCTCTTGCTCTTGCCAAGGCTGGTAAGTATGCTAGCGATCATGGTCATCGTAT
>Ga0307488_10004464_pt1 | contig 11666 bp, 11 predicted proteins | sample SB02metaG_FD_202248 | JGI IMG/M metagenome (GOLD analysis project Ga0307488, IMG submission 202248) | Sea-ice brine microbial communities from Beaufort Sea near Barrow, Alaska, United States - SB 0.2 | ecosystem: Environmental > Aquatic > Marine > Coastal | place: USA: Alaska | collected...
CTCCTGGCATGCCAGAGTGGCGTCCTAGATTTCGTAGTCCGAAAAGGTCTGTTAGCTCAAGCTTTCGATCCGATAGCATGTAAGCCAGTAGACCGTGTTTGCCACGGCCAGCTTTGATTTCTTCCGGGGTATCGGTAGAAACCGTCACTATCGACACGCCTCGCCGTTCAAATTCGGGCCGTAGTTCTTCCCATCGCCGTAACTCGGCGACACAGTAAGGTCACCAGTGACCGCGGAAGAACTTAAGCAGCACAGGTCCGCCGCTGAGGCTCGCAGACTTAAACCATTCATTGTTCTCATCAGGCGCGCTGAACTCTGGGATAGTCTGGCCTGGGGCTATGGCATCCACCGCGAGCACCTGGCGGCTGATCGCTGCTGTAAACAGGAAAAAGAGACTGCCCACTAGCGCTAAGAACGCGGGAATTGCGCCTAACCATCCAGATGAAGTAGTGAGCGACACGAGTGAAATCACGCCCGCGGCGAGCCAGAAAGCCAGGAATGGCATGCGATTTTTTGGCAAGCGTACCGCTAACGCGGCCCGAAACCAGACCACACCGGACGCGACTATCATCAATAACGCAATGGCGCCGAGCCATGGAGAGATTTCTAAAATCATTGATGCTGATCCTCAATAAGCGGGGTTCAAATTCCAGCATACCCTAAGGGTCAGCTGTACAACAGCCACCAATTCTGGGCGTTAATCTAACGCTAGAGAATCTATGAGTTATCAGGCACTGCGTCTACTATGGGTTCACAGCGGCAAGTATTGCATTCATAGACAAGCTCAGACATTTGCTTTCCACTGAATAAAGCCTATTATTAATGACGGATATCAATATAACTTATTGAAATTATAGAAATATTCCGAGGTGTTTTTTTCGACTTTGAATGGATCTCAGGGTCGGAGCCGATCCAGTTTAACTTGTGCATAGCCGTGCCGAAAGCTCAAGGGAACAAGAGTGGCAAGTTTAGAACAGCAGTATTTTGATCATCAGCGTCGCTATCTGCCACGGAAAGGATTGTTAGCATCGCTTCGTTGCACTCTATGGTCTCTGCTATCAATCGGCGGCGGTATGTTGTTTGCTGTCGGTGTGCAAAGTCAGCCGTCAGACTTTCCTGTTGTCAACTGTGTTATTAAGCCGTCGCAGATTGTAGATTTGGGTAGTCCTGCTCCCGGTGTTATTCAGCGGATTTTGGTTGAGCAAAGCGACTTTGTCACCGTAGGGCAGTCGTTAGTGCAGATCGACGATGGCGTCGAGCGCGGCACCGTTGAGGGTGCGAGCACGGGTACAGAAATCTCTGTCGATGAACAGATTGAACGGCAAGTTATACGATCAACTCTTGATGGTTTTGTCATCAATCGTTTCAAATCAGAAGGTGAATTCGTAGACGATCAACCAATCTTACGCGTTGCGCAGCTCAATCCACTCATGGTGGAGACGATCGTACCCATGATATTTTTCGGCGAAATTCAGCCAGGCATGATGGCTGAAGTGAATCCTGTGATGGCGGGTTCGCACCGGCGTAAAGCGCGTGTGACTGCCGTTGACCATGTTGGTGGATCGATGCGTGGTTCGATTGCTGGTTCGACGAGTGATACGTTTGCCGTCCAGCTTGAGATGAGCAATCCAGGGTTCGAGATACCCGCTGGTTTAACCTGCGATGTGACGTTTCTCGAGTCTGAGCTAACTTTGGTTGCTGATTCAAGCTTGGTGCAAAGAGATAGTGCGATAAGTAGTTCGACAGGTAGCCTTTTGAGCGGCGAACCACAAGCACTGCAATCATCCCGCCCACGAGATGTTCGCGACGCCGAGACCGCTTCCGAAGGACTCATCGAGCCAGAGTTGTCATCCGAGCCAGAGATGATGTCAGCCGATGTTCCAGAAGAACCTGTCGATGAACCTATTAGCCAAGCATTGATTGAATTGTTGTCAGCGGGTGATTCTGAAGTGGATCAAACAACACTAGGGGCGTCAGATCAACGATCGAGCTACATGATCGGGCCCTTTGCATCTGTGGAAACCCTTTACGAAGTCAGTGATTCGTTCCTAGGATTGGACTTTGAGGTTAGAACGGAGCTCATCTTGGACGTCGAGAGTTACATTGTGCTGGCCATAGCCGAAGGCAGTGTTGCTGAACAACAGCTTAAAGAATCCGGCCTGACAGAATACTATTACAATACCAAACTGCCTTATATTGGGCGTTATTCGCTGGGTGTCTTTGGTGTAAAAGACAATGCTTATTCGTTAGCGGCTAAGGCTGAAAGAGACGGTGTTCCGGCTGAAGTGTTGGAGCGAGGCCTTAAAAAGACCCTATGGTGGCTTGACCTGTTGATATTACAGGAAGACATCGAGTCTAACGTCGACGTGCTAGAGAAAATTCAACGTATGCAGGAAAAATATAGTTTGAAGCAGTAGCGGTTTAGTTCTTCAGTCCATAGGCTTCCATGCGGCGATAGAAAGCTTGGCGTGAAAGTCCGAGGCTCTTAGCAGCCCGACTAACGACACCGTTATAGCGTAGCAGAGCTGAGGTGATGTCTTGCTCGGTGAGTTCGCGAGTACTCTTGATAACCTCGTTTGAAAGCTTTTGAATACCCAGATGCTCAACCTCGATCACGCCATGCTGGCACAATAACTGCGCACGCTGCATGCAATTTTCTATTTCACGGACATTGCCGGGCCAGTGGTGATCCATCAGAGTCTGCTCTGCTTGGGCTGACAGGCTGAACCCAGGTTTGAGGAAATAGTGAGCCAGCGGCAGAATGTCAGCAGGGCGCTGGTTCAGTGGTGGCACCTTGATTTCGACAACATTGATTCGATAGTACAGGTCTTCACGAAAATTGCCGGCAGCGATCTCCGCGACCAAATCGCTGTTGGTGGCACAGATGAGTCTGACATCGACGGATTGGGTTTCTGACGAGCCCAGCGCTTCAAATTCCCCAGTTTGCAAAACACGTAACAGTTTCACTTGTCCTTGCAGCGGTAAATTGCCAATTTCATCGAGAAATAAGGAGCCTGTGTGCGCTTTGGAGAACCGCCCTTGGCGATCTTTGGCGCCTGTAAATGCACCGGATGAAGAACCAAACAACTCGCTTTCAATCAAATCTGCAGGAATTGCGCCCGCATTGGTGCGCACCATCTCGCCCTGTCGCTTAGAGTTCTTATGTATGATTTCGGCGATTTTTTCCTTACCGCAACCATTTGGACCAGTAATCAATACCGGTAAATTCGAGTCGGCGACCTGGGTGGCGAGCATCAGCACTTGGGCCATGGCATTGCTGTGAAATACCGTGCCGCACAAATCAAACTGATCCAGGTTCTGGCGTTGCATGTCAGCTTGTTCACGCTGTTCGGCAAGTTCGGATTGCACGTCCCCCAGTGCCAGCAGATTGCGTACTACCACCACCAGCTTGTTATCGTCCCAAGGCTTTGCCATGTAGTCTGCTGCCCCGAGCTTGACCAATTCTACGGCGGTTTCTAGTTGCGTCCAGGCGGTGAGCAATACGATGGGCATGTCTGGGTCGGCCAGGCGAATTTGCTTGAACAGCGCCTCGCCCTCCTGGCCTGAGGTAGTATCTTCGGTGAAGTTCATATCCTGGATGACCAAGCCAATATCCTGGCTGTCCAATAAGGCCAGCCCTGCCTCAGGCGACTGGGCCGACAGGGTCGGTAAGTCGTAGAGAGAGAACAACATCTCGAGGGCGCTGCAGACACCATGATTGTCGTCGATGATCAGAATAGAACTCACGTAATCTCCTTTGTTATGTTAGCTGCCGCTATACCGTTCGTGTTGCGATGGCTGGCGGAATAGACGCGGCTTTATGCGCTGGCCCAAAGACGGCGATCAAACCTAACAAGTAAACAAGGATCATACCCGAAGGCAGGTAGCGGGGATCGAGTTGTTCACTGCCGAAATGTGTCGCAAGCAGATAATTGACTAGATAGGTCAGTGCGGCACCCAGTATAACCCCGAGGGTAGTGAGTAGAATGTTTTCTATGATGAAGTGGCGCAATATGTCGCGTTTCTTCGCGCCGAGTGCGCGTCGGGTGCCTATCTGCCGGGTTCGTTGCCGGACTGAGAATGACGCTAGGCCAACAATGCCTAAGCCTGTGATAAGCAGCATCAAGCCCATGACGACGATCAGCACGACCACTGTCGCGTAGTCGTTTGCGTAAGACCGTTCAAGTACCTCACTTTGAGTGAGCATCCGGCTGATCAATCGATTCGGCTCAGACTCAAGCAACGCGGCTTCTACTTGGGGCATGATCGAGGACAGCAAGCCATCTTCTGCGCGCACCAGATAGCTGGTGCGCGATCGGTAAATAAGATAAGGCTGGAGCATCACATTGTAACGGGTGTCGGCCAAGCTGACTCTGTCTGAAGCTATCCATCCGGTGGCAATATCTGACACCACGCCGATAATTTCAATGGGGATGCCTAGGGTATCGTAGTAAATGTTGCTGCCTGCAATAGGTCCCACGGGTATGAACTTGCGACCCAATGTCTCTGTGACAATCACTTTTGTTGGCACGCCATTGTAGTCTGGTGTTATGTAGCTGATCTCATCTGCACGAAAAAATCGCCCCTCAATCAACTCGATGCCCATGGCCGCAAGGCCATGCTCGTCGGTATAGTTGATGTTGGATAATATCTCTAGATCATCGTTGGGCTCTGGCACTCCCCGGTAGGAGTCTGCACGAGCTGAACCGGACTGATAGTAGGTCAGCACGGGAATTGCGTCCCTGACGCCGGGAATCGCGCGAATCTGCGCGAGATCATCCTTGATCAATTGTTCCGGGTCTTGATTTGTCGACAGGGCGACGGTGGTGAGTGTAAAAATGTTGTCGACATCAATGCCTACGGGTGCTGAGATTTTTTCGATACGTCCATTGATAATAAACAGGGCGTTGACGACCACTGCCAGTGTGACGGCAATTTGCAGGGCAATGAGGCAAGCCCCTACCTTGTTGCGCCACATGGCGCTCAGGATCGGTCGAACTTCCATAATTGATTGCATGTTAGATCCTTATGACCTTTCTTTATTGGCTTTTGAGGTGCTGGGAAACCGGTAGTCGACACACCTGCCAGACGGGGAACAGACCCGCTATGATTGTCGATACAATCGCCAGCAGAATGGCGATACCGCTGAGTTCCAGCGTCAGGTGGGTTAACTGTTCATAATTGCGGTACAGGGCGCGAATCCCGACCAGTCCACTCGCGGCAACGAGGAGACCAACACAGCCGCCGAGAAAACCGATCAATGTGACCTCGACCATGTATTGGCGAAATATCATTTTCCTGGATCCACCAACAGCTCGCCGAAGGCTGATCTCGCTACTCTTACCGAGAAATTTCGCCAGTAGTAAGCCGATACAATTGAGCAGGCATACCAGTAGAAATAGAAACGCGACGCTGAGCAATATGCGGTAGTCTTGATTCACCACCTGGCGGTCTTCCAGCCAGGACAGCACGCCATGTACCTCATGCATTGCGTTGCCCATGAATCGGCCAAATTGACGCTGTTGCAAACCGTAGTCATCCAGATACTGTGTGAACCTGGCCACATCATCAGCGCTGGCAAGCTCAACCCAATGGTGAATCCAATAGCAATCAGTCTCTAGAAATGCAGCAAAGGTGTCTTCTGCGGGGTCACTCCGGCAGCGGGTACTGCCACCATTCTTGCGCATTTCGAGCACTGGGGTCAGGCTAAACGGAATCAGCGCGCCGGTAATCTCATTAAAAGCACCACCGTCAGTCTCAAGGTACAGGGGCATGGGTTTGAAATCGTCCATCACACCGATAATCTTGTAGTGGTTGGGGCCGATCTTCAAAGATTGACCAACGCTGTTCTCGCCTGCGAATAGCGTCTCATTCAAGGCCCGTGTGAGTACCGTCTGGTAAGGGTCAGACATCTCATCGGCATCAGTCCATGGACTGCCGTAGAGAAAAGGAACGCGATGCACCGCGAAAAAGCCCGCATTGGCAAGTCGTAGTCGTTCCGTGACCGGTGACTGGTTCGTATTGGCGGGATAGATAACGGCAGCCGTCTGATAGTGCAGGCTTTGGTTGACAGGAATGTCCGATTTGATGATGTTCATGGCATCGCGATAGCCGACGAGTGGGTGCTTCATGGCCGTAGATGTTTCCGCCGTCTCTACCGCCTGGTTATCCAACTTGTAGGTGAACAGTCGATCAGAGAAACCGGGCGCCGGGTCCTTGATCATCAACACATAGACCGTCAGCAAGCTGATGCAAACACCGATGCCCAGGCCGATCGCGCCGATGATAAGAGACGACATCACCGGCGTTTTCCTAAATGATAGCCAGGCAAGTTTTAGATGATAGGCCATCATGGGATTGTCAGTCCGCTGTTTTGACCGCGAGCCTGATCGAGCGTGTCGTAAAGGGTGTAGTCGTCCACGCGCCCATCGAGCACATGCACGTTGCGACGGGCGCGGCGCGCCAGATCGGCATCGTGAGTGACCATGATAATAGTCGCGCCGGCTTCGTTTAACGACTCAAGCAGTTCGAGCACCTGCCTTGCCATCAGTGAATCCAGATTGCCGGTGGGCTCGTCAGCGAGTAGGATTTTAGGCTCGCCTGCCAGCGCCCGAGCAATAGCCACACGTTGCTGTTGCCCGCCGGATAGCTGGGACGGCAAGTGCTTGACGCGGCCGGAAAGACCCACAGTTTCTAATGCGCGCTCGATACGACGTTTTCGTTCTGCTGCATTGAAGCCACGGTAGCGCAGTGGCACATCGACGTTGTCAAACAGATTGAGGTCGGGAATCAGGTTAAATGATTGGAAAATGAAACCAATCTTTTCGTTACGTAGGGCTGATGCCGCGTCGTCGCTGAGGTGGCTCACGTCGACACCATCGAGTAGGTACTCGCCGGACTCAAACGGATCTAACAAACCCGCAATATTGAGAAAGGTGGTCTTGCCAGACCCCGATGGGCCAGTGACGGCGACAAACTCTCCCGTTGCTACCTCGAGGTTAAAGTCGCGCAGGGCGTGGGTTTCAATCAAGTCTGTTTGAAATATCTTTGATACGTGTTTCATTGACAACATGCTTGTGTACCTTTGCTGTTAGCGATTGAGAAGCATTACGCGATCGTGGTTCTCGAAGACGTCACTTGATGAGATAACAATTTTCTGACCGACCTCCAGCCCCGACAGGATTTCTACTCTGCCGACACTGGTTGCGCCGATATTGACCGGTATTTTTCGTGCCATGCCGTCTTCAACGATATAGGCGAAGCCCCTGGCACCGCTTTGCATAAACGGGCCGCGAGTTACCATCAGTACATTCTCTCGCGCCTCAATGAGGATGCGTGATGTGACACGTTGGTTTTGTCGCAAGCCGTCTGGGGTCATGCCAGTAAATCGGATACGACAGCGCACCTGACCGTTCTCGACTTCGGGCGACACGGCGGATAGCTCACCTGCGTAAAGCTCCCCTGCAAAATCCATTTCAACGGCCATACCCTGCAACAGGTCATCTGCATAGGTCTCTGGCACGCGGGCCTCGACTTCGTAGGCTGTCATATCAACCACCGACAGGATCGGTTGGTAGAGCGCGACGATAGATTTCTGCTCGACTTCAAGATTGCCGACAATGCCATCGACGGGTGAACGTACTTGAAGTGCTGATATCTGTCTTTTTAGGTCATCCACCACCAATGCCTGACGGGTAAAGGCGTGATTGAGAATGTCTAATTCTAGTTTTAGGCGTTCTGTTTTTAACTGCTCGCTCTCTTCTTGATGCTCATAGAGGGCAAAGGCGCGGTCTTTGTCATCGACGGCTTTCTCATAGTCTTGCAAGGAAATAGCTTGATGCTCGTGCGCGATCGTTGCGCGTCGCAGTTCTCGTTGGGCAGCTGTTAATGCCATGCCGCTGAGGGCAACCTCCTCTTTCTGCTTTAGCTGTGCCATACGGGTTTCGATACCTTGGCGGGCGAGTTGTGTTTCCAGCTCTTGTAAGCTCGATAGCTCTTGTGCGTATTCGTTCAACAGCTCGGGGCTCTCCACTGCCGCGACGGGATCGCCAATGGTGACACGATCACCGGAGCGCACTAGGGTAGTGACACGGCCGTCTGCAGGCGAAAATAGCATCGGTCTGACAGCTGCAACAATTTGGCCCTGTACTGAAACGTCGCGGACAAATTGTCCTCGCTCGACGGTGGCGGTTCTGAGTCGTTCGCCGTCAATGGTAAGACTTGAGGTGCGCCATTGCTCAATAGAGGGGTAAGCAAACAGCGCGATGATGGCGCCCACACCAATGATGGAACCGACCTGCAAGCGTTTGCGCAGCCGTGCCTTGGGTGACGTCTGTTGGCTCAACGGTGTATCTTGCATGGAGGTATCTTTGATCACGTTCTAACCCTGTTAGGCTGATGGTTGATGCTTAGCTTGTTTTGCATGTTGGTTGAACTGTGGACTGTTTACTCATAGGCGGTCACATCAAAAGTTGTGGTTTATCAGCGTTCAGGGTGAACGTCTCCAGTGGTGTGTTAATCACTGCTATTTCAATGATTAGATTGGCATCGCGCCGCGTATCCATGGCTGTCTGCGTTAGTTGTACGCCGATGGCGCTCAGGCTGATGGCGACAAACAACAGGTACGTCCGGCACTGGCGATTCCATGTTGTGGATTGTTTGTTCAATGTGGTGTGGTGCTTCGATGTATTATTGATCATGGCTGAGCCCTGTTATTCTTGAATGCTGAGTAATACATTACAAGACTTGTGCCAAGTATTAAGTTTAATTAAAACAACGGGTTAAAATACCTTGGTGTGTCCGAAGTGTCCGTTGGGTACTTAGGTGGACAGTCTGTGGACAGGTTGGCTGGTGAGGTGATTGAGAGGGTAGTGGTGGGGCGGAGTAGTTACTCTGACCCCATAACTACATAAAGCAGAGACGATGGTACTTTTCGTTGTGCGGATAAATGTGGTTTATACCTCCTATCGGCATAAACTAACGGCAAAAATCAATGGCGTTATAGATTTATTGAGAGTAAGTTTGTTTTGCTTTCGCTTTCGTAATTTGCTTAGACAGGAAGTTTGTTACGCGTGTAGTTGGTATATCACGACTTCTTTAGGTTTTTTAACGCCGAATGTTGTGGTGGTAAACATCGAAATAAATTCAACTAATCTAGGAAAAATCTATGAAGCAATCATGCAATACAAAGCGGGGGCGCACCATTTTTGCGGTAGCTACTGTTCTAAGCGCATTAGCATTCTCTAGCTCTCTGGCAATGGCAGGCGATTCAGGAGCACAGGTTGGCTATAACAGCTTACACGACAACATTTTAGATAAAGGCGCCAATAACGGACGCTGCAACGCCATAGCAGTTATAAGTTCGTTAATTTGTGACGCAGCTCCATATCCATATCAGACGGTATCTCCTTCTCTTTTACCTATAATTGAAGCTTGTGAAGGTGTAGGTGTACCATTACAGACCAGCTGTCTAGTAGTTGTTGAGGAGCCAGACGAAGGGGTTCTTAACTAGATCCCTGCGATTGAGTTTAGGTTCACATTGATACATTTAAGCACTCTTTAAGGGTGCTTTTTTATGCTTGCAGGAAAGGAGTCCGACTTGGACCTTAGCCTCCAGTAGCGAGTGGAAATAAGCAGCGTACCTCATGAACCTAAAGGTGAACCGCCCAGGCGTTAACCTTGCACAGAGCCCCGACCCCATGACCCTTTCGCCTTTCTGAGATTCACTGATGATTGAGGCAATCCTGACGCACCTGGGGCTGGATGGTGATCCGCCGAACCGCTCACCGCTGGCTCATCTGACCGCCCAACAGCCTCCGCTATTCTGAATTCCCAGCGCACTGATGACACATCGGTGAGGTCCTATGTGACACGACCGCCTGCCTGTCTTGAACGATTGACCATTACAGCTGACGGTAAAATCCAGTACGAGCTGAAGAACCCGTACAGTCACGGTACAACCCATGTATTGTTCCCAGGCAGCGTAAAAACCAAAAAAAAAGAGCAAGTCAGGAGGAAAAGACAATACCTCCCCTGAGTCAATCTGCGGAAGACCTTCGGTAATCCCCCCATTACTAATTGGTCGCATGCGCTTGTACTTCTTCAATGGACTCGAACAAATGTTCGTCAGCCAATCGTATCTCACGGTTCGGTTATAACGTTCCACATAAGCATTCTGTTGTGGGTTGCCGGGCTGTATAAATTCTAATCGAACATCTTGCTCGGCTGCCCAATCTGCCAATATCTGGCTGATGTACTCAGGGCCATTGTCACAGCGAATGGCCGTCGGCTTACCACGCCACTCTATGATCTGGTCTAGCACTCGTGCTACTCGCGTTGATGGCAGCGACAAGTCAACCTCAATACAAAGCCCTTCGCGGCTGTAGTCATCGATAACGTAGAACAACCAGTAACTGAGCCCGTCGGCCAACTGATCATGCATGAAGTCCATCGACCAGGTTTCAGAGATCGCTTGAGGTGCAGCCAAGGCCTCTGGTTTCTCCCTGACCAACCGTTTTTTGGGCCTAATACGCATAGTAAGCGCCAATTCACGATAAATTCTATACACGCGCTTATGGTTCCAGCCGAAGCCTTTCACTTTGCGCAGATACAAAAAACATAAGCCGAAGCCCCAGTTGTGCAACCACAGAGAAAATGCCATAAGCCAGTCAGCAACCTCAGCATTTTCGTCGCCGAGTTTTTCTTCATAGCGGTAGCAGGTCTCACTGATCCAGAATGCCCGGCAACTTTGCCGTATGTTAAGTGCGTATTCAACCAACGCCCTTTTTTCAATCTCGCGCCCCAGAGATGGCTTTACCACTTTCACTCAAGGGCTTCTTTGCGGACCTCCGAAATCAAGCGCTCCTCGGTATTGATGTTCTTCAGACGCCGGTTCTCGTCTTCCAGCTCTTTCATGCGCTTCATCAAGGAGGCGTCCATACCGCCGTACTTAGCACGCCATTAGTAAAATGTCGCGCTACTCATACCGTGTTCACAGCAGAGGGCTGGCACGGGCTGGCCGCCTTCTGCTTTCTTCAATATCGCTAATGTTTGGCTATCCGTAAATCTTGACGTCTTCATGCAGAATCTTCTGGGTAAATCATACGAGAAAATTCTACTTTCGACTTCAATCAATTTTCGGGGGGATTACCCTGTAACGTTTACTCTATCCCCAGTTATCCCTAGATAGATCCTGTCAATTGAAACGCTGCCCAATAATATGGGTGCTTGTAGGTCTGCTTTGTCAATAAAATCGCTTCGGTCAATGCCGAGCGTTTGCTCATGGTTTGTAGGTTTTTGTAAAAAGACTGCATGAGCTTGTTGGTTGCTTGATCGTCAACCTCCCAAAGGCTGGAAATGATTGATTCTGCGCCGGCATAGAGAAACGCTCTGCTGAAACCCACAACGTCGTCCCCGCTTGCGACTTCACCTAATGCTGTTTGACAGGCGGAAAGTGTGACGAGTTCAGCATTCAACTTCAAACTATAGAGTTCTCTTACCGTTAAATCACCGTCATTTTCGGCATCTTTAGCGAGCAACAGTCGAGAATTGAGAGGGCTTTCATTGTCGAAAACACCATGAGAAGCAAAGTGAATATATTGAAATTTCGCAGCCGTTTGTTTGATGGCAGTCTCCGTTGCTTGCTCGCGCAGTAATAGAACGGTTGC
>Ga0307488_10004465_pt1 | contig 11666 bp, 9 predicted proteins | sample SB02metaG_FD_202248 | JGI IMG/M metagenome (GOLD analysis project Ga0307488, IMG submission 202248) | Sea-ice brine microbial communities from Beaufort Sea near Barrow, Alaska, United States - SB 0.2 | ecosystem: Environmental > Aquatic > Marine > Coastal | place: USA: Alaska | collected 2017-05-06
TACTTATTCTTGGTGCTGGACTTTCAGGAATTTACTTAGGATACAAATTAAAAAAAGCAGGATTCTCCATAAAAATTTTAGAAGCTAGTAACAGCATCGGAGGAAGAATTTACACCAAAAAAAGTCTGCATACAAAAGTAGAATTAGGTGCTACTTGGCTTTGGAAATATAATGAAGCACTCTTAAAATTGTGCAAGGAATTACACATTTCTTTGTTTGAACAAAACATGACAGGGGAAGCACTCTTCCAAGCAACTAGAGATAACTTACCTCAACGTTTTCAGATTTCACAAAACCAAGAAATTAGTTATCGGATTGTGGGCGGAACTGCCACTATTTTAGAAAAACTATGCGAAGGCTTTTCAGCAGATGAACTGGTTTTGAATCAAAAAGTCACAGGCATTTCTGAAGACGAGCCTTCAATAAAAGTACTTACAGAAAAAGATGCGTTTGTTACTGATCTTATTATTTCTACCATTCCGCCTCAATTATTAATGCATTCGGTTAACTTTCCCTCGGAATTAGATGCTAACCTCGTTCAAATTGCAAAGCATACGCATACTTGGATGAAGGATTCTATAAAATTTGCCATCACATACACGACTCCTTTTTGGCAAGAAAAAGGGTTGTCTGGAGCAGGATTTAGCAATGTGGGTCCGTTTACAGAAATATACGATCATTCAGATTATGAAAACAATCATTTTGCATTAATGGGATTTCTAAACGGAGCATTAGCAGACAGAACTAGCACATACAGAGAAGCAAAAATAAAAGAACAGTTGTTTCAGTTTTTTGGTAAAAAAGGTAAAAACTATCTTTCTTATGAAGAAAAAGTTTGGCCTAATGACGAACTTGTAAGCTTTAAAAACGACCAATTTTTAAGACCACATGCTAACAACGGACATCAAATTTATCAACAAGAATTTTTAAACGGTAAATTTATAGTTGCCGGTTCCGAAACTTCAACGAGTTACGGCGGGTATATGGAAGGTGCTATTTATAGAGGAAATGAGATTACCAGACACTTAGAAAATAAATTTAAATAATAAAATCTCAAGCTTTCACTTGAGATTTTATAAATACTATCGTTTCTATTTTATTGATCTATAGAACCCAAGACACGTTTCATAAAAACATTTAATGCCTCTTTCTTTGGCGTGCCCTCTTTTACCATTTTATCAACCTCAAGCGCACCGTACATGTTAGAAATTAACTCGCCAATAACGTCTAGTTCTTCATCTTTTAAAGACGGAACCTCTGTTAAAGCCTCAAGAGTTTCAATAGTTTCTAATAGGTAATCTTGATCGTTTTCTTCGATAAAGTTCGTAAGGTGCTTAATTACAGGTAACTTCATTTTTTTTATTTAAAAATTAAAAGACTGCATTATTAAAAAATAAACTTTGATACTATTTTTTTAATCTTCAAATCTTTTGAATCGTTTAATGAATTATTATATTACTTCGTTTACTAATTCCTTCAGTACTTCAAACTTATTCGTTTGTGTCTGATTTTTAAAACTACCTCCTTCAAAAGTTGCAAAAGTTGGCAAATTACTCACATCTGCTAATTTTCTACTCTCAGGAAATTTCTCTGCATCCACAATTACAAAAGTGATGTTTTCATTCTCTGAAGCTAACTTTTTAAATTTTGGCTTCATAATTCTACAATTACCACACCATGTGGCAGAATATTGCACAACTACTTTGGTATTCTCATTTACAATTTCTTGTAAATTATCTGCTGTTAATTCTTTCACCATTCTTAATAATTAGTTTAAATGAGACGCTAAGTATTCAGCAGTTCCCTTGGCATTTGGCACCATTGCCGTTTTTCCTTCTTCCCAGTTTGCTGGACACACTTCACCATTTGTTTGTACATGTGTATACGCATCAATTAAACGTAAAAATTCATTTACATTTCTACCTACTGGCATATGATTAATTCCTTCATGAAAAACAGTACCTTCTTCATCAATTAAATACGTTGCTCTGTAGGTAACGTTATCTCCCTCTACTTGAATTGTTTGTGAAGTCTCATCAAACGTTTCGTCCGTAATGTCTAAAATACCTAAAATTGAAGATAAATTTCTGTTACTATCTGCTAAAATTGGGTACGTTACTCCTTCAATACCTCCGTTATCTTTCGAAGTACTTAACCATGCAAAATGCACCTCTGCTGTATCACATGAAGCACCAATTACAACGGTATTTCTTTTTTCAAACTCAGGTAAAGCTGCCTGAAAAGCGTGTAATTCTGTAGGACATACAAATGTAAAATCTTTTGGATACCAAAATAAAATCACTTTCTTCTTGTTATTTACCGCTTCTTCTAATACATTTAACTTAAATGTATCTCCCATTTCATTCATTGCATTTACATTTAAATCTGGGAATTTCTTACCTACTGCTGTTGCCATACTTTTATTCTATTTATATATTATGAACTATTATTCAAGTTGCAAATATATCACGTACAACCTTATAGAATCCAAGATAGCTAATGGTAACTTTTTATATTATTATCAACTTTTCTTATAGTTTTCAAGTTGATATTATGTCTTTGAAAAGGAATTAATATTTAAAAAATTGTAACTTTAAAATCAGTAAATAAGTTTTAACTATATTAAAATAAAAACTATAGATAAAAATTATCAAATAAAAATCTGTACGTTTGTATCACAATATCTAAACTAAATAATCATGGAAAATAATAGCGATATTAACAAATGCCCATTCATGGGAGGTACACAAAAACAAACAGCTGGTTCTGGAACTTCTGTAAGAGACTGGTGGCCAAATGAATTGAAGTTAAATATTTTGCGTCAAAATGCTGCGGCATCAAACCCAATGGCTAAAGATTTTGACTATGCAACTGCTTTTAATAGTATTGATTATGCGGAATTAAAAAAAGATGTTGTCAACTTAATGACCGATTCACAAGATTGGTGGCCTGCAGATTATGGCCATTACGGACCTTTTATGGTTCGCATGGCATGGCATAGTGCTGGTTCTTACAGAGTTGGAGATGGACGTGGTGGTGCCCGTTCTGGTTCACAACGTTTTGCACCTATCAATAGCTGGCCAGACAATGGCAACTTAGACAAAGCACGTTTATTATTGTGGCCTCTTAAAAAGAAGTATGGGCACAAATTATCTTGGGCAGATTTAATAATTCTTGCAGGAAACTGTGCAATGGAATCTATGGGATTTGAAACCTTTGGATTTGCCGGCGGACGTGAAGATGTTTGGGAACCAGAACAAGACATTTATTGGGGTTCTGAAACAGTATGGGGAGCAAATGAAGCACGTTATGAAGAAGGAGAGTTAGAAGACCCTCTTGCTGCAGTAATGATGGGTTGGATTTATGTAAACCCAGAAGGACCTAACGGAAATCCAGATCCAATGGGTTCTGCAAAAGATATCAGAGAAACTTTTGGTAGAATGGCAATGAACGATGAAGAAACAGTGGCACTTACTGCTGGAGGACACACTTTTGGTAAAGCACATGGTGCTGCAGATCCAGAAAAATATGTTGGGCCGTCTCCACACGGAGCTCCGATTGAAGAAATGAGTACGGGTTGGAAAAACTCTTATAAATCTGGTGTTTTAGATGACACCATTACGAGTGGAATTGAAGGCGCTTGGACACCGAACCCAACAACTTGGGATCATGATTATTTTGATGTCTTATTAAATTACGACTGGGAATTAACTAAAAGTCCGGCTGGAGCGCACCAATGGAAGCCAACAGCTGCTTCGAATGCTAAAAAAGCTCCAAAAGCAGGTGATGCTAATGGTACACAAGACTTAATGATGACTACAGCAGATATTGCTTTAAAAGTAGATCCTAAATATTTAGAAATTTCGAAACGTTTTCATAAAGATCATAAGGCTTTTGAAGATGCTTTTGCAAGAGCGTGGTATAAATTAACGCACAGAGATATGGGGCCAATTTCTCGTTATCTAGGCCCAGAGGCACCAAAAGAGGAATTACTTTGGCAAGATCCAATTCCTCAAGGAACCACCCTTTCTGAAAAAGAAACTTCAGTTTTAAAAGCAGCAATTTCAAATTCAATATTGTCTACTTCTCAATTAGTAACAACCGCTTGGGCCTCGGCTTCAACCTTTAGAGGTTCTGATATGCGGGGTGGTGCAAATGGAGGAAGAATCCGTTTGGAGCCTCAAAAAAGCTGGGCAGCTAACAATCCTTATGAACTAAATAAAGTAATCACTGTTTTAGAAGGAATTCGAAAAGATTTTAGCGGTACAGTTTCTATAGCAGATTTAATTGTTTTAGGAGGAACTGTTGGTGTTGAAAAAGGATTAAAAAATGCAGGTTATGCTATTGATGTTCCTTTTACTTCGGGAAGAGGAGATGCGTCTCAAGAACAAACGGACATCGCATCTTTTGGCCATTTAGAACCAAAAGCAGACGGATTTAGAAATTTCATTAAAAAAGATTTAAAATTAGCTGCGGAAGAATTACTAATAGACAAAGCACAATTATTAACCCTTTCTATTCCTGAAATGACTGTTTTAATTGGCGGATTAAGAGTTTTAGGAGCAAATTATGATGCTTCCAAATACGGCGTCTTTACAGACAATATTGGTACACTTTCTAATGATTTCTTTGTAAACGTATTAGACCTTGGAAATACATGGAAAGCAACTTCTAATGATGACACTTTATTTGAAGGAAAAAATAGAAAAACAGGTGAGATTAACTTTAGAGGAACAAGAGCAGATTTAATTTTTGGTTCTAATACAGAATTAAGAGCAATTGCAGAAGTATACGCTGCAGACGACGCGAAGGAGCGTTTTATGCACGATTTTGTAGCTGCTTGGACAAAAGTAATGCACCTTGATCGATTTGATCTTAAAAAATAAAAAGCACTATTTTATATAGAAAAAGGGAATCAAATGAATTTGATTCCCTTTTTTATTTGCCTCTTCTCCACTTTTAGCTATTCTTTCAAACTATTTAGTGTCTGGTCGTAAATAGACAATTTTTATAATTTGAATTATTTTTGATGTCATTTTCAGTTACTTTTTATAAAGTCATGCCTTCGCATCAGTCGATTAAAAATAAATGGTAAGAGCGCAAAAAGAAACATATTTAATGTTGCTGTGTTTGCGGCCAGACACTATTTACTGGCAAATAACTTTATATCAAGAACAGAAACTTCTTTTTCTCCAAGAATTATCAGACGCTCTACAACATTTCTTAACTCACGTATATTCCCTGTCCAATCATATTCTTGCAACAATTGTATTGCTTCGGATGAAAATGTTTTCTCTGGCATTCCTTGTTCTTCGGCTATCTTATTAGCAAAAAAGCTTATCAATAAAGGAATATCTTCTCTTCTGTCATTTAATGCAGGCACTTGAATTAAAATTACGGCCAATCTATGATACAAGTCTTCACGAAACCTACCTTGAGCAATCTCTTCTTTTAGGTTTTTATTAGTAGCGGCAACAATTCTAACATTTACCTTTATATCTTTATCTGAACCCACTCTAGAAATGCTACTTTCTTGCAGAACACGCAATACTTTTGCTTGAGCAGACAAACTCATATCACCAATTTCATCTAAAAAAATGGTACCTCCATTTGCCGCTTCAAACTTTCCTGCTCTGTCTTTATTTGCACCTGTAAAAGAACCTTTTACATGCCCGAATAATTCACTTTCTATTAATTCTGAAGGAATTGCCGCACAATTTACTTCAATCATTGGTGCCTTTACTCTGTCCGATTTTTCATGCAACCAGTGCGCAACCAATTCTTTTCCAGTTCCGTTTGGCCCCGTTATTAAAACTCTAGCATCTGTAGCAGCTACTTTTTCTATCATCCTTTTAATATGGGTAATCGCAACACTTTCTCCTATCATCTGGTAACTTTCACTTACCTTCTTCTTTAACCTTTTGTTTTCTACAATTAATACTTTTTTATCTAAAGCATTTCTTACGGTGTTTAAAAGTCTATTTAAATCTGGCGGCTTAGAAATATAATCAAAAGCCCCTAAACGCATTGTATTTACTGCAGTATCTAAATCTCCGTGCCCAGAGATCATAACAATTGGTATTTCTGGTTTTATTTTTTTTGCTTTTTCCAATACTTCAACACCATCCATTTTTGGCATTTTAATATCACATAAGACTAAATCATACTCGTTATTTTTAATCATTTCAATCCCTAACAATCCGTCCTCTGCCTCTTCTACATGGTAAGATTCATTTTCTTCTGAGATAATTTTTGACAAAACTCTTCTAATGGCAGCTTCATCTTCTATTATTAATATCTTACTCATGCATTTCTATTTTTACTATTTCGTTGAAAAGACAATTCAACCTTACATTTTTTTAAACTCTTTTATTTATGCCTTGTTTTGAAAAACATGCACATCTCTTTGAGGAAAAGGAATTGAAACTCCATTTTCTCTAAACTTCTTATCTATTTCAAAACGCAAATCACTTTGCACAAATCTCGTTTCAAAACTATCGTTTAAAGTAAAGATCAGTTTAAAATTTAGAGAACTGTCAGCAAAGTCTGTAAATAAAACTCGTGGAATAGGAGCCTTTAAAACTGTTTTGTGGTTTTTAGCTGCCTCAAATAAAATTTTTCTTACAAGCTCTACATCACTTCCGTAAGCAACGCCCACAGCAACTGATTCTCTTGTTTGCGTTCCATTTTCTGTCCAATTAAATAAAATATTGGTTAAATACAGGTGGTTCGGAATTATTAAAACTTTATTATCTATGGTTACGGCTCTTGTAGTTCTGAGTCTTATGTCTAAAACTCTACCTACTTTATCTTCTAACTCTATAATGTCACCAACATGCACAGATTGATCTACCAAAATAAAAACACCCGATATAATATCTTGAAACAAGGTTTGTAAAGCCAAACCAACACCTATTAAAAGAACTGCGGAAGCAGCAAAGACGGCGGTTACATTTACCCCAGAAGCATCTAAAGCTATTAAGAAAATAATAATAAAAATGACCCATCTAATATAGCTGAAAACACTAATAAATTTAACCTTATCATTCGCTGGCATCTTTCTAGTAACAAACCTTCTTATTAGCTTTAAAAGAAAAGCCGTAAAAATTAAAGCAAGTACAACAAATAATAATGCTTTAAAAGAAATACTTATTTCCTTACTAAAGGTAAACGAATAATCTAAGATAGAATTTGCTTCCTCTACAATTGTCTCTGCTACTTGTCCTAATTTATCTTGCATCTAGCCTTTGTATTTTAACCATTTATATAAATCTTTATAGGTTGGTTTTTTGCCATACATTAAAATACCTACTCTGTAAATTTTTGCAGCCAACCAAACCATAAAAACAAAAGTAACTAATAATATTGTCATAGAGATTGCCAGTTCTGTCCAAGAGACCCCAAAAGGCACTCTCATTAGCATAACAATAGGACTTGTAAATGGAATGTGTGAAAATAATACTGCTATTGAACCATGTGGATCGTTTATGACGGTGGCAAAACCAACATAAACCCCCAAAACTAGTGGCAACATAATTGGCAGCATAAATTGCTGCGTATCTGTTTCATTATCTACAGCGGCACCTACCGCGGCAAAAAGAGAACTGTACAGCATAAAACCACCTAAAAAGTAGAAAATAAATAATACAAACATTTTTAAAATAGGAAGTTTTAAAATTTCTTGAATAATAAGTTGTCCTTTATCTCCTGCTGTAGCCTGTTTTACGGCCTCCATTTGTTCCGCTGGTATTCTTGCCGATTGCATTTCTGCCATGTCTACTCCAAAAATAGCAGCAACTGCTGTTGCAATTATAAAAATTAGAATTCCCCAAATCAAAAATTGTAATAACCCCGCAGAAGCATTTCCTAAAATCTTCCCCAACATTAGTTGAAATGGTTTTACAGAGGAAACAATAATCTCTATAATTCTACTCGTTTTTTCTTCGATAACACTTCGCATTACAGAAGAGCCATAAATAATTACAAACATCATCAATAAGTAACCTGAAATTACGCCCACACCAATTTTTAAGCCGTTTATTAGTTTAGAAGATTCTTCTCCAGAAAAATCAAACATTTTAATAGCTGTATTAATTTTAGATGCCTTTATTTTCTCTAAATCAATGCCAAAATTCGTTAGTTTTTCATTTCTAATTTTCTGTTCTATTTTATTTTCTAAAGAACTCATAATCGACATTCCTGGAGAATCTTTTGAATAAAATTCTATGGATTTTGCCAACAGCTCTAAACTGTCTTGTTTCGGAATTAAAAGTGCGCCATAATAATTACCTTCTTCAACTTTTTTCTTCGTTGCTTCTATTCCTATATTAGAATAATCTATATATTTAATTGTCTTTGTATCTATAAAATCTTCTTTAGAGAACATCCCAGAATTATCTACGTACACAATTTCTTTAATTTTCTCATCGTTTTTCTGTGTTAGAAAATAAATTAAAAAACCCATACCAACCATAATTACGGGGCTCAAAAAAGTCATCATTATAAATGATTTATTACGAACCTTTGCAATAAATTCTCGACGAATAATTAATTTTAATTTGCTCATAATTAACTATTTTGATGTATTGTTTGAATAAAAATATCGTTTGCATTCGGAATCAATTCAACAAAGTGCTGCACTTCTCCTCTACTTGTTAAAAATGATAATAAGTCATTAGAACTATCTGTTGCATTTAACTTTACATTCAATGCCAAGCCTTCATTTAACAATTTAAAATCTGCGGGCAACACTTTAAATTTCCGGTGTAACTCTTTCTCTACCTCTTTTGCATTTGCTGTTTTTAAACCTATCTGAAACGTATGCGTTCTAAATTGTCGTTTAATATCTACTAACTTTCCATCTAAAACTTTATTCGATTTATCTATCAAAGCAATTTCATCACACATTTCTTCAACAGATTCCATTCTGTGGGTAGAGAAAATAATGGTTGCCCCTTCCTCACGTAATTGTAAAATTTCATTTGCAATTAACTTTGCATTTATAGGATCGAACCCAGAGAAAGGTTCATCAAAAATTAACAACTTTGGATTGTGCATTACCGTAACAATAAATTGTACTTTTTGCGCCATACCTTTAGAAAGTTCTTCAATTTTCTTATTCCACCAAGCAGAAATATCAAATTTATCGAACCAATATTTTAAACGTTTTTTTGCCTCAGCTTTACTCATTCCTTTCAACTGTGCCAAATACAAGGCTTGCTCTCCCACTTTCATCGACTTGTATAAACCCCGTTCTTCTGGCAAATACCCAATTTGTGCGGTGTGGTGTGGCGCCAGAACTTCACCATCTAAAATAATCGAACCACTGTCTGGCATTGTTATTTGATTGATAATTCTAATTAAAGTTGTTTTTCCTGCGCCATTTGGTCCTAACAAGCCATACACACTCCCTTTTGGTATGTGAATGGAAACATCGTTTAGTGCAGTAAAATCACCGTACGTTTTTACTATATTATTAATTTCTAATAAATTTTTCATCGATAAAAATTATTTTTTTTTCTTTTAAACAACCCTACAATATTACGTGTTTTCTTACTATTTGTAGCTAAACTAATAAAAACGTTACAATAAAAATTGTGTTAAAATTTACTATGCGTGCATAACTTTTTTACAATTTACTATGCGTGCATAATAAATTAGTATATATTTGAAGCAATGAACAAACATAAATCAATAGATCATCAATTAAGAGCAACTTGGCAAGCAGTTGCAAAAATGTATAATGAACAAGCTGTAAATCATGACAGTACCATGTCTACAGCCTTTGTTTTGTTAAATATTGATAAAGAAAAAGGAACGCCATCTACCGCTTTGGGTCCGTTAATGGGCATGGAGCCGACAAGTCTTTCTAGAATCTTAAAAAACATGGAAAATAAAGGAGCCATCTCTAGAGAGAAAAATCCTGACGATGGTAGAAGTGTTTTGATCAAGTTAACCGATTACGGTAAAGAAATGCGGAATATATCTAAAGGACACGTAATTCAGTTTAATGAAACCGTAATTGATAATGTTACAGAAAAAGACTTGGAAGGTTTTTTCAAGGTAACTTCAGTAATAAATAAATTAATTGCAGACAAAGAAATTTATAAAGAAATAAGTAAAAAAGCAGTTTAAAAATCAATCAAATGACTAGAAGAATAAAAAAAATAGCAATTATTGGTTCCGGAATTATGGGAAGTGGTATTGCTTGTCATTTTGCCAATATTGGTGTAGAAGTTCTTTTATTGGATATTGTTCCAAGAGAGTTAACCGATAAAGAAATAGCAAAAGGACTCACGTTAGAAGACAAAGTTGTTCGCAATCGTTTAGTAAATGATGCCTTAACAACTTCTTTAAAATCGAAGCCTTCACCTATTTACCATCAGAAATTTGCAAATAGAATTACCACTGGTAATTTAGAAGATGATATTGCAAAGATTGCAGATGTAGATTGGATCATGGAGGTTGTCGTTGAGAGACTAGATATTAAAAAGATCGTTTTTGAAAAACTAGAGAAATACAGAACTCCAGGAACTATTATCTCTTCTAATACTTCCGGTATTCCTATTCAATTTATGAATGAAGGAAGAAGTGAAGATTTTAAGCAGCATTTTGCCGTAACTCACTTTTTTAATCCGCCTCGATATTTAAAACTTTTTGAAGTGGTTCCTGGTCCAGATTGTAAGCAAGAAGTTACCGATTTCTTAATGATGTATGGTGAGAAATTCTTAGGTAAAACAGCTGTTTTAGCAAAAGATACGCCCGCATTTATAGGAAATAGAGTTGGTATATTCGGAATCCAATCTTTATTTCATCAGGTAAAAGAATTAGGCCTAACCGTTGAAGAAGTAGATAAATTAACAGGACCCGTTATTGGCAGACCAAAATCTGCCACTTTTAGAACGGTAGACGTTGTAGGATTAGACACCTTAGTGCATGTTGCCAATGGTATTTATGAAAACTGTCCTGATGACGAAGCGCATGAATTGTTTAAACTTCCTGGTTTTATCAACACGATGATGGATAACAAATGGTTGGGAAGTAAAACAGGACAAGGTTTTTACAAAAAATCTGTAAATGCATCTGGTCAAAAAGAAATTTTAACGTTAGATTTAGATACCTTAGAATACCGTCCTGCTAAAAAAGCAAAATTTGCTACTTTAGAATTGACAAAAACAATAGACAAACCAATTGATCGATTTAAAGTATTGATTGGTGGAAAAGATAAAGCAGGTGAATTTTACAGAAAGAACTTTGGAGCGATGTTTGCCTATGTTCAAAATAGAATTCCAGAAATTTCTGACGAGCTATACAAAATAGATGATGCCATGAAGGCTGGTTTTGGCTGGGAAAACGGCCCTTTCGAAATTTGGGATGCTGTTGGTGTAGCCAAAGGTATTGAACTCATGAAAGCAGAAGGTGCGGAACCTGCTGCTTGGGTTACAGAAATGTTAGCTTCTGGAGCAACTTCTTTCTATTCTATTAAAGAAGGTGCCACTTATTTTTACAATGTTCCTACCAAATCTCAAACTAAGAAACCAGGTCAAGAATCTTTTATTATTTTAGATAATATTAGAAAATCGAACGAAGTTTTCAAAAACTCTGGGGTTGTAATTGAAGATATTGGAGACGGTATTTTAAATTTAGAATTCCAATCTAAAATGAAC
>Ga0307488_10004466_pt1 | contig 11666 bp, 18 predicted proteins | sample SB02metaG_FD_202248 | JGI IMG/M metagenome (GOLD analysis project Ga0307488, IMG submission 202248) | Sea-ice brine microbial communities from Beaufort Sea near Barrow, Alaska, United States - SB 0.2 | ecosystem: Environmental > Aquatic > Marine > Coastal | place: USA: Alaska | collected...
TGCCCACACAAGGAGTCATCACCACCGCTGCCGCCACTGGCCCCGTCACCATCCCCGGCCCCGACACCGTCCCACCAGACATCCGCAGCCTTCTCCTCGTCGTCTGTGGCGTTGACTCCCTGAATGGGCGTGCTGTCAGCAGTCTCCTCCTCCTCCTCCGAGTCGTCGGCCCCGAGTCCCAAGTCTTGCAGCATGACGAGAAGTGCGTTCAGCTTCAGCAGCGTCAGCGCGCACACCTGACCAGAGGAACCAGACACTCCGTACCGGCACGTTTAGGAGAGCGTTCCGACGGGCAAACGCTTGAGACGAAAGTGATACATGAACCGAAGAAACCAGGGTCTAGAAGGCAAATGCGGTGGATGACGTGGTTGGCATTGCCCACCACGCCCCACCAGTCGGAACAGCGTGCACACTGCCAGGAAAACCGCCGTGTAGGGACTGGATATAAAGTAACGCCCGCCACGTCATTCACCTCGTTGGAAACCTTCGTTTCTGGAGGTAGACAAGACCCTATGACGTGGCGAAGGCGCGTTCTGGTTGGCCTTGCCGCGGTCTGGTACACCTCGGATGCCAGGCCCAGCCCCGCCGCCGCCACCGCCGCCCAGAGCCGCATTTCAGGTTCCCGTGGCGGAATTCTTTCAAGTCATGGAACCAGTGGCCAGGCCAGGGAGGATAATTCAGGAAGCGTGCACGGGTACGCCGGTGCAGTACGAGCAAGCAGTCAGGTTGAGCGGCGAAGGGGACGAGTTGCCATGCTAGGGAGGAGGAATGGAGGATACGGCGAGTATTAGCGGGTACACCAGTACACTACGAGCAAGCAGTCAGATTGAGGCCGGTGGTGTGAAGCCCCTACCGCCGCCACGCCCTGCAGCGTCACGCCCCGGTCTGGTGACTCAACCCCGGACCAGGGCCTTTCACTCGTTCCATTTCTGTAAAATACTGCACCTGTCAGGAATACCTTTATGCGGGTTCAGATACAAAACGGCACAAGTTGAGCTGTAAAGAAAACGATTGAGAGGCGCTACCCCGCACACGCGCTGGAGCCAGAGCGGCACCGGGTAGGACACCTCCTCCGCCCCCGCGTACCAGGGGCTTACACTCGTCCACATTTGAGCTCAACCTGAGCTGTTTCCGACCCCACTTACACCTTAAACACCACGTAACAAACCTGCACCTCCGAAACACCCCCTAAACAATCCCTAAATCCACCCCCTATCCCACAGAAAGCGCTTACGCTGAGCTGAAAAGTGGACGAGTGTAAGCCCCTGCCGCGTACCCCATGCGCCGCCCGGCCGCCAGGGGCCGAGCCCCCCAACTGCCTGCTTACCTAGCGCTCGTCACATCCTGTCTGTTTGCTCATAGTGTACCAGAGTAAAGGGAGCACGCGGCGGCGGCCCCTACCCAGTGTGACCCACGCCAGCGCCGCCACCTTGAGCACCGCGGATCAGGGCCTTGACAGTATATGCTTAAACTCAGTGTCGAGTCTGGTACCGAAAGTATGGTATCGAATCCCGTTCGACCACTCAGAACTGTTCATTTCGAAAATCCCACCGACCGACTCGCCGAGAGCCCGACCGGGTGACAATCCTTGAGTAAATTGACCCTCGATTTCGAGGATCTCAGGGTGACCGTTCACCCCAACACTGAGTTTGAAGTAACTATCCTTCGACACATTTCCAATTCTCAATCCTTCAGTTAAATGAATTAGATGCCACGAAGTGAACGAAGTGAAGCGTGAAGCATGATGAGGCAGGCCACGCCGCAAAAGGCAGGAGGAGGAGGTTGAGCTCGGCCCCCGCGCGGGTGTGCACCACGGAGACGTACGCCGCGTGGATCCGCTGCTTGTGCCGCGCCGGGGCAGCGCCCCGCACCAGAGCCCTACTCTCGTTATCAAGAGTGTGAGAGAGTGTGAGAGGGAGAGACGCTTCCGCGTGTATGATGAGGGGCTAGAGTTTCGCCCTGGCTCCCGTGCGAGAGAGACGCTTCCGCGTGTACAAGGAGGCACCACGCTTTCGCCCTGACCCCTGCACTCGTGATCGAGTGTGTCATGCGTGGTATACTGGTACACCTGAGCGATCAGTGAGGACGGCGTGGTAGACCCTGCCGAGCAGCGCCTCTCCGATGAAGAGAATGTCACGGAGCGTCTTGCGCCGCGCGAACCGCACCTGCAGCACCCACCAGCTAATGGCGAAGACGAGCCTCCGCACCGGGCCTTACACGGCGTCCCTTTTCAGCTTTGCTTAATGTCTTTTTGTCACTAAGCAGGGATAACTGCCGGCGGTTACAACGTGAAACTGGCTCAAATTAAGCTGCAAAGGCAGGGCCGTGTGGGCCAGGGCGGCGAGTGCGTCCTGGTACACCGGTACACAGGCAAGTTGAAGTAGCTGCAAGGCGGAGGCGCGTGAGGCCCTGCCACTGGAAGCCGAACGCCTTTTTGTCCAGCCAGGCCACCATGGGGCCGCGGGACTCCATGGCCTCGTACGCCGACTGGTACGCGGGGACCAGCACGCCCAGCACCACTGCCGCGGACAGGCCGAGCAGCAGGGTCGTTCGTTACACGCACTCCAACCGATATCGAGCAAACCATACGAGTACCTTCCCGATGTTAGGGTGAGTGCCCACACAGACGCACGGACTCGGTTCGTCGATTCAACGTTGGTCGAGTGCTAGTTTTCAATAACCCCCCGCCCAGCGCGTCAGCTGCCAAGCGTGTAGGGCGTCTGGGCGGCGGCGGCGGCGGTCGCGGTGGCGGCGGCGGCGGGTATGGCGGCATCGGAATCAGCCGGCACGTCATCGTCGGAGACGGCGGCGGCAACGGACTTGAATATTCGCTGAGGCCCTCCCTTGTGGGTGATGGTGGAGGCGGTGCTGTGGGCTCGGGCGCCAGCTGTGTCGGCTCGGGTATGGCGGGTGGGACAATGCATACCAGGCGGAGGAGGCGCGCAAAGGTTGTCAGCGCGGGTGCCTCATCCGCGAGGTCAAGCCCGCACAGCTGGCGAGTGTAGGGTCCAGCCCCCGCTTCTGTGTCGCCGCCTCCAGTACCGCCTCCGCCGCCGCCGCCGCGGCTGCCCCCTCTCCTGACCCTGCCGACACCGTTGACTCTGCCACCGTCACCGCCGCCGCCGCCGCTGCCGCTGCCGCCGTCGCCGTCGCCGCCGCCGCCGCCGCCGCCGCCGCCGCTGTCGCCGCCGTTGTCGTCGTCGTCGTAACCCAGTGAGTCAAGACGGGCAGCGGCACTCACCTCCATGATCCTCACCTACGAGCAGGGCCTTTCACTAGTCCCCGTTTCAGCTCAAACTACGCACCTTCGAGCTGTTATAGTAGGACAGCTGGAGGTGTTTGAGAGAATCAGAGCGTCAGAGCGACGATTCCGTGTGTACAAGGAGGCAATAGGCTTTCGCCCTGGCCCCCTCACCCCCGGCTGCCACATTTGTGACGGCTAACGTCGAGCAGAAACTGGAACGAGTTTCTATCAGGCCCGGCCTTAGAGGGTTTCCAGGGCGTCAGCGATAATGACGTCTGCCCGCCGCCGCCGCCGCCGCCGCCGCCGCCGCTGCCGCCGCCACCGCTGCCGCCGCTGGATGGTGTCACGGAGGCGTGTGGGGTCATGGAGGGGGTGGGCGAGTCCAGGCTGTAGGGTCCTTGAGAACAAGCTACTCGAACCGACATCGCAGGATGACTGCCTTCAGGGTGAATGCGAATCCAGACACGCGGACTAGATACGCCAATTCAACGTCGGTGATGTGCTTGTTAAAATGAGGCAGCCCCTGCCAGGGTGTCCAGCCAGGACTTGGAGGAGACAGCGACGCTGCTGGCGCGCCGCGGCACACAGGGAGTCAACGCCGCACCTGCCGCCACCGGCGACGGCGCGCGTACCTCCGAGGAAGGGAGTATGCGCCCCATCGCGCTCTCTCCTGCGTGCAGTGTCCGCTCGGACATCGGCATGCAATACGGGTAAGTGGCCACGCCGTTTGAACGCTGCACAAATTGCTGTTGATAAACCAAGGCTATGGATTGATAATGTGCTCGCTGCAACACTATGAGCAAACAGTCTCGTGAAACTGGGCCTTCATTGTGATAGTGTCAGGGTGGTGGCGAGCCCCTACCCAGCAGCGCACGAACCTGAAAGTCGCTGGCACTGCCGCGGCGCTGGTGATGGACGTGGCGCGGCGGGTGCGGCACCGGGTGCGGCACCGGCACCGGCAGCGGCGGCAAGGGCGGGTACGGCCGCTGCAGCTGCGCGGCCGGGGCCGGCCTGGGTGCAGGGCTCGCCCGACATCGATCACCACGTCATGAGATGCCATCTGGACCAAGAAACAAGGGTTTGCAACGCGTCCGATGATGGGGCAGAAGAGAGAGAAAGCAGCTTCCGCGGTGTATAAGGAGACACCAAGCTTTCGCTCTGGCCCCTGGGTGGCGTGGCGGGCAATATCTGGAAGGCCCTACCCGGGCTGGCGCGTGCCCGTCGTGGCGGAGCGGCGCAGGCTCGCGGCGCGCGGCAGCGGGTGCCGCCCTCTAGGGCCGGCAGTCTATGCCCGCCACGTCACAGGGTGCCACTTAAGTCAACAAACGAGGGATCAACTTAAGTTTTCAGACGACGAGCAATATCTGCCAGGCCCCACCGCCCTCCCTCGCCAGCTACTTCAGAGCGGGGGGGGAGGGGCGGGGCGACACGTGCGGACAACGCGGCGACCGACTGGTGCACCCGCGCGTAAGGCCTGTCAGATCTTCTCGCCACGTCATAGGATGCCATGTAGTTCGATAAACGAGGGTTCAAACTGCGCGCCGAAAAGTGGCGGGCAATATAAGCAGGGCCCTACCCGCGCGAGCTGCCGCGGCTGGTGTGCCGCCGACGGCGGGGGTGCGAACGAGCCGCCGCTGACTGTTTGATCATGGTGTACCGGTACTCCCCTGCCGCCGCCGCCGCCGCTGCCGCCGCCGCGGGAGAGCGGCGCGTCGCCGGCCCCGCGACCGCTCTCTCCGCCGCCACCACCCCGCCCACCCAGCCAGCCGCCACCCCCGTCGAGAGGAAGAAAGTTGCGCGGGGCGTCAACGCCACCGTCCGCCGCCGCCGCCGCCGACGACGACGACTCCTGGTGCTGGTGCTGGTGCTCAGATGGCAGTGGGAAGGAGCCGTTGACGACGCCGCCGGAGGGCGACGCCATGCGGCCGGGGGCGTTCAGTTGTGGCGGCGCAAGGGCTTGTTGTGTTCAACAAGTAGACACCTGGACGCCACGGACTGCAGGAGGCCGTGCTGAGTCAGCCAGTCAGCTGCAGAGCTCTCGAGCTGCAGCACTGGAATTTCAAAACTTTCCTCGCCACCTTCCTGCGCCCCCCGACATAAGAACCGCGCTCCACGCAGGAGAGCGGCGGCACCCAGCGGATCACGCGCCACGCGGTTAGAGGATCTGAGAGAAAGCATCATGGCGCCGAGCCAGCGTGCGAGGCAGGTGATGAGCGCTGCGCGCACGGACCCCGCGGCGGCGCACCGCCTTGCTGGGTGGTACCGCGGGGGCGACGAGGGTTTGCTCCAGTCCCCACAGCTGGCGTTCAGATGGAACCTGCAAGCGGCGGAACGCGGGCACGGCGAAGCGATGTTTGAAACGGCCTCCGCGTACCAAGCCGGCGACGGCGTGGAAGTCGACCGAGCGGCGGCGATGATGTGGATCGAAAAGGCGGCCGATCGAGGCGACCGAGTCGCACAGTACAACTTAGGTACAGCTTTGGAACATGGTATTGGCACTCCGCAGAACTACGAGCTGGCGGCAACGTGGTACCAGCGGGCGGCCGACCAGCACTACTCGAGTGCGATGGCGAACCTCGGCACGCTCTACGACGCTGGAACCGGCGTGAAGCAGGACCCCGCGCGCGCGAACGCTCTGTACCGCCAGGCTATCGAAGTGGACAACAACAGGTTTGCTTTGTTCAACTTGGGCAACAGTTACTGCCTGGGCAGGGTCGTGGAGAAAAACCTGGTGACGGCGCTTTCCTTCTACCAGCGGGCTGCTGACCCAGGGCACGCGGGGGGGGAATACCGCATCGGCTGGGCCTACATGCACGGAGAGGGCGGCTACGAAAAGAACAACGGGCTCGCCAGAAAGTACATCAAGGTATGGCGGTGCAGGATGACCCGGGTTGACCCCGTTTTTACCGCGTTTGATTTCAGCGATTGAAGCTAAAAATGATGCGCCACTTTCAAACTTTGCTTTCGAATTCATCATGCGCTGCTACATCAAGGCCAGCGCCGCGAAGGGCGATGACGAAGCAGTTGCGGCGTTGAAGCTGATGAACGAGTCCGCGTACTAGTACCCACGGCACCGACGCCGCTATCAGAGATCGATGCCGCGGCATGGCGGCGTGCTATCGCGGCGCCGAGTATCAGCTGCGCCACTGGACGGACCCGGGGGCGGATCAGCACCTGGCGCACTGCATGTTGGTGGGCACAAGGCGACGTGCGGCACATTCGACGGCCAAGTAGGTCCAAACCGGGCTCCCGCTCAGTAGGTATCAGGGCATGCTACACGTTATTCGCACAGGCAAAGCGCTTCGCCATCACGGTGAAGAATGTCGACGACGACGCGGTCTTCGACCTCGAGTACCGGCAAGCGACTCCGGGGCTGCGCATTGTTTCTTTCCAAATATTACATGCCAGCTCTTGATCTAGATTTCAAAACTAGTAGTTTTTTGCAAAGAATCGTTTCCCTCTTACGTGATTATCATGCCTCGCCGCCTTTGGGGGCGGTTCGGAAGCGCGCGTCCACCGCAGCTCCGACACTCACACCCAGCATCCGGATGCGTTGCTACCTCGGTGGCGTGCGCGACGGCGTTGGCCGGGGGGCGGCCACTCTCCCGATTTGAGGCGTGCCCTTAGAGCCTGTCGGATACTGCTCGCCACGTCATGGGGTGCCCTTGAATAAAAGTGACGAGGGTCCAAAGTGGTAGGATGGGTGGCGGCCATATCTGCCAGGCCAACTAGGGGCTGCCTCTGTCTGACTCGGCACCCACTGGGATAACGTACCAGGATAACACCCCATGACAAAAAACGCGACGATAAATTAGCCGGAATTTACCAGTTTTGAAGTTCGCGAGTGCTCCCAAAAGGCTCCCATTTCGCGCGCCCAAGTCGCCAACCCTGACGGGCAGTGCCCTCCTCGCCGGACTCCCCGACGCGTGTGTGGCCCTCCGCGTGTCGGCCCGTCGGTCGCTGTTGTTGAAGGGAAGTGTGGGTGGGTGAATTCCGGCTGGTTTGCTGTTCTCGACCGCTTCCTCGCAGCGGTTGCTTAGCTTTATTAGGTCAGAAAATGCCGTCCCGTCAGGAACGTCGCAAAGCGGAGCGTGATGCCGCCAAGCGCGCGCCGGCCAGGGCGAGATCCGCGGGAGCCGAGGGAGGCGGGGGAGGCGAGGGGGGCGCGGGAGCCGCAGGAGCCGCGGGGGCTGCCGCCGCGCTCGCAACCTTAAGCGTGGACCCGGGCGGCGACTGGACCACCCAAGCAGCAGACCCCGCGGCGCTGCTTCAGTCGCTCGGAGCCGAGATCGTCAAGCAGAAGGCTGATGCCGGTGACAGGGAGGCGCAGTTCAGTCAGGGCTGTCGCTTAGTGGCCGAAGCGCGTGCGGACGATGCGCGGCTTTCGGGCGCGGCCGGCAGATCGCCAAGGGCGCTGGTAGGGTTGGCACTTTGCGTCCCCCCGCCGCTCACCATACCGAGATGCGTCAATGGTCACCTCACAATTATAATTATATTTGCGGTGCCAACCCTAGGCGGAGGAGGGCGTGGCACTTCTGGAGAAGGCGGCAGGGCAAGGGCACGCGTACGCTATGAATTGGTTGGGAATGCTTTACCATGGGTGGAAGGAGCACGAACACGCCGTGGAGTGGTTCACCAAGGGCGCCGAGGCCGGCTTGCCTACAGCGATGTTCAACGCCGGGACCTCGCTCGACGAGGGGAGGGGCGTGGCGGCGCCGGACTACCCAGCGGCGTTGGACTGGTACCGGCGCGCTGCCAGCGACGGTAACGGGGAGGCGGCGGTCAACCTCTGCTGGCCGCGGTGGGGCTTGGCAGATAACGCCTGCCACGGCATTCCTCCACATTTCAGACCCTTGTTTCTTGAGTTGAATAGCATCACATGACGTGGCGAGCATTATCTGCCGGGCACTAGGGCGCGGTGTGACGCGCAGCAAGCAGATGGCGATGAGGTGGTTGTGCAAAGCTGCCGACCTTGGCAACGCAGTCGCGTGCCAGAAACTCTCAGCTCGCATGTACGGAGACGAGCCCTACGCCCGCAAGGTTGGGAGTGTGGGGGATGCCGCCGGGTCCACCTCTTCGGCCGGAGTCATGGAGGGGCACGACGTTCCCCCGGATGTCCTGACCGGTGTGGTACATTGGCTGCGGAAGGGGGGTCATGATCTAGTCGTCCACCTCAACGTGTATCGTAGGGCGGCGTTGGAGCGGCTTCAGTATTGCTACAACGACGGGTGTGAGGTTGTGGGCCATTGGAGGGACTTCAAAGTTTGCCCGCAGTGCAAGACCGCTCGGTACTGTGGCGACGCGTGCCAGACACAGGACTGGACTGCTGGTGGGCACAAGGCGACGTGTGGCACATTCGCAAGTAAAACAGGTCAAAAGTGAAGGGGGCGGCGCGTTGTTGTGTGGAGAGCCTTTGGCGCTCCCGAGATATCGAGGCGACGCTCCAGTAGACCTCTGCCACGTGTCAAGTGTGTCGTCAGAAAATCACTGAATTTGGGCAGTCGCAGGTTTTAGCTTGTCTCCCGATTCTGTTCCAAATTTGTGCAACACCACCAGTTCCCCGTTATCAGTTGCAATACAAGTGTACTCAGTCCACGGGCAGTGGTGCTCCCCAGCCCACTGCAGCACCTCCAGGTGACCGCGCTCAGCGGCGGGCATGCACACACACCCCACACACACACACGTGTGTGGGGTTATTATCGTTCCACGGGCAGTGGTGCACCCTCGCCCACCTCAGCACGTCGAGGTGCCAATACCGACCGGCGAAACTCACAGGTCACCTCATGCCACGGGCAGCCATGATCCCAAAGCCACTGCAACACCTTCAGGTGCCCGCCCCCAGCGGCGAGTGCACCACAGTCTGATTCCGGGTCGTCGAGGCCCCTATTCCAGGGGCAGCCGTGCTCCTGCGCCCACTGCAACAACTCCAGGTGCCCGCTCCAAGCGGCCCACGCACAACTATTGGCACAGCTGTCCGTGGAATGAGCGCGTGCGTGAAGACGCTCCCAGTACCCGGGATCCCCCGAGACTATGGCATGGGTGCGGCAGCAGCCAGCGTAGGAGGAGTGCGTTCCTCACACCACACTATACATGACTGTACTAACGTCATGCCTAGGCCGCCACCCCGGTGGTCCGGATCTCTTCGACTCCGCTAAACACATTATGCTAAGATGTGAACATACCGAATGCTTTAGAGCGCCTCGCTGCGGGGCGACAGCAGGGTGGGGGCGACGGAATGGCGGCGGCCAATAACGCAATGCTGCTCAAGTTATGCTTGTAAATGACCGAAGGAGACTACTGGCACACAATAATTCATCACGACTGAGGGCCGAGGTGCTTCACTGCAATCACTTTATCTCTGGATGACTGGTTGTTGACGGTCGGGCGGATAGTAGTCCGTCGAAGAAGTATTTTCCCGCGCTCATAGCTAGACAGCTTTCAAGCGTGGCGTCCGTCGCCTCCACAATACGCAGCGCACAGAGAGGTGGGGGGTGTCTCTGCCTCTGCCGCTGCGCACGTTGCAACCACAGGCGAGCCGGGTGTCGCCGAGGGGCCGGCCGCGAGGTTCGAGGCGTGGGTCCGAGGGAGGGAGAGCGTCCTCGAGTAGTCCGGTTGGAGGTTCCACGGGTGAGGGGTGCCGTCGCAGCCCAGCGAAAGGGGGGAATTATTTTTGCTGTCGCCGCTGCGCACGTCTCGACTGTGGGCGAGCGCGCCAGGTATCGCCGTGGATCTGACCGCGAGGCTTCCGCGGCCAGGCTGCAGCCGCAGTCATGGGGCTGAGCAAGCTCGCGAAGATGTGGCGCAAGGGCGCGATAAAGGGAAACGCGGAGGACCAATACCAACTCGGCGGCTGCTATCACGAAGGAGCGGAGGGGGCGAAGCTGGACAAGGTGGCAGCGGCGGCGTGGTTCGGCAAGGCCGCCGAGCAAGAGCACACGGAGGCCCAGTGCTGCTTCGGCATGTGCTATGCCGACGGCGAGGGCGTGGAGCAGAACCTCGAGGTGGCGGCGCAGTGGTACCTCAGGGCGGCTGATCTTGGGGACGCGGACGCGCAGGGTACCCTCGGCAGTTGCTACGCGAGCGGCAAGGGGGTGGAGCAGGACGACGCTCAGGCGGTGGCGTGGTGGGAGAAAGCTGCTAGGGCAGGTGCCGTGGTTTCTCAGTACAACCTCGGCCTCTGCTACATGCACGGCACGCGCGGTCTTCCCAAGAACGCACGGCGCGCGAGGAGCTTCCTGAAGGCCGCCGCCGCACAAGGCGATGCCAAGGCTATCGAGAACCTGAAGCTGCTCAATACGTGCGAGTCGTGCGGCGCCCCCGACGCCAACCGCACATGCGGGGGCTGCAAGTCCGTGAAGTCCATCCGCGTGGCCCGCTACTGCACCCTTGCGTGCCAGACGAAGGACTGGAAGTTCCACAAGCTGGACTGCGGCGGCCTCAAGGTGTGTCAGTGCCGCAACTGCCGCGTGAGCGACCGCGGCGGGAGCAGCACCTCTACGGCGCCGGAGTGAATAGCCGGCCGCGCCTGGATATGATTGAATGAACGAGCTACGAGCAAGACGCACTCATGCACGCTAGCGGACGCCATACACTGTATACATGATGCGATACATAACCTACCACGCGCCGCCGATGCCCCGGCCGCCGCCAGTGCAAGCTTAGGATTTCAACTGAGAGTTTGTCTAGTTTGCAATGTGGAAAGAGCCTTTATTTACACATATCTATATACAGACCTTCTCCTTCACTCGATGAACGTTAGTAAACAAACATGTTGACACAAGCATTATTCGCGCGCGCTCAATCTATTGTGCACACGTGCACGCGACTCAGAAAATCACGACAGGCAGCAGCACACCGACATCACTCGCCCGTGCTCATCTCAGATCATTGAGGCATACATGTGGGTGGCGAGCGGCCACCACGTCACTGCACCGACCACCGCCGCCATGAGCACGGCGACAATGTGCGTCAGCCGCCGCGACCGCTCGTACACACCGCGCCGCGCCGCCACCGCGCTCGGTGACGGATCCAACGCCGCCGCCGCCGCCTCCGCCGCCGCGTTGGCGGTTCTGGCCGGTCCCGCGGTGCCGCCCACCGCGGAACCCGCCGCGCCGGCAGCTAGGGTCAATTATATATGGCTTGCCGCGTCATCTGAAATGCGGCGAAATGTCGTGGACGGGACGTCGTGGTAGGGATGATGGGTGGGTGTGAATGATGAGTTTCCACCGACGGCGGCGACCGCATCCAGCAGTGGGTGCGTCGCTGCGAAGAACGCCCAGGGCACCAGCGCCACCGCGAGGCAGGGTCCGCCGGACACTCATCCGATTCGATTTGATCCGATCCGATCCGATTCGCCGCGTCACATGAGCACACGTGACTCAATGAGGGGGGGGGGTCGCATTCGCACGTGGTGGATAACCTA
>Ga0307488_10004468_pt1 | contig 11665 bp, 17 predicted proteins | sample SB02metaG_FD_202248 | JGI IMG/M metagenome (GOLD analysis project Ga0307488, IMG submission 202248) | Sea-ice brine microbial communities from Beaufort Sea near Barrow, Alaska, United States - SB 0.2 | ecosystem: Environmental > Aquatic > Marine > Coastal | place: USA: Alaska | collected...
AACGAAGAGTATTGGGGTGGTCAATCTGAATACAGCCTAGGTGTAATGAGAACTGAAGATTGGAATGCATTTGGTGATTGGCTAGATGAACTCGAAACTGAAGAACTTGTGCAGTATAATACACTCATAGAACAGTTTGAAACACACTATGGAAAACGGATAAGGTGGGCAGATGACACTACCAATTGAAAGAACAAACGCAGTATTAAATGTAGAACGCTTCCTAATGGACCTGCGTGATCCTAAGAAGTATCCGCGGGTGCCCAGTGAAGTTCGTAAGCAGGCAAGTAGTTTGTTGAAACATTATCCTCGCAAGTTTGATATGATGGATCCTGCAGAAAGTTTTGAACCTATCAAGGAGTGGTCATATGAAGATCAAAATTAGTAACTATCCAAACAGATTAACCTGCAATATACACAGCAACCATATGAATAAAAAGTATGGGTACGTGGACTGGCCAAAAGAACAATCATACGAAGACTATGTGTTAGAAGCTATCGAAGACGCTGTACAAAGCGTTTACAACGTGTTTAACTGGTTATGGTATGACAGACGCACACAAAGAGTTAAAGTACGCATTGATCGTTGGGACACTTGGAGTATGGACTCTACACTTGCTCCTATCATCTTGCCTATGCTAGTACAACTAAAGACTACTAAGCACGGTGCTCCTTGGGTAGCAGTAACAGATGTTCCCAAAGAACTACGTCCGTCTAAAAAAGAAGTTTTAGAATATACTAAGGATGGCTCCACTGATCCTAGGTTCTTTGAACGTTGGGATTATATATTAGACGAAATGATTTGGGCGTTTGAACAAAAGAATCGCGATCATTGGGAAAACGATTATTACGGTCCATATATTGAAAGTGAAGATAGCAAACCTCTAGGCGGACACTTCGAATGGATAGACGACAAAGGACGTCAAGCACACCAAGAACGTATGACCAACGGCTTTAGGTTATTTGGAAAATACTACGAAAATCTTTGGGATTGATTCTTTTTCATAACTTTTTTCTTGACAAATGATATATATCATCGTATACTTTATTTTTGTTGAAGGAGCAAACAGAACATGGCAGGAAGAAAAAAAATAGCGAAATCCGCGCAACGTTTTAGAAAAAGTGCAAAACTTCAGGAACCATCATGGGATAATTACGACAAACTTACAGGCGAAGAGTTTCACCGTAAACGTCAAGGTTCACATCAATGGTACTACGATAATTACAAGATTGACGATCTAATAGGTGATGTTTGGTCATGGATGGAAGCCAATGGTTACACAAAGGACGAAATCAAAAAAGCAAAAACTGTAAATAATCATACAATAAGCGGCACTGCTGCTATTACATGTAGAATGCTTAATAAAGGTATGCCCGACTTTTACAAACTAGCAGCAGATCATTGGGACAGTCTACCAGGCACTAGCGGAGAACTTAGACCTGTTACAGAATTTATTAGAAAAAGAATTGCTATTGCATTAGGTGAAGTTCAAGACGAAGAAAAAGAAAAAGAAGAAAAAGAAGAAAAAGAAGAAAACGCAGGTAAAGTAAAATATGTACCTAGTATACAGGATAGGCTTAGACAGGCAGCAAATCATATGTCAGAGTTTATAGAAGAGGCACACGATGACTTTATTGACGGTAAGATAAATGATTTTAAGGCCATTAAACCGGCAGCAAAACTACGTCAACTAGAATGTAAGCAGCCGCATGCTAGAATGATAAAGAGCTTTTACGAGCCTTTAATCAAAGAATATGAAGAAATACTAAATCCTCCTAGCACAAAAAACATGACTGAACAAGAAAAAGATTATTCAGATCAGTTAAAAGAAGGATACAGTATTTTTAGTAAATCAGATATTAAGAAAATGTATCAGTTTTATCTAGCAGTGCAAGGTGCATGTGATGCTATTATTGCTGAGTCTAAAGCAACTAGAAAGCCTCGCAAAGTTCATGCTAAATCACCTGAAAAAGTAGTAGAAAAACTCAAATACAAAATTTCAGATGACAAATATGCTATCAGTAGTGTTCAACCACACAAATTTATAGGTGCAAACTGCTTGGTTGTGTTTAATTCAAAAACACGTAAACTAGGTATATATTACACATCTATAGAAGATCCGTTAGGCACTGGGAGAGATGGCAGCGGATTGCATCTCAAAGGACAGACTTTACAAAGATTTAATGACAAAACCAGCGTTTCTTACACGCTTAGAAAGCCGTTAGAACAACTAAAGGATGTCAAGGGCCTAAATACTCGTAAGAAATTTGAGAATTGGATGGAGAAACTTACTACTACCCCAGTTAAGATGAATGGTAGACTTAATCCTGAAACATTATTGATAGCCGTTTATTAGCATTGTTACTGTTTTATATAAATACAGTATGATGAACAAAACAATTAAAGCAGGTAATTCAGGTACTTGGGAACCGTTTGGTAAAATAGGACAACAATAATGTCAACAGATACAGAAAAATTAAAAGCATTAACAGACGCAATTGTAGACGCAGTAGGCGAGCGAGACATTAAACCTGCAGATAATATTCAGCATCTAAAATTTGCAAACCCAATAACAGGCAAAGGATTGCTATGGACAGGGACAGACTATACAAAACAATTTGTCTTTCAAGATGATAATTTGTTTTCATCAGAAAATATCAATATTGCTAAAGGTAAGAGTCTAAAGATTGATGATCAAGTTGTTCTAAGTAACGATACATTAGGTAATAGTGTTACAAAAAGTAATTTAAAAGAAGTTGGAAAACTAAAAGGCCTTATTGTTGATGGCGGAATGTCTATCAATAATTATTTGATATTTGATGCTAACAGTGATAGACTAGGTATAGGAACAGAAGAACCAAATGCTGCTTTAAGTGTTGCAGAAGACGGCATTGAAGTAATGGTTGGTACAGAAGACTTTGTAAAAGGTTTTGTTGGTACATTTGCTAGTCACGATTTAGAATTAAAAACAGATAGTACTACAAGAGTAGCAATTAAAGCAGGCGGTGATATTGAATTAGGCAATCCAAATGCATCACCAGTAAAGGTCTCAGTCAACGGTAAACTTGCTGTTGGAGTTAATAATCCAGATAGCGATGTGGACTTACACGTAAGAGGTGCTATCAAGTTTAACAATAAGAAGCATTTATCAGGAACTACTCCTCCAACAGGTGGACAATTCAATCAAGGTGACATTGTGTGGAACAGCAATCCAACATCAGGAAGATTTGTAGGTTGGGTATGTGTTAAAGCAGGTGGTCCTGGTCTCTGGTCCACATTCGGACTTATCACTTAAACATCCATTTAAATAACTGCCATGGCACTAGTAATAGGAAATGGCGAAAGTAGACAAGGAATAAATCTCTCAAGGTTTGGTGAACGATTAATAGTCGGTTGCAATGCTCTGCACAGAGATACACATGTTGATCATCTTGTATGTTGCGACAGAAGGATGGTTGATGAATCTTTGGATAGTGATAACACAAAAAACACAAAAATTTATGTTAGGCAAGACTATATTAATTTTTATTCCAAGCAAGATCCAAGAGTAAATCTTGTACCTCAACTACCATACAAGGGTAAAACAAAAGCAGATACTCCTATACATTGGGGTAGTGGTCCTTATGCAGTTCTTGTGGCTGCAAATTTACCAGTACAAGAAATTGTTTTATTAGGGTTTGACTTATATCCTAGTCAATCTAATACCGTCAATAATATCTACAAAGGTACAAACAATTATTCTTCTAAAGAATCAAAACCTATTGATTATTCATTTTGGCAATATCAAATTGCAAAAGTTTTTGAATATTTTCCTAACAAGCAGTTTGTAATTTACAACGATCCTAGTTGGGAATTACCAAAAACGTGGAATCAAAATAACGTTTCGGTAAAGTTTTTACATTCAAGTTCTTGACTCTTGCCTAAATAGAACGTATAATTACTAATATGTTTAACAAAGGACTTGGCGTCAACCCTTCTAATTCTGCCGCCCATAAAACATTATAGTAGGAGAACATTATGGGAAAACATTTAAGTACAAAACATTACGGACACAACATTGGTCTTTCGGCAGTATTCAGACAGCCTAACGCAGATCATTCACACTGTCATTTGCTACACGGTTATAGTTTAGCATTTACATTTACATTTGGGTGTGACGAACTAGATAATAAAAACTGGGCAGTTGACTTTGGTGGACTAAAGCCTTTGAAGAAGTGGTTAGAAGATCACTTTGATCACAAAACAGCAATTGATAAAAACGATCCGCATATGGACAAGTTTATGGAACTACAAGAACTTGGCCTAGCAGAAATTGTTGTAATGGACGGAGTTGGCGCAGAAAAATTTGCAGAACACGCATTTAACTTTGCAGACAAACTAGTACGTGAAATGAGTGACAACCGTTGCTATTGCGTACGAGTAGAATGTGCAGAACACGGAGCAAACTCAGCAATCTATGAAGGTTAAGAGAAAGAGACACACATGACATGTATAATTTGTAAAAAGAAATTCAATTCACATTGCAGTTGGGGTCCTTGCAAACTTGCCAATCAATACAAACAGGGGAAGAGATGAAAATTATTGCAGGACCATGTCAACACGAAACACTAGAGCAAAGTTTAAGAATTGCTGTAGAATGTCAACGTGTATGTGAGAAGCACGGTGTTGAATATATATTCAAAGCAAGTTTTGATAAAGCAAACAGATCTAATCTCAAAGGTATACGGGGGCAAGGTCTTGTAAGCACATTAGAAGACTTTAAATTTTTAAAACAAAAAGTTGGTATGCCTATCATTACTGATGTACATAATATTAATGAGATTCTAAAAATTGCCGCATACTATAATGATACTATCGATGTATTACAGATACCTGCATTCTTGTGTAGGCAAACAGACCTAGTACGTGCGGCTTGTAAGACAGGAAAGATAGTTAATATTAAAAAAGGACAGTTCCTTGCACCTTGGGACGTTGAAAACATTTTATCTAAAACAGAAGGTGCTAAAGAAGTTTGGATAACAGAAAGAGGAACAAGTTTTGGATATAATACTTTGGTTACTGATTTCACTGGGCTTCAGTTTATGTTGTCTAATTATAACGTTCCCATTGTTTATGACGTTACTCACTCAGTTCAAAAACCCGGAGGTATGGGCACTAGTAGTGGCGGTAATCGTGAGTATGTTCCTGGCTTGGCTCGTGCTGCATCTGCAATGGGTATAACAAACTTCTTTTTAGAAGTACATGAAGACCCAGACAACGCACCTAGTGATGGGCCAAACGCATTACATTTAAAAGACTTTAAAAAAGTTGTTGCGGATATAGTTAAATATTCTTACACAAATTAGGAGAACGAGGTTTAATGGACTCGGAAAAACTGTCTAAAGAACAGCGTAAAGCATATAAATTACGTAGAAAATTTGAAAAAGAACAATCGCGAGCTCTTAAAAGAACAGGCGGAGAACCACAGTCTTCAGTTTCTAATATACTATGTGTACGCTTTGGTAACAAATATTCTATTTCATATGTAGAAAAATTAAGAAATATGATTGATAGACATACTACTGTTCCTTATAAATTATATTGCCTTACAGATGATCCAACTCCTATAAAAGGAGTTGCTCTTATTGTTCGACCAAATGAAGGATATGTAAAAGGGTGGTGGCACAAAGTACATATGTTTGATGTTAATTTACCAATGTCCGGTAGAATATTATACATGGATCTAGATGTTGTAATTTGTGATAATATAGATAAACTGCTAAACTTACAAGGCAATGTCTTTATGGGAATAAGAGACTTTAACAGAAAGTTTCATAGAGATTGGAAATACCTAAACAGTAGTGTTATGAGTTGGATTCATGGAAGCCAAACGTATATCTATACAAAATTTAAACAAAATCCACAAGTTGCAATGAGGTTACATGGTGACCAAGATTGGACGTGGAAGTGTGCTAAACCTGTTATTAGGTTTTGGCCGGAGCAGTGGATACAAAGTTACAAATGGGAAATTAGAAATAGAAATGAATTACAAGTGATAAATGGAGTTAGACAATTTGTAGAACAGAAAGATAACGTGGAAATACCACTAGAATGCTGTATAGCAGTATTCCATGGGGATCCAAACCCTGGTATTGTACAAGATAAATTTGTTGTGGAGAATTGGATATGACAGTGAGTAATAGATTTATATTTGATGTTGACGGAACACTTACCCCTAGTAGGAAAGAAATGGACAAAGAGTTTGCAAAGTTCTTTTTTGATTTTTGTAAAACTAATTACGTTTACTTTGTTACAGGTAGTGATAGAGATAAAACTATAGAACAAGTAGGCGACACGCTGTACGGTATGGCTGAACGTGTATATAATTGCAGTGGTTGTGATGTCTACCAAGGCAAGAAAAATATTCACACAAGTTCTTGGAAACTTCCAGAACCAGCAGAAAAATTCCTAACACAGTGTATGAAAGAAAGTGAATTTGTACTAAGAACAGGATTACACTTTGAACATCGTCCAGGCATGTGTAATTTTAGCGTTGTAGGTAGAAATGCTACACTAGGAGAGCGTAAGTTATATGTTGGGTATGATGAAAAAATAAACGAAAGAAATACAATAGCAAAAGCATTTTGTATTTTATTCCCAGATATAGATGCCAAAGTAGGTGGTGAAACAGGTATTGATGTATTTCCAAAAGGTAGCGACAAAAGCCAAATACTAAGAGATTTTAATCCAGATGATATTTTACATTTCTTTGGTGACGATATGCATCCTGAAGGAAATGACTATCCTTTGAAAAAAGAAATCATTGACAAGGACTTAGGTTTCTGCTACAATGTAAAAGATTATAAAGAAACTTGGAAAATATTACGTGACGAATTCTCAAACCCAGACTAACCGTATAGGCTTTGCCTGCAAATACATGCACTCTGATCAGACTCAGAAGAAGAAACTTCTTGAGGAGATACAGCGTCCATTGAATACACGTTCAACAACTGTTGCGTGGCTAAACAGACAGACTAAAGAAGTTGCAGAAGAACGATTGTGGGATATTATGGTCCATAACATACAATCGTATATGAATCTTATTTGTTATGTAGGAGGACTACCAAATGAATTACGAATGGTTAGACTCGGTAGCGATTGCCTTCCAGTATACACGCAACAAGATTGGTCATATTTTTGGCGAAAGCCTGATGTTGTTGCATACTGTGAGAAGAACTTTGCTAACGTAGGCAAACGTGCAAGAGAACTTGATGTTAGAGTGTCTATGCATCCAGGTCAGTTTACTGTACTTGCAAGTGACACACCCGAAATTGTAGAAAGGAGCATAGAAGAATTTGAATATCACACCAATGTCTTCCGCTGGATGGGATACGGCAAGTCCTTCCAAGATGCGAAGTGCAATGTACATATATCCGGTAGGCAAGGTCCAGCCGGTATCCAACGAGCTCTCCCAAGATTATCTCAAGAGGCGCGAAATATTATTACGATCGAGAACGACGAAATGTCGTGGGGTATTGATGCAAGCCTCGAACTTGCAAACGACCTTGCCCTCGTTCTTGACATACACCATCACTGGGTCGCTAGTGGTGAATACATTCAACCAACCGACGATAGATTTCTACGCATAGTAGATAGTTGGCGTGGTGTCCGCCCCGTGATACATTATTCTGTTTCACGTGAAGACTTACTTGTAGGACATGATCCTAACGTATTACCTAACATGGACGAACTACTTGAACAAGGCTTTAAGAAACAAAAACTACGTGCTCATAGCGACTTTATGTGGAATCATGCTGTTAATGACTGGGCTTTACAGTTTAACGACGCCGCAGACATTATGGTAGAAAGCAAGGCTAAGAATTTGGCAAGTATTGCATTACACGAGCATTCTCTTAATAAAATATCTCTTGACATTGCTGTTTAAATTTGTTATAATAAAGTATTAATAAAGGCAAAGAAAGAGGCAATTATGTCAAAGAAGCAACAACAAACATGGACACCTTATTTTAATGTACATGATATATTTGAAATTTATCCAGATATAGATCCAAACACTCGAGAAGTATTAAGAGGTGGTAACACTAAAGGGCCAAAGATGCCTGATGGTGGAATAAGATTAAGATTTTTGAAAGGTGTACCTAAATGGTATGCACAAAGAGAACATACGTATTCACAAGAATTTGGATCACTAACTAGTAATAGACCAAATCCGATTGAACATCTTATTCAAAATAAAGATGATGTATTCGGTGGGCTATATTGTTATGCTGATTCTTTCTATGAGCCATATGACGGTAGTGGTTATATTGGTATAGGTACAAGTGGTAGAATGAGTTCTAAAAATGGTAACGATCCTTTTGGCTGTGGAAGTTTAAGCAGGATTTGGAAACATGTTTTAAAAATTCTTGGAAGACATGAATCTTGTAATATTAAACTTACAGGCGGTTGGAAGTCTCATAAAGAATTACGAAATATGAGTCAAGCAGATGTACTGGCTAGAGATGCTAAATTTAGTTTTTTTATTGATTATGTAAGTGAACAACAAACACTAGGTGAATATGAAAGTGCTATGCAAGAACATAGATTAGGAAAGTATGGATCTAAATTTCCAATTAATGAATTACCCGCAAGTGTACTTTCAAAATTCCATAGGCTTCCAATATGATCGGCCACTTTTGTATGTTTAAAATTTATGAGGTCATAAATATTGTTCCAATGGGAGACAGCAAATGACAGTACAGGCACAAACAAATAAAATATTAATTGAAAATAAAATTGGAAGAAAGATGTGGGTATGGGATTCTGATTCATTTTACACACAGCGTTTACAAGCAGGTCCATATCAGAAACAAAATCTTTTACATTTAAGAAAATTATGTCCTAATCCTAAAACAATTTTAGATATAGGTATGAACATAGGTATGAACACATGGGAATATGCAACGTTTGCAAAAAAAGTACACGGGTTTGAACCGGTACCTGAAACATATAAAGTTGCGTTAGACAATATTGCACTTAATAAAAATGAATATAGCAAAGATAAAAGTTGGTGGATTGAAAATGATGTTCCTGCTAGTCTAGAGATTACAGGTGATATTGAAACACACAATATTGCACTAGGCCCTGTAGGAGGTCCTAACAAAATTGAAATGCATATCAAGAAAAATGATGGACATAATAGAGTTGCAAACGACAACGGAGAATTTAAAACAGTTTCTGGCAATGATATTAAAAGAAATGAAGGTTATGCTAGAGTTGAAATTGAACAACGTACATTAGATTCTTATAACTTTGAAGATGTAGACGTACTTAAGATAGATGTTGAAGGATATGAGTTGCCTGTGCTAGAAGGTGCAACACAAACTATTTTAAATAATAGGCCTATCGTGCAAGTTGAGTGTGTTGAAATACAACCTAGAGCATTTGGTAGAACAATACAAGAGTTATTTGATTATTTTAATGATAGAGATTACGTGATTACTACAGCAGATGGAGTAGTAAGAGGTCCTGAGTGGGTATATGTTAAGAAAATGATGGATAGATTTATGATCCCTGCAGAAAGAACAGATCTATACACTTTACCAGAAGATCAGCCTATTAATAATCTCTTCGAGGTAGTCTAGCATAAATATGTTAGATGCTAAAAGAACTTAAAGATATCATAATAGAGGCTGAAAAGCAACGTCCTACATTGGTTTTAAATCCATTACTGTATTCGCGTGATGCATTAGAACCTGTGATGAGCAAAGAAAGTATAGATTTACACTATGCTAAGTTGTCTAAAGGATATGTAGATCGATACAACAACAAAGAAGGTGATGACACTTTTAACTTTGGTGGTGCTCATTTACATAATTTGTTTTGGCCTATGTTACAATCACCAAGTTCAGGGAATAAGCCCTTAGGAGCATCTGAAGAACTTATTAACACTAAGTTTGGATCTTACGAAAAATTTAAAAATGAATTCATAGAAAAAGCCAAGAGCCTCCAGGGCAGTGGATGGTGTTATATGGATGTCAAAGGCAAGTTAGGATTAATTGCTAATCAAGATTTCAAGAAAGGAACACAGATTGCTTTTCTTGTTGATATGTGGGAACACTCTTATCTGCTTGACACTACCAAGGACAAGTATCTAGATAACATATGGCGAATAATTAATTGGTCAATAATCAACGATAGACTACAAGGAGAATAACATGTTTACATGGTTGAAAAAGATTTTCGTGCCTGTTGAAAATGTATTAGTATTAGACAAGCAGATAATCGAAAAGAAATCAGAACTAACAAAGATGTCAAAAGTAAAACTTGAAGAACTAGGTCGTGCTTATGATGTTGAATTAGACCGTAGATTAACTAAAGCAAAACTGGTTGATCAATTATGGAAAGTAGTAAACCCTAAAAAATAAGGAGAACAATATGGTAGATAAATTTAAAGGCTGGGTAGCAAAACGTTTTACAGAAAGAACATCTTGGGATGGAGCAATGCTTGTCCTACTAGGAGTTTTAGTATTAATTGCTAAACCAATTGCAGGCTTACTTGCATATGCGGCTATCGCATACGGTGCTTGGACTATTTGGAAGAGTGAATAGTGAATGCCACAAGTAGTAAATCTTACAGATAGTGCAATTAAACACATGGAAGGCTTAATTGAAAAGACCGGCAAGCCCATCGTTCGATTACAAATGAAGGGTGGTGGGTGTGCCGGATTTTCATATGACTGGCATATGAGTGATTCCAAAGAATTGGATGACGAAATTGTAAAACTTCCTAATGGTGAATTTGCTATTGATGGTTCAAGTTTACTGTATCTAATAGGAACTGAAATAGACTATGTAGAAGAAGTTTTTGGTTCTTATCTTCAAATAAAAAATCCCAACTCAACATCAAGTTGTGGTTGCGGCGAAAGCGTAGGCTTTTAGTTATTACCGATTATAATGTCTGCATTTACAGGCATATCCCATATTTGTTTTTGTTCCACACCCTTGCGTTGTGCAAAACGTTTGGCATCACAATCTCCACAAACGTGAAAGTAATTGTTGCTCAGCCGGGCTTTGCTTATCTTTTTTAGATCCCTGGTAAATACACTGTCACAGTTATCACATCGAAGTTCAACGATAGTTTTAACACGATTATAAACGTGTTCTCTACCTAACTTGCTCTTTCTTTTGTGTTCTGTTATAACTTTTTTAGTGCCTATAAACATAGTTATATTTACTATTTTACATTAGGCTTATAGAATAAATTGATAAATATTATTGAAACAAAGGACTTCTAGGGGATAAGATGGCAAGAAAAGTAATAGATACTGGTGTAGTAGGGAACGACGGAACCGGCGATAGTATCCGCAATTCGTTTAGTAAAGTAAACGATAACTTTAGAGAATTATACAGTTCATTGGGTTTAGGAGAAAGATTATCTTTCTTAGGACTTGATGATACACCATCCAACTTTGTTGGGCAAGAAGCAGCAGTTGTTTCTGTTAATGATAATACAGACGGATTACAATTTAAACAGATTACAGGTGGAACTGGTGTATCAATTGATACTACTAGTAACAGTAACCAAATTATTGTAAGCACAGAGTTTTCTGAGATATCAGGTGATACATCACCACAACTTGGTGGAGACTTATCTGTAGCATCAGGTGGTAACATATTTAAAAT
>Ga0307488_10004469_pt1 | contig 11663 bp, 9 predicted proteins | sample SB02metaG_FD_202248 | JGI IMG/M metagenome (GOLD analysis project Ga0307488, IMG submission 202248) | Sea-ice brine microbial communities from Beaufort Sea near Barrow, Alaska, United States - SB 0.2 | ecosystem: Environmental > Aquatic > Marine > Coastal | place: USA: Alaska | collected 2017-05-06
GGATTGTCATAATAACTGTTAGGTAAAATCACCCCTGCCCGAAGATACATATCTGCCCCCCAAAACGCAGACAACATGGGACTTGGCATTTTGACAAACTTTAAAAATTTATCGCCGTCAGGTAACGTTTCCTCTGGTAGGCGTTGATTTAAAGCTAGGGCTAAGGACATATCGCTGGCACCATCATTTACATACTCAACTACATCTGAATAGAGATTCAGCGGCGAATTAATACGTGAATCAAGAAAGTCACTGTCGTAAATGGCTTGCACATACCACTTACCCGCAGGCAGGTCAGCCAATGAATCGAAAGGAAAACCTTTTGTGGATGTATCAAAGGTTATGCTTTGTCCTTTTGACAACCCCGAGAGGTCTTGTGAAAAGAGTGGTTCAATATTTTTTGTTGGCCAAGCACTGTATAACCTTGGCTCTTGCTCCGTTGAGCTTGAAAAAATAAGGTGCAGACGACCTTCTTTCTGCACTGTTTGTAAGCTTGTCATCTTTACCGAGACCGATTTTGCAGCGGCCGTTTTAATGAATATCTGCGTCATACTGAAAAGAATGAGTAAAATGACAAAGGTAAAGTGGGCGTGCATTTTATTGACCTATTTATTTTCTAGATGGGACTGGATTTAGAGTACCTAAATTAGTTGACTTTGGCACCCACAGATTTGAATTGGCAAGAGGTGTATTATTACGCTAGCTAAAAAACAGTGGCTCGAAGATCAATTCGGTTTGTTCGGTTTTTTAGTTTTATAAAATTCCGTGAGTCAAAGTCAATCTGTGGTATTTTTATGGTCGAATTTTTTAAGGTTAGGGTGTCCAAACAGTGCAGTTGTGGCTTCAAGATGATTTATTGTCCAGAAAAGTGCTGGTCCAAAGGGCATTGATTTTTTCTGCAGTGACCTTGTTCGTTTTATTTTTGTTTCAGCCTTTTGGTACTCATAACGATCTTATTTCCTATAAATTTCTGCGGCTCTCAGGCTACGGTTTAGTCACGTTTTGTGCCTTATGGTTATCTGGGGTTTTAGAGATAGGCTTAACTCGTCTTAAGTTAAAGAGTCAATTTCAATCTTTGCTTATTCCTAGTCTGTATATCGGGATAGTTGCCGTGTTTAATCACAGTTATTTTGTAGTGGCAGTATTAGGCTCGTGGCATTGGCAAAATCAATTGTTGTTTGTTTTTTATACCTTAGCTATTGGCTTGTTTCCTATCTGTTTTATGTTTCTAGTTCATCGTCATTCAGTCACTATCTCGCCGCCACAGAAGATTGATCTAGTGCAACCTCGAACTCAAGGCAATCCGTCCACCCGGGTTAAGCTAATAACCTTAACTGGTGATAATAAAGACAATAATGTGCGTCTTGCCTTGACGCATTTATTGTTTATCAAATCCGCGGATAACTACTGTGAACTTGCTTTACTTGATGGTCTTAGTTGCAGCCATAAATTATTGCGCTGTTCCTTAACTAACCTCTTAAAACAACTGCCTAAGGACTCACAAATGTATCGTTGCCATCGTTCTTATGCAGTGAATGTATTATTAGTTAATGCATGGCAGGGAAACGCGGGTGGTTTGCAATTATCCATGCAGGCAGGTGAAGTTGTGGTTCCCGTTTCCCGTACTTATGTGGATGTCATAAAACAAGCCTTGTTATTAGTCCCTAAAGCTTGTTAATCACCCCAATTTTTTGTCACTAATCCCTTAAATATAAGGTTTAGCCCTAACTTATCGCCCTTATGGATTGTGCTTGTCATGCTTAGTGTGAATTTTGAATTTCACACTAAGAAGGTACATATGAATCACATAATAAAATCACTGGTGTTATTAACCACCTTTATGTTCTGTCACTATTTGATGAGAGAGTTTTGGGGCGATAGTTGGAGCGACGTTTTACTTCGGCTAGATCAACAATCTTACGTTTTACATACTTTAGTGAAATATCTATTTATTTACGGACCACTGGTGCTGGTAGCGACCTTTCTGTTTAAAGAACATGCTTGGTATGACGTATTAGGCCTCAATGTGGCTGGGTCTCAAGATTACTTTTTGGCGGCAGTAGCCTGTTGTATTCCCATGACTTTAGGTTATGCACTATTATGTACCGAGTTAGACCTGTCACTTTCTGCCATTATTACGGGTTCAATATATGCCGGTGTGTTCGAAGAAATTATCTTCAGAGCGGCGTTATTTGGGGTGTTATTTCACTATTGTCGCTGGGGGTTTATACCTGCCGCATTAATTAGCTCGATTATTTTTGGTTTAGGACATATCTATCAGGGCCATGATGTCATATCGGCTGTGATGGCGCTGGCAATAACAGCGATCGCTGGGACGTGGTTTGCGTGGTTATATTGTGAATGTGGTTACCGTATCTGGTTTCCCATGTTTATGCATATTTTCATGAACGGGGCATACGGTATATTCGGTATGTCAGGTGGCGCAGCAGGAGACTTAGAAGGTAATCTGTTTAAGGCCACCTCAATCATCTTAAGTATTGTGTATGTTCATCTGCTTGTTCGCAAAGGAAAGCCGCGGGAAATAACTCTTCCATCCTTATGGCAAAACAAGGCTACTTTTGAAACACAAACACAACTAACCAACCTAAACGCCTACTAGGGGAACCACTATGTTTGAATTATTTTTAGTTATGCTGGCACTCACATCACCCATTTTAATGATTATCTTAGTGCGTCATTATTTTCATTATAAATCCGAGGTCAATCAGAAGATATTAGCACTGCAAAAAGAAAGTGATAATGATGCTGTGATTACGATGCAACACAGGGTAGAAGTGCTGGTGGCTAGGGTGATAGTGCTTGAAAAAATTGTGACTGAGAGCAATGTCGACTTACGTCATGAAATTAATCAATTATGAATTAAATCTGAGGGGATAGAAAAAACGGCTCTAAATGAGCCGTTTATATTAATAGCTGAGTCTACGCTTTTTGCCATTCGGTCAGATTGTTCTCAAATGCAGTAATTTTATCATCTAATTCTAAGGTTTGTCCTATAGCATCCAACCCTTTTAGTAGATTGGTTTTATGTTGTTCTGCAATATCAAAAGTAAAATTTAGGTCACCCACACTCACTTTTTGTGCTTGCAAGTTAACCGTTATTTTCGCAGAAGCATCGTTTTCAACCACGGCAAACAATTGATCCATTTGACTGCTTGCAAGCTGCACGGGTAACAATTGATTGTTGAGACAGTTGTCGTAAAAAATGTCAGCAAAGCTGGTACCAATGACGACTTTAAAACCATAATCGTCAAGTGACCAAGGTGCATGTTCCCGGCTTGAGCCACAGCCAAAGTTTTCGCGGGTTAACAACACGCTGGCACCTTGGTGCTGTGGTTTGTTAAATACAAAATCAGGGTTAGGCACTTGTTCGTGCTGATCGAGGTAACGCCAATCGTGGAATAAGTGTTTACCGTAACCGCTGCGTGTGACGGCGGTTAAAAATTGTTTGGGGATAATTTGGTCGGTATCTACATTGGCCTGATTAAGGGGCATTGCGGTACCGGTGTGGATATTAATACCTGTATTAGTCATGAATCATTCCTTCTTTATCGCCAAACGGCCTATTGATAGTCGCGCACATCGGCGAAGTGACCGGCCAATGCTGCTGCCGCCGCCATCGCTGGGCTAACTAAATGTGTACGTGCACCACGGCCTTGACGACCTTCAAAGTTACGGTTGCTGGTGGAGGCACAACGGTCACCTTGTTTAAGGAAATCGTCGTTCATGCCTAAACACATTGAACAACCGGGTAAACGCCATTCAAAACCCGCTTCGATGAATATTTTATCTAGCTGTTCTGCCTCTGCTTGTTGTTTGACCGATACTGAACCCGGCACAACGATAGCGGTAACACCCGGCGCTACCTTACCATGTTTGGCAATAGCGGCCGCGGCGCGCATATCTTCAATACGTCCATTGGTACATGAACCAATAAACACATTATTAACCGTTAAGTCAGATAATTTTTGACCCGCTGTTAGGTCCATATATTTAAGGGCTTTGTTGGCTGAGTCTTTATCAATAGGATCTGAAAAATCCCTTGGATTAGGTACCGATTGATTCACACCTATTACTTGCCCTGGGTTTGTGCCCCAAGTGACTTGCGGTGTGATATCAGCGGCGTTTAATTCAATAATCTTATCAAAAGACGCCTCTTTATCAGACATTAAGCTAGTCCAGTAAGCCATTGCTTGTGTCCAATGGTCGCCTTTTGGTGCGTATTCACGACCTTTAAGGTAGTCGAAAGTGGTGTTGTCTGGTGCAATTAAACCGGCTTTAGCGCCAGCTTCAATACTCATATTACAGACTGTCATACGCTCTTCCATTGATAGCGCAGAAATAGTTTCACCACAATATTCAATGACGTAGCCGGTTGCGCCAGCGTGACCGATTTCACCTATGATAGCCAAGATAATATCTTTGGCTGTAATGCCAATAGGCAAACGGCCGTTGACCTGTACTTTCATACTTTTTGCTTTGCTTTGTTTTAGCGTTTGTGTTGCAAAAACATGTTCAACTTGTGATGTGCCTATTCCGAAAGCTAATGCGCCAAATGCACCGTGAGTAGCTGTGTGAGAATCACCACAAACGACTGTCATACCTGGTTGGATAAGCCCTAGTTCTGGCCCCATTACATGCACAATACCTTGTTTTTGATGGCCCACTGGAAATAACGCTATACCGTGTTTTTCACAGTTTTCTGCCAAGGTCTGTAGCTGTAATTTATTTGTTGGGCCACAGGCATCAAGGGCTAAAGAGCGGGTTGATATACTGTGATCCATAGTAGCGAAGGTGCGCTCTGGGCAACGCACTTTGCGGTTTTTTTCATCTAGACCAGCAAATGCTTGAGGCGTGGTCACCTCATGGATCAAATGTCTGTCTATATAAATTAATCCCTCTTCACCGGTTTCAGAGGTTTTTTTCGCATCAATAATATGGGCTTGCCATATTTTATCGTATAAGGTGGTAGCCATGACTATTTCCTAATTTTATTAAATTAACGCGGCGATATAGTCGCCCACTTCACTGGTACTTTTAGCTAAATGACGCTCTTCAGGGCCAAGTAAGTCACCTGTGAGTATACTATCACCTAAGGTCTTCACTACGGCGGCATCAATGGCATCTGCGGCGGCTGTTTCGTTTAAGCTGAAACGCAACAGCATGGATGCTGAGAGTATTTGCGCAATAGGGTTAGCAATGCCTTTACCTGCGATATCAGGGGCTGAACCGCCTGCCGGTTCATACATGCCAAAGTTGTATTGATTGATACTGGCTGAGGGCAATAGACCCATGGAGCCGGTGATCATCGCACATTCGTCAGAAATAATGTCGCCAAACAGGTTTGAACATAACATCACATCAAACTGACTCGGGTTGCGGATGAGCTGCATAGTCGCGTTGTCAATATAGATATGCTCAAGCTCTACATCTGGATAGTCTTTGGCGACTTCTTCGACTACTTCGCGCCATAAACGGCTGCAAACCAGTACATTTGCTTTGTCTACCGAGGTGACTTTTTTGCCACGTTTTTGCGCAGCGTTAAAAGCACTGATAGCGATACGGCGAATTTCTCTTTTGCTGTAACGCATAGTGTCATAAGCAAATTGTTCCTCACCTTCACCTTCTAAACCCTTAGGTTGACCAAAATAAATACCACTAGTGAGTTCGCGCACTACCAAGACATCAAAACCATTGGCAGCAATGTCTGCTCGAAGTGGAGAGAAGGCTTCAAGACCCGGATAAATTTTCGCTGGGCGCAAGTTACTAAACAAATCAAAGTGGCCGCGCAAAGCCAAAAGTGCGGCGCGTTCTGGGCGTTCTTCCAAAGGCAAACTGTCCCACTTAGGGCCACCAATTGAACCAAATAAAATGGCGCTAGCGTCTTCACAACCTTTTAAGGTGTCAGCGGGTAACGCTTCACCATGCTTATCAATGGCTAAGCCACCTACATCAAATTCATTCAGTTGAAATGAAATATCAAATTTTTTGCTTACGGCTGCTAACACTTTTTTGGCCTCGCCCATGATCTCTGGACCAATGCCATCGCCTGCCAATACTGCTATGTTGTAGTCAGACATTCTTTTTTATACCCCCGCAATCTTTACTTGTTCTTTTTGCTGGTCAATTTGATCAGCTAAATGTGTGTTGTTTAATACGTAAATTAACGCTTTTACGCCTGATTCGACTATATCGGTTGCCAAACCAATACCGTTAAAGCGACGTCCATTGTATTCAGCCACTACTGATACTTGTGCTAAGGCGTTGGCACCTTTGCCTTTAGAATCAAGTTTGAAATCTACTATCTCAACCTGATTATGACCAACGACTTTGGTGATGGCGTTATAAGCCGCATCGACTGGCCCATTACCTGTTGCAGACTCGGTGATTTCTTTATCACCCACTAACATCCTTACTGTGGCGCTAGGTATGATTTCTTTACCTGAATTGGCTTGCAAATACAGTAATTTGTAATGTTCGTCTTCCTGTTTGGTTTGACTAAAAAACAACAGTGCCTCTAAGTCATAATCAAACACTTGACCCTTTTTATCGGCTAGTTTGACAAAAGAATCGTAAACCGTTTCTAAGTCAAAATCAGTATCGTTGTAACCCAATTCGAATAAACGATGTTTGATCACATGGCGGCCAGAACGCGAGGTGAGATTCAAATTGTTTTTGTTAATACCCACGCTTTCTGGCGTCATAATTTCGTAGGTGTTTTGGCCTTTTAACACGCCATCTTGGTGAATGCCCGAGGAGTGGCTAAAGGCATTGGCGCCCACTATCGCCTTGTTAGCTTGGACAGGCATATTGCACAAATTGCTGACCAGCTTAGAGGTACGAGAAATTTCTTCACTTTTGATACTGGTAGTAAACCCGAGTTTTGCCTGACGGGTTTGCAGAATCATCGCAATTTCTTCTAATGAGCAGTTACCCGCACGTTCACCTAGACCATTGATGGTGGCTTCAACCTGCCTTGCACCTTGCTCTATCGCCGCTAAAGAGTTGGCTACAGCCAAACCTAAATCATTGTGGCAATGCACCGAAATAATCGCTTTGTCGATATTAGGTACGCGATTAAATAGATTCTGAATAATGCCACCAAACTCTGTGGGTGTGGTGTAGCCAACTGTATCGGGAATATTGACTGTGGTTGCGCCTGCCTTAATCGCGGCTTCTACCATACGACATAGATAATCTATATGTGTACGGCCAGCATCTTCACAGGAAAACTCTACATCGTCAGTATAACGACGTGCATGTTTCACTGCGTTTACGGCCATCTCGACCACTTCATCCTGAGACTTACGTAATTTGGTATTCACATGAATATCTGATGTGGCAATAAAAGTATGAATCCGGAAATGCTCTGCTACTTTTAACGACTCACCACAAGCATCAATATCTTTAACTAAAGCCCGAGATAGTCCACATACAGTGGCATTTTTTATTTCACGGGCGATGGTTTGTACTGATTTAAAATCACCAGGAGAAGAAACTGGAAAACCCGCTTCTATGATGTCTACGCCAAGACGCTCCAGAGCCAGCGCAATTTTCAGTTTTTCCTTAACACTTAAACTGGCTGGTAACGCTTGTTCGCCGTCCCGCAAGGTGGTGTCGAAAATTTTGACTTGGTTAGCAGTAACCCCGTTTGACATACCGTTCTCCTAGTAACTCTGTTGGTTCGATTACACAATATAATCACGGTTTTAATACACATACAAAAAACCCGTGCTTAGCACGGGTTTTGTAAACTGGTTAACGCTCGCTTACAACCTACCCGTGCAGTCTTGCTGCCAGCAGTAGTAGAGTGATTAATGTAGCGTTATTCATGTTTGAAATTCTTAAATTTGTGTGTAACAAAATTGAGATCTATTTGTATCGCGGGAGGGGCTTTAGGTCAACTGTAAATGCCTTAAAACATATAACTTAAAAGTATAAAATTAAATTTTGAGAGAATTTCGGGAAAAATACTGAAAGTAGTAGATAAAAATATATTCTGTGCTCATCTAGTCTTTGCTCCGCTCACCGTGATTGTCTGAAGTACGTTTTCCAAAAGCATCCCTACAATTTGTCCTCTTTTAACTCCGGTTGCTCAGCGAACTTGGAGTCCCGAGAAAAGCAAAGGTATAACGTTCGCGGACAAGAAAACAAAGCTAAAGACGTTTAATTACAAAGAAAGTACAAAAATAGATAAGACAGTGCTACGTTATCTTCGAATAATTAATTTGACACTGATCCACTTATTCGTAAATTTGAGGAAAGAGCGTACCTTGAAATACTTTCAATTATTAAAAGGATGTATTAATAATGATGTGTATAAACCCCAAAAAAATATTCTGAGATTAATAACGCTAATCAATATGTTTATTTTGCTACTAGGTTTGTCTTTTAGCGGATGTGGGGGAAGCAGAGCAGAAAACACACCCCCTACAGTTAAAATTGGGGACGTTAATTTGTTTTATTTTGTGACTGACACATTATATCCTTCGAAAGAACTATCGAAGTAGAAGCAGATGCAGACGCAGATGACATTGACGGTAGTATAAGTAGTATTAATTGGTCTGTATCCAATGGTGTTGAAGTAACGTCATTAGATGCCAATACAGATACTGTCACATTTCTAGCACCTAATTCATCTGCTATATCCGGAGTAAACTTAGAGTTAGAAGTCAGTTTTATGGATGGAAGTGAAAAGCGAATCTTCAACGCATACGTAACTTTGCATGATTAATAATATATGAAGAATTGTTACACAGGTTGAACTTGTAGTCATTGACTAGGCATAGTTTCGATAGTTAGTTAACGAAAAGTTTTCCAATTTATCGATAGAGACAACAGCAATTCACGTAACGAGAGCGCCCGTTGTTGACCTTTGCCTTTGTGATCCCATTTATGACCACAGCATGCAGCAGTTAAAACGGCTTTTGTGGGTTTGAGTAGTCTAAGGTTAAGCACATCTGCTTGCCTATGATCATCTTCAGCAAATTCGCCATCAATATTGAACCAGCCAAATTTATTGGTATGCAGACGATGACCACTTAAATCGATTTTATCAATCGAATCCAGCTCTATATGTTCACAGCCAAGCTGCTCAACATGCACCGCAACACTACAACCAATCTGAATATTATTAGAAAACCACTGTTGGGTTTTCTGTGCGACATAGTTGTTAGCCATACATTTAGCGGCTTGCTTAGCTTGCCAACTGGCATTGTGTACATCAACTTGTAACGGCGATTGATGTTGCAATAGACTGTAAGCGGCACGCTTTATATGATGTCTGAGTCCGGCTATTTTGCGTTGTAATAGGCTGACATCACTGATTTTTTGTTGGGATAGGCTAGCAAGTTCTCGTTCATACAGGGCATTACACAGTTCAGCATAATGTAACTGACGTTGATCATCAGAAAAAATATCTACCTGTTGAGAGTTTGAAATTTGCATGGTTAATTATGTGTACATTATTCTAATAAAGTGTCTAATGGGGTTGCTCATATAAAGAGTTGATAAAAATCTTTATAAAAGTACTTAAAACCAAAATGGCCAGCGTTGGCTAACCACTTTATACTCACTATCATTAAATGTGCACTGAATTTGCAGTTTTATTATCCACACATTCAATTATCTATCAATTACCTATTAATAAACGGTTTATTGACCTTTAATTTCTTTTCGGCCGTTATAGCTTACGCTTGCCCCTAATTCTTGTTCAATACGTAACAATTGATTGTATTTAGCGACGCGATCTGAACGGCATAATGAGCCCGTTTTAATTTGACCTGCTGCTGTACCCACTGCCAAATCAGCAATAGTGGAGTCTTCAGTCTCACCACTGCGGTGAGAAATAACAACGGTGAAACCAGCAGCTTGTGCCATACGGATGGCTTCTAGGGTTTCGGTCAATGTACCAATCTGATTAAATTTGATTAAGATTGAGTTGCCGATACCATTGTCGATACCCCGTTTAAGAATTTTGGTGTTGGTGACGAACAAGTCATCACCCACCAACTGTACTTTGTCGCCAATTTTTTTGGTTAAACTTGCCCAGCCATCCCAGTCACTTTCGTCGAGGCCATCTTCGATAGAGATGATAGGGTACTTTCTAGATAAGTCAGCTAAGAAATCACCAAAGCCCTCAGAATCAAATACTTTACCTTCACCTTTAAGATCGTATTTGCCGTCTACATAGAATTCAGAGGCAGCGCAATCCATCGCCAAGGTCACGTCTTTGTCCATCACGTAACCGGCTTTTTCAACCGCCTCGATGATAACGGTCAAAGCTTCTTCATTGGAACCAAGGTTGGGTGCAAAACCACCTTCATCACCAACAGCGGTATTTAAGCCTTTTTCATTCAATACTTTTTTCAGTGAATGGAAAATTTCAGCACCGGTACGCAAGGCTTCTTTAAAGCTCTTTGCGCCCACTGGCTGAACCATAAATTCTTGAATGTCAACGTTATTATCGGCATGTTCGCCACCATTGATGATGTTCATCATAGGTACTGGCATACTGTATACGCCAGGTGTGCCGTTTAACTCTGATATATGTTGGTAAAGCGGGATGTTTTTATGGACTGCTGCGGCCTTAGCTGCGGCCAGTGAAACCGCTAAAATGGCATTGGCACCAAATTTTTCTTTGTTTTCAGTACCGTCTAAATCGATCATGATTTTATCAATAGAGGCTTGGTCAACGGCATCTTTGCCTAACAGGGCTGCTTGAATATCGTTGTTGATGGCAGCAACCGCTTTTAATACCCCTTTACCTAAATAACGGCTTTTGTCGCCATCACGTAATTCTAACGCTTCACGTGAACCCGTCGAAGCACCTGAAGGCGCAGCAGCTCTGCCCATAGCACCAGAGTCTAAATACACATCTGCTTCTACCGTTGGGTTACCACGTGAGTCCATGATTTCACGAGCGATAATTTTGTTTATCCTTGACATCATTGTTTCCTTTTATTAATTGTGATTCTTAAAATATTCGCCTGCGGCTTTTACAAACCCTGAAAAAAGAGGGTGTCCGTCGCGCGGTGTTGAGTTGAATTCTGGGTGAAATTGACCCGCTACAAACCAAGGATGTTCGGCAATTTCTATGACTTCTACTAAGCGTTTGTCAGCAGATAATCCCGTGACTATTAATCCCGCAGCTTCGACTTTGTCACGTAAGTTATTATTCACTTCGTATCTGTGTCTATGACGTTCGTATATTTCACTGGCACCATACATATTCTGTACTTTGCTACCTGGAAGTAAATGGCATAGTTGACTGCCTAAACGCATGGTGCCACCTAAGTCTGAGCTTTCGCTACGAGACTCTGTCGTGCCAGCTGCATCCAACCATTCGGTAATAAGGCCTATAACGGGGAAGGGCGTATCAGGGTCAAACTCTGTACTGTTGGCATTTTCCATGCCCGCCACATTTCGTGCATATTCAATTAAGGCGACTTGCATGCCTAAACAAATACCCAAATAAGGGACCTGATTTTCACGAGCATACTTAGCTGCCGCGATTTTTCCTTCAATACCACGCTCACCAAAACCACCGGGTACCAGAATGGCATCAAGACCTTGTAATATTTGTTCGCCTTTGCTCTCGATATCTTGTGAGTCTATGTACCTAATCTTCACCGCCAATCGATTTT
>Ga0307488_10004470_pt1 | contig 11662 bp, 13 predicted proteins | sample SB02metaG_FD_202248 | JGI IMG/M metagenome (GOLD analysis project Ga0307488, IMG submission 202248) | Sea-ice brine microbial communities from Beaufort Sea near Barrow, Alaska, United States - SB 0.2 | ecosystem: Environmental > Aquatic > Marine > Coastal | place: USA: Alaska | collected...
GAACTCTCTGAATTAAAGGAGGAAGATATGCCTATGGTGTAGTTACTTTTTTTTGATTGTTTCCTATTTTCAATAAAAACACGAATCATAATGATCGTCATGATCCAATGTTGTCTCAAGAAACTCCCTGAATTGAAGGAAAAGGATATTAATTTTCAAGTAATACATATGGTTCGGTAAGTGCTATAATAGCATTTATTGATTCCATAACCCCGCTACTTTCTAACTTCATAGGAATACTCGTAGCATCTACAATAATACTCAATTTTTTCACCTTCCAATATATCAACTTTTCTAGTTTGATTTTATCATCTTTTGATAATCGCCCTTCAAACTTATAGTTTATTGACTTGGTGTTTTTATGGAATTGGATTATTTCTTTTGAAACTTGAGTTGATGCTTCTTCCTCTTCTTTATAATCTAATACTAAATCACTCCATTCAGTAATGTGTTTTTTTAATTTTAGATTACTAATCTTGCTAAATGAAGGAGAGCTAATTAGAGATTTAATACTGCTACTAGAAGGGTCAAATGAAACTAAAAGTGATAAATATGGTGGTCTTCCAAATATACCTTCAAATATAGAATCACTATTTTGATCGGTTATTGGAAATTGTTCTATTAAGTTTTTTCCAACATTATATGTTTTGTTCATAAACCTTAACCGCTTGACAAACTGAATTTTATTATCTTTAAATTCAGTATTAATGTTTATTAAATATGCGCTTTCTAATTTCTTAATATTCCTCAGACTATTCCATTCATTAATCCAAAAAGAAATAGAAATACCCAATACAATAACTACGAACTCAATAGTGTATTTAACAACATATTTTTTTAATCCTTTTTTCATAATTATTATTTTTTCAAATATAATAAATGATTTCATAAAACACTCTTCCTTCACCTCATCAATATTCACTCTACATCAAAGATTTACACAATAATTGTAGGTATTTAAAAGGGCTTGAATTCTCTAAATTGCAAGAAGAAGATATGCCTATGCCTTAATAGGTAAGCAGTAATCAGATGCTAATAAAGGTTAGTTCCCTGTACCGCATGTGGTTTCAAATGCAGCAGTGTATAATAAGGTAGTAAATTATTAGATAACCAAATTACGCTTCTATAAATAGATTCTTTACCAAATTAAGTAGTTTAGAACTCCCTGAATTGAAAGAGGATGATATGTCTATGAAGTAGAGTTTAACAATCTTTTTATACGTTGTTTTGCTTTCGTTATTTATTCAGTTCAATTTCTATTAATTTACTAATTTTAGAAATTAATTCTAATGTATTTTTTTGCTCAAAAATAACGAGGTCGTTTTCATACACTATATTCTCTATTATATTTTCAAATTCTAGTTCGTTCAGTAGATTTCGGTTGTCTATATCAAATCCAGATATTGGAAATGCATTTGTTTTAGTGGTTGAAGACGAAGCAACTAAATCTATGTTTAGCCAACTTGCTTTTTTTATAATTAAAACACTAAGCGCTTTCTGGGTAATTGAAAGAACTTCTTCACGAAATTTTAATTGTCTAAGAACTGGATTCCAAGAAGATAAATTGCTTCTTAATTTGGCACTTTTAAGAATCCCTAATTTACCCGAGTTTATTAAATCGTCTAAAGCACCGGTTCTAGGATAAAAATCACTGGTACGAAAGACCGCATTTAAGGCAATATCAAATTGCTTTTCTGGCATATCTTTTGGTTTGTTACCAGTGTGATTTAAAATTGAAAAATGTACTGGTTTTAATGACTTTTGATAGGACATTATACTATCTAAAAAGGTATAATTAGAATGAAAATCTTGTTTTAAATTTAGTAATATGTTTTTTTCTTCTTGGCTCTCTAGACGCGCCATATTCCAATTATTAATTTGTACTGCAATTAAAATTCCTATAACAACAAGCACAATTTCTCCAATTGCATATTTAAAATATTTTCCAGTATTCTTTTTCTCCATAAGGTCGTATCGTTTTTTTCTAAAAAATTTTATCATTGTTTATTAATTGGTCATACAATATGTTAGCCTACAGTTTTTTTTTAATGTTGAAAGATACTGAAAAAGGTATTTAATACGAACTAAAACGAAAAGCATTACCACCATATTTTAAAGAACAAATAAGTTTATTAACCAAGACCAAGAAATCGATCGGACATCAATGCATGTTGGAATAGCCCATTAAACATCAAAACTTTACAAAGGTAGTAGTGTATAATGAGGTGGTATAAATACATACAGTTAACGTTCCTTTACCGATAAGTTCGGTTGTTAGTAATTGATTATATTTGGAAGCAAATTTAATCGATGAATAAAAAATTAAAAAAATGTTCTTAAATACACTCTTGAGTTTCTCGTTATTTTCTTAGGAATCTCACTTTCCTTTATTATTAATAATTGGAATGAAACTAAGAAGGATGAAACTTTAGAAATCAAGTATTTGAAAAGTCTCAAAGAAGAATACATGCGTAATTTAGAGCTTTTTGATGAGTCTTTTAGTTATCACAAGCCACGTTGGGACAATCTGGATAGATTTTATAAATTCTCAACTAAAAACGGCTTTAAGGAAATGGATTCAATTGTTAATATTTTCACTATAAATTAGTCATTTAACCCTAATCTTGGAACTACAAATTCACTAATTAGTTCAGGTTATATTGAGTTGATAAAAAATGATGATATTAAAAAATTAGTCTCTCGTATGCCTTTTTTAATTGATGATTATACAGAGAAAGAAAAACGCACGGAATTGGTATGTGTGGAAATGGGTTCTTATTTAACAGAACATTATGTTTATAACCCAAGAAATAATAAAGAAAAACAACGATGCGTTGACCTAATTCTGTCAACTCCATTTAGAAACAAAATTTATGATATGCAATTGTGGTTAGAATCGATAATTATTGAAGGACCAGAACTTAGAGCAGATTTTTTGACACTAATTGCACTAATTGATAACGAGTTACTTGAAAGGGTTAAAAGTTAGGAATAGAATTGCACCTGTACCATATTATATTAGAGCAATACTTGTGAAAGGAGCACCTCATTATAATATCTTTTCAAACAAATGGCAACCTTTAAACTAAGACTACTTTAAGACCCTTTGGGGGCGTTTTAAGAGACAATTAAGCACAATTTAACAATGGATAAGTATTGTACTCATTGGTCCTCTAGACTCTGAAAAAAAATGTTGCCAAAAAGATTGCCAAGTATTTTACCTCCCATGACGCTGTATGAAGCGCTGGAAACTACAAAAATTCATTCTGTAGTTGGTAAAACAAAGAATAATGGTTTACTGTTTCAAAGACCTTTTAAAAGTCCATACCATACAATTTCAAATGTAATAGTGTATAATGTGACGGTATAAAAAATGATTTAAAGTTAATCTTCCTTTATCTAATAGTTCAGTCATTATTTCTAATAAAACTAAAATCAAAAAGATTGATATACTTTAATCGTTTAGAATAAGGTAGCTATAAAAATCCGCAATGATTTTCCGAAGGAGGCTAGAACTGGCAATAAATTATTTGCGTTGTTGTACTTTCTTTATTTTATTTCCTTTTCTATATCATTTATAACAATCAAGGCATATTTCTTGTAATCTTTTAAATGCCCTAGATATCCATCATAAAAATTAATATAGAAATTAGTGACTCTATTCATATAATCAGATGATGTTAGTGCGTATTCGATGAATTCAAGATTCGCTTTACCTTCAACATAATCTGTAAACCAAGGCTTATTATTTTTGAAATAGAGATGATTGTCATCGTAATCACTCCAAACTTCCTTTATTCCTGCTTCAATTTCAATGGTGAAATAAGAATAAAAATCATAAATCTCAATTGAAAGACTATCCTGATATGAATTAAGAACTGTACTATTTTGTTCTAATAATTTTAACCCTCTTGTTTTTAGCTTTATGTCTGGAAAGCCAAATAGAATTCTAATACAAGATTTACAGTTTTTATAATCATCAGAAGTTATATCTTTATTCATTACTAGTTTAAATATACTATCCGTGGATTTGGTTGCAATAAGTGTTTTGTCAATAGTTTCAATATCAGATAATAAATCACTTTTTATAATGGAATAAACACTTTTAATAGTGTTTTTAGATTTACGCTCCTCATTCCAATTATTAATACTTAACGCAATCAAAATTCCGATTACCACAAGAATAATTTCTCCAATAGCATATTTAAAGTACGTTCCAGTTTTATTTTCCAAAAGCATATTTTGGCGAATTTTTCTAAAGAATTTTATCATAGCTTATTAGCTGATTAAAATGACATAGTTTTTTTGTAAAGTTTAAATTTAATTTATTTAAAACTATTAGCGATTAAATGTGTTAAATATTTAGTATCACACCATTTCAAATGTAAAAGGGTGTAATGAATACAGTTAACGTTCTTTTACTGATAAGTTCAGTTGTTGGGAATTGAGTATATTTAAAAAAAAATATTATGAATAAAAAAGTAAAAAAAAATATTTTAAAATATACTTTTGAATTTTTTGTAATTGTTTTAGGGATCTCTATTTCTTTTTGGCTTAATAAAAACAAGATAGAAAGAGATAATTTAGAAAAAGAACAACAAGTTTTAACCTCTCTAATTCAAAACATAACCCAAATTAAAGTAAGTTTAAACAAAAGAAAAGTTGTTTTAGATGAAGAAAATAATTTAATGAATCATTTATCCCAAAATTGGGAAAACTTAAACATTGATTCTTTAGTTATGGTGCTTGATAAAGGTAAGTATATAAAATCTTTTAATAATCTTTTTTTAGATTATAGAGAATTTCATCCACCTACGTCAGAAATACAAACAATAATTAGTGATGGCTCTATTGGTCTAATACGGAATAAAGAGATTAAACTAAAAATCATATCCACTATGGATAAAAGTTATGAATCTGTAACTCAAAATGTGAGTAGTGAAATAGAATTACAACAATTTTTTAGAGAACTATTGATTACTGATGTAAGCCTAATAAACTCGAATATACTTCAGACAACATTTAAAGAATTAACTCAAAGAACTTGGAATACCCATGAATATCGAAATAAAACAAAAAAAGAGCTAATTGCGATTACTCAATTCAAACCCGCAAAAAATTATTTAAATCTTAAATTAAGACAGCGATATTGGGTAATGATTTTCATTAATAAATTTACTAGAGATTTAGATGATTTATCTAAAATGGTAAGTAAAGAAATCGAAACTATTTAATGAAACAAACCTCACTTTAAAGGAGGTTTTCTCTTTTGCTAAACAATATCAATCTGAAACTCTATTGACAATAAAGATCAGTTCCTTTTACCACATACAATTTAAAACGTAGTACGGTATAATGAAATGGTGCGTTAAACAACTGATTTAAAGGAAGAAGATCCCTATGGTTACTCTACAAAAAACTGATTGTTCAAAAACTCTAGTGATGTATCAAAAATTAGATTGAAATATTTATCTGTTTTATTTCGCATTTGATACCTGTGGCCATTATCTTTAAATAAAATTAATTCTGAAAAGTTTTTGTTTTCAATCATCTTTCTATTAAATTCAATTGAATATTTAAGCAATGGATCCTCCTCCCCTATAAATAATAATGATGAGGGAGTATTTTTATCAATATTATAAATGGTTGAAACACTATTTATGTCATTTGTTCCAAGCCATTTTGATGATTTATATTGAGATGGTTCGCCCATTGCTAGTAAAATGATCGAGTTAGGCTTAGATAAAGAATTATTCTTTTTGTCAATCAATGTGCCAAGGGCAGCAGATAAATATCCACCTGATGAGTATCCAAAAGCAGTAATTTTATTTTCATCAATTGCAAAAGCGCTTGCATTTTTTCGAATAAAAGAAAAGGAGTCTTGCGCGTCAGTGATACATTCAATAGCTGTTACCGATTCTGTACTTTTAACTCTATAATCTACAACAAATGAAACATACCCTTTTGAAGAAAATTTTTTCGCAAGAACTTCCAATTGATTTAAATATCTATTTGTTAATCCCCCTCCAAAATAAAAAATAATTGATGGATGATTCATACCCAATTTCCAACCTTGCGGTTTGAACATAAACACTTTTAGAGTTCGCTCAGTAGTTTCTTTATATACAAAACTATCACTCGAATTTAATGTTATGTTTTGCCCAAATAAGCTAAAAGAAAGAAGTAAAGCAAGTGTAAATAGTATATTTTTCATAATTAGTTTGTCTGGTGAAATATAAGAAATGTAAGTTTAACCCATGAAATAGCTGAATTGAAGTAAGAAGACATGCCTATTATTTAGTTATTAGTAAGTGATGAGGCATTACTCACAAAACAATAAACCATTATATGCAAGTTTTAATAGACCTAAATAACATCACTAAATAGAATTAGAAAAACATAATTTGAGAAAGCCCAATACGAAATGCAATAGGTATTAAAACAATTAATCCCGTTTTTAAGATTGAAAATTCTCTAACCTTAACATTGTAAATTTCTTCTAAAGGGATTGTTCCTTGTCCGTCTTTTGTCTGTAAAATTATTGTTTTTTCATTTTTAGAAACCAACTGACCTTTTATACTTGTTTTATTAAGCATCAAAACCTCAAGTTTTTGTTTTTTGTTGGTTTCTATATTATTATAATCTATTGATTTGTAACTGTAACAACTTTGAAATAAAACTGAAAATGATAATAAAAATAAAAGTTTCTTCACAATGGTTTTTTTTCAAATATATTCATAAGAAGTCAAATATTTACAAAATGATTGTATAGTTTTATCTATATAATTATTATGATTAACGATTTAACTGACCTACATACCTTTACTAGGTTTAGAACTCCCTAAATTTTACGTAGCATGTATATAGTGCAGATGTAGGAATGGTGTTTTATAAGATCAAGTTTTTCTCTATTGGCATTTAATTGATGTTCATAAAGATGAACTCATTTTACCACATACAATTTAAAATGTAACAGAGTATAATACGAGGGTATAAAAATTCACACCAAGTAAAGACATCAAACCTTCTAATATCTATAAGTTCAGTTGTTAGAAGTTAGTTATAATGACAGACAATATATTTGTCTGTCATTTAGTACAAATATTAATTAGATGCTAAGAAGTTTTTAAATTACTATATCAAAATTGTATTTCTAAAGATTAGTTTTTAGTAAATACGATTACTTCATCACCCGAACCTATAGTTAATGTTTCTCCATCTAAAACGGCAGAAAGTGATTCACCAGCTCCAAGAAACGTTATGTTATAGGTTGAAGAGCTAGCTAGACTCCAAGTCATATCAATGGTAAGAGATTCCTCGCAAGATTCAGAGGTGTCATCTATAGAGTAGTATTGAATAAGATTTCCTGTATTTGTTTCTAGCACTGTCATAATTGATTTTAAATCACATCTATTGTGAGCAGGGATACCGCCTTCTAACATAGTGGTTAATTGCCAACTCCCTACTATTGAGGTGTTAGAATAATCGTTATCAGAATCATCGCTACTACTGCAGGAAAAGATTAAAAAAGCAAAGAGTAAGAGTAATTTTTTCATATTTATTTTTAATTATGTGTCAAATGTATTCATAATAAGTCAAATAATTACACAATAATTGTATAGATTGGCATCTATAATTTCATGAACTAAACTTCAAAATTGACTAGACATCAATGCATGTTGGAATCGTACATTAAATTACAGAACCTTAAAAATGTTACTTTGGTTGGAGGAGATCAATACCCAAGGCCTAGAGAAATTTCTTTATCACATAATGGTGTTTTATTTTTAGATGAACTCCCCGAGTTTAAAAGGAGATGTTTTAGAAGTAATGCGTAAACCATTAGAAAACAGAGATATTATGATTTCTAGAGCTAAATTTACAGCAACGTATCCTTGTAGTTTTATGTTAGTTGCAAGCATGAATTTAAGTCCTTCAGGATATTTTAACGATCCGAATTCACCGATGATTTCTTCTCCTCAAGAAATGCAGCGGTATTTAAGTAAAATTTCTGTATTAAGATTTAGGTTTGTTGTTTTTTTCCTATTAGGAGCGAATAACTATTAATTAAACAGTCCTAACTTTGGAAAAAAGATGATGACTTCTGAATAGAATATTCTTTTAATCGGTAATCATTCTGTCTGAAAAAGATGTTTTACCAAATACTTGCTCGCCATCTTTTAAGTTGGTTCTTAATGGAGTCTCTAATGAGGTAAATAATTTTTTCATGTATGACATACCTGCACCTTTTACTTGGATTCTTAAATTAGATTGCCTGTTTATACTAAAAAAATCATATTTCAATGATTCAGAATCTAATCGATAACTTTCTTTTGCTCTAAATTGTTGCATTTAAGTAGTTTTTAAGCTGGTCTTAATTTTATAGCCTATTTAATGCATCCGCTATTACTATTACTTTAGAGCAGTTGTTTAGTGATGCAGAGGTGTTTATTAATTCGCTATGTTTATCATTGAGTCGAATGGAATACATTTTTTTCACAAAGTATTTTGTTCGTTTATTGATTCATCTGTTGCCGTGAAGTTGATAATAAATAAGGGTTGTTATGGAGCTTTACTATCAAATATTTTCGCTCTGTCGGCTTGCCGTACATGCGTTAAAACAATAATCGAATAGCCCTATACTTACCTTTTAAAATGGTATCGTGCAACTTCGAGTAGACATCGTCTGTATAAACAGAGCGTGATTCTGTCATTTCTTGTTCGGTCTCCTTTTTTTATACGCCCACTAAATTTATTCCTTGCCATAATTTTGTTATTTATTAGATTGCTTAGATATAGAATTATATTGCGATTTATCGTTTAGGTAGTGGATAATTATTAACTAATTCTATTAATCAGTCATTTTTAAGGTATTCCACTAAATGACTAGATATTAATATATGAAACAATAAACTAGCTTAGTTAAAATGACCTACCCTAAATATGTCTAATTAGAGTTTTTAAAATCTATATTTGATTGTTTTTTTAATGTATCTTGTAGGGACAGAGAAAGAATAAAAGGGTGTTGTTTTTCTGTTTTACAAACACAAAAAAAAATTTGATACAGAAAAACAGATACATTCTTTTTGTAAATTTCAACACCTTTTTAATTTTCAGAAACTTCTGCTGCCATTAACAGCGCATTATACGCATTTAAAACTTTACCAGATTTAGATAATTGATTAAAGGGCGTAGTTTTATTTTTGTCTTCTTTGGCAGGCGTATGTACTTCTATTGTATACTCTAGTCCAGAATCCATTAAAATATGTTTTACTTGAGAAGCTGTTAAATTTGGGTAATAAGAGTAAAGTAAGGCAGCTACTCCTGAAGTAATTGCGGATGCGGAAGATGTTCCACATACATTATAACAATACTTATTGTTTGGAAGCGCTGTAAAAATGTTTTTCCCAGGAGCAAAAATGTCTACATCAATTTTGCCATAATTAGAACTTTCTGTTTTAAAATTATTTGATAACGAGAAAGAAGTAGCTCCTACTAACATAAAATTATCAGATACCTCTAATTCATTATTTTCATTATCATTTGGATAGTAATAGTTGTTGACATCTAAATCATAACCAAAATTACCTGCTGAAGAAATAATAAGAACATTGTTTCTTTCTGCATATTTAATAGCATCAAAAACCCAGTCTTTGTGTAAAGAGAATTCTTTTCCAAAACTCATGTTAATTACTTTAGCTCCATTATTTACGGCATAACGAATAGCTAAAGCAATGTCTTTATCATGTTCATCTCCATAAGCAGAAATAACAAGTGGCATAATTTTAAATTCACTTTTTAAACCAATATTCACTATGACTCCTGCCATTTTTGTACCGTGTTTTAAAAGTTTAACATTACCATCTAAAATATTGTTTCCATAATTTATATCAGAAATATCATTTGGATTATCCCCTTGAATTAAACGATCATTATAGTCTAAATTTATTAATTTATTAATTCTTTCATTCACTTGATACTTTTCGTCGATAACATAGGAATCATCAATACCATTTTGGAGACAATCTGTTAATAGTAGAAAATGAATATATTCTATTTTGTTCGATTTAATTTTCTTTAAACTATCTAAACCTTTAATTGTATAATTATTATTTTTGAAAAAAGGAGATAATTCTTCTTTAGCTTTAAAATAATATTTATATAGTTTATCGTAATATTTTTTTTCTGCTAAATCGTATTTTAGCCTTTTATCGTATCTTTTTTTTACTTTTAAAAAGAATTTATATTCTAAAGAATCTTTATGACTAATATTTTCAACGGAGATAGAGTCAAACTTAGGTTTTAATGTTTTAAGAATTCTAGTATATTCAAAATTTACAAATTTGTGATTTTCACCAGCTTCATTTCCTAAAAAATTCCATCCATTAACATCATCAATATAACCATTATCATCATCATCAATATTATTATTTAGAATTTCGTTTTTATTTATCCAAATATTACTTTTTAAATCTTTATGGTTTATATCAACTTCAGTATCTATAAGAGCTATAATAATTTTCTTGCTTTTTTTATTAATCAATATACTATCATATGCTCTATATAAACTTACACCTGGCAAAGTATCTATTTCAAAATCTTTTAAATGCCAGTTTTTCAATACTTTTGAAGAAAATATTATTTTTTTATAATTATTGTTTGAAGGTAACTTTATCATTTTAATTTCCTTGTAGCCTTTACAACAAGAAAATAATAATGAAATAATAGTAATTATCAAAAATGTTTTTTTCTTCATATAACGTATTTATTTTATTGTTATAAATAAAAATTAAAGAATTTTATAAGGTATTAATTTTTAGTTACTACATTTATTAAAAAAAAGTTTTAAGAATTTAATAACCTTATTCCATATCATCAATTCTTATAACCGACGTCAGAATACACATTTTCTTTTTCTTTGAGCCATCTTCTGTTTCTGTAGCCGCTTCATACCCGTTACCACCTATTATCATTACGGAGTTACTTAACTTTGCAATTCTAAATTTTTCTAAATCTAATTTACTTTTTTTCATTTTTGTGATTTTAATTAATAGAGCACAAATAATGTTAAAAAACTCTACATTCTAAACAGAATTTATCCAACAATTAGTCGATATTCATGAATATCGACTAATTGTTGGTGTTAAATTTATCTAACTCTCTTAAGAAATAGGATGGTTTAATCCCATTTACTTTTTCAAAAGCTTTAGAGAAAGATTCAGAATTATTAAAACCAGCTTCTTCAGCAATGGCTTTTATTGTAAACTTTCTAATAGTTACATCTGTTTTAAGCTTATTGATAATATATTCAATTCTTAAAGTATTCAAATAATTTGAAAAAGACATATCCTTATACTGGTTAATAATTTTTGAAAGATAATTTGTATTTGTATCTAATTCTTTAGCCAAGGAGTTTAATGTGATATTTTTAATAAATAGCTGTTTCATTTCAAATGAATCTAATGCCTTTAATACGTTATCTATAATCTCATTTGGAATATGTATCTTCTTATTAATATTAGAGCTAAAGCTAGGGTTAGAGTTAGAGTTAAGTATTTCTTGAAACCTAATCTTATATAACTTCCTTTTTTTATTTTGATAAATTAAAAAACCTGCGGTAATTAATAGTATAACTGAAATTAAGATTATAATCTTAATGAAT
>Ga0307488_10004472_pt1 | contig 11661 bp, 9 predicted proteins | sample SB02metaG_FD_202248 | JGI IMG/M metagenome (GOLD analysis project Ga0307488, IMG submission 202248) | Sea-ice brine microbial communities from Beaufort Sea near Barrow, Alaska, United States - SB 0.2 | ecosystem: Environmental > Aquatic > Marine > Coastal | place: USA: Alaska | collected 2017-05-06
AATGACACTAAAATCATACCAGGACACGGCGCGTTGGCTAATAAAAGCGATTATGTACGCTTTCTTGATATGATTAAGACAACTTATGCTTATGTTCAAGGCAAAAAAGCGGGGGGTATGCGTGAGGATGATTTGGTTGACGCTGGCTTAGAAGAAAAATGGAAAAACTGGTCATGGAATTTTATCACTGAAGAAAAATGGATCAAAACGTTATACAAGTAAGTTCAGATCTTGAGTTCAGTTAAGGTATCACCCATTGCAAAAAAAACGTTGGGAAGGGGTACTGCCTAGGGAAAATAGGAATGATAAACCCTGATAAAAAACCACTTTCGCCGATTAACCCAACATACTTTTTATTTAAAAAAGGAACAAAAAAACATCAGCAGAATTAGTAGACGCCTGTTGATGCCACTCCTTTATTAAAAGACTGGCAACGTTATTGAGTTCCATGGCGTTATTCAGGCATACAGTCATTGATAATTGCTGTGGTATGAGACACGTTCGTCCATTCTGCCGGTTCTTCTGATTATTCGTCTATGAAGTGGCCATATACCGTAACGGGCTTTTCGCCACTATATATAGCTGCGCAACGGCTGTTAACGAGTGGTTGAGAGATTCTTTGACCGTTTTAAACATGACTGAATATTTAGAAATAGCCCAACCAACCCGCGAACATATGCAACAAGATGTCATGGACTATATGAAGTATTAGCACTCGGTTCAGCTCCATACAGCCAATGGCGATATGTCACTGATTAAATATGAAACGTCTTAAACGTATAATGGCGGGACGTTTTGAAATAAAAATAAAAATAAAACTAAACGTTTAATGAATATTGAACTATATTTAAATGCCTGTCCGGTTGCAATTGATCAAAACACAAAAAGAAAACTAGCTTTACAAGCTAGTTTTCTTTTGCGCGGATGAAGTGATCGTGTCAGTTTAAAATATACAGTGTGTGCTTTTTTAATTGGTAGGTATTTGTCGGTTCACATTTTACTTAGCCGGAATATATGGGGAGATTTGTGATATATCAATTCAGTAATAGCTAAATACAGGGGATGCAATTCATCTTGCATTAGTATCGTAGGCGTTTTGCACTACATATGTTGAGCTGTTGAGCGAATTTCGAGCAGTATTTTATTTAAAAGTTTAAGTCACCTTATAGGGAATAGATATGACCAGAGTTGCGTTGGTCACGGGAGGAACCCGTGGAATTGGTGAAGCGATTTGTAAAAAGCTTCTTGAGAAAGGTTATACCGTCATCGCGAATTACGGAGGCAATGATGTTAGAGCCGATGAATTTTTCACACGAACCGGTATTCCAGTAGCAAAATTTGATGTATCAGACTTTGAGCAAACTGCTGCTGGTATAGCTAAAATTGAAAGCGAATATGGTCCAGTTGATGTATTAGTCAATAATGCCGGAATTACCAGAGATGGCACAATGCATCGAATGAGTTTTGAGCAATGGAATGCAGTTATTCAAACTAACTTAGCTTCTTGCTTTAATACTTGTCGTGCTGTTATTGATGGCATGCGCAGCAGAGGGTTTGGTCGTATTATTAACGTAGGCTCGGTAAACGGTCAAGCCGGTCAATATGGGCAAGTGAACTATGCCGCGGCTAAGTCTGGTATCCATGGCTTTACTAAAGCACTTGCACTGGAAAGTGCAAGTAAAGGCATTACGGTGAATGCCATTGCACCAGGTTACGTCGACACAGATATGGTGCGAGCAGTACCTCCAGAGGTTTTAGTGAAAATTATCAAAACGATCCCCGTTGGCCGTTTAGGTAAACCTGAAGATATTGCAAACAGTGTGGCTTTTTTAGTCGATGATGAATCAGGCTTTATTACCGGCTCTACATTGTCTATTAACGGTGGCCAACACATGTATTAAGCTTGTGCATCTTAGCGAATATAATGCGTCATGCTGGGTAATTAAACGGTTTGGCGCTTTTAATATTACGAGTTAATTGCTATTAAAGTATTCATCATTTGGAGGCCACCAGGCCTCTTTTTTTTTGTTTGCCCAGCGAAGCTGGCAAACCCGACAGGCTGAAAGAAGCCAGATCACCCTGACTAAGGGGAAGATAATCAGAATGGCAAGGGGTTCATAACGCTGCGATGCAGTACATCGGTTGTTATGAACCTGGCAAACGGTGAGGTCTGAAGGAAGCCATAGGAAGTTAGAGGTACACAACCATAATGTGCTTGCCCCCCGGCATTCACCAAAGGCCAACCGGAGGTTGTTCAAATTCGTTCCTGTCGAATTTGTCCGCGGCATGGGGGGATAAGCGTACAAAATAGCGCGAAGCCCAATATTTAGTCAGAGCAATGCTGTGCCTAAGGGTGGCATTTCTAACCGGGAGGCATAACGCGGTTACCGGAACAGTAACTGGGGAAGCCTGGCATCTAAACTTAGTGTAAATAAGGGGCATAAATTCAAGGGGAAGCCCAAGACTTATTGTCGGTGTGAGGTGGCAGATGAGCCCGTAGTAGTGAGTAAGGCTAGGCCTGTGAAAGCCAGTAATGGTATGGAGGACAAAACCAAGCCGACTATCAATATTGTGTTTGATGAGGTCAATTTTAGTCAAAAGCTTTAATTGATTACGAAGAAGGGAAGCATGCTTTAAGACTGTAATGAGTGATTTATTCATTTCATGGATACACAAGCTGTCTGATAAACAGGAGACGTAGATTTGGTGTACTAGGAATAGTGTTACTGATGAAAATGCTCGTATACGGGAAGTATTTGTAGATAACTTTGGTAGATTGCCTTTGAGCTAGAACGCCAAGACCTGCATTGAACGTTACCACCACGTCAGGTTTGGATTATCCCCATATAGCACATGATGTTAGTTGTCATAGTAATGTTGTGTCACAAATTAAAGTGATATGAAGTATGCATGAGCCGTATACGAGGTTTGTACGTTCGGTTCTGTGAGAGGGATGAGGCATAAGCCTCACCCAACTCGATAATTTGAGGCTGTAAAACAAACTGTGTAATTGCCCAGTTTAGATATGAGGAGTCAGCTGCTCCTCAAACTCAATCATAAAACGATTGAGTGCTGCTTTCCAATCTCTTATTGGCATAGTCCATTTTTTGGATGCCGATTGGACTGCCAGATAAACCACTTTCATCGCTGCACCATCACTCGGAAAAACCTTACGTGTTTTAACCGACTTACGGATAACACTGTTGAGCGACTCTATGGCATTGGTCGTATAGATCACCTTACGGATGTCAGCGGGATAGCCCAAAATGCCGATCTTTCATGGCCAGCGGGCACAACTAACTTTGATAGAATATGAAATCACCCCATGGTTTTTCCGTTGGCTTAGGCAATATTTAAATCTGCCCAGTGGCTAATATTTTTCTCTTATTGCTAAGGCCGGCATCGTTGAAGCCAGCCAGCAGCACTACCTCAAGGCCCCGCCTTAGCTCAGGTTCCCAGCCTAGTTTGTTCAAAAAATTAGCCGTCGATAGGAGTGCATCTTTTTCACAATTCCGTAGTACTACTTTGTCGTCACCGCAAATAATATTTTGATGAGCTGTTACCTCATATCTCAATATACATGTTGAATGCAGATGGCTGGATTACTACTCATACGCACTTATCAAATAGAAAAAGTGCGAATTTCCGCACTTTTGGTCTATTTGATAAGCGCGTTAAGGCACTCAATATTTGCATAGGATTTAGGAATATTTATCAATAAATTCAGTAAGTAATGGGCGGATGTTCTTACGATACATTGAGCCGCTAAATATCCCATAGTGACCCGCACCAGGTTGAGTATGATGTTTGCGCATGTTTTTTGGTATTTTTTGACAAATATCTTGAGCTGCTTCAGTTTGTCCGATACCACAAATATCGTCTTCTGCACCTTCAATTGTAAGCAGCGGAGTATTGGTGATCGCATTGAAATCGACAGGCTTACCAGCATAAGTAATAGTTCTGTTGGCCAGCTCGTTATTTTTAAATACACGCTCTATTGTTTCCAGATAGAACTCAGCGGGCATATCTAAAACAGACAAGTATTCATCATAAAATGCTCTAAAACGATCGGTATCTTCTGTGTCGCCAACCAATAAGTTTTGGAAATATTCTTGATGCTTCTTAAGGTGAGTTTCCTTATTCATTGAAATAAACCCGCCTAGCTGCATAAACCCAGGATAGACCCTACGGCCCTGGCCGGGATATCCTGGGGGAACGGTTTGGATAGCAACATTTTCAAACCAGCTCATGGGGCGTTGTTGTGAAAATTCATTCACACGAGTTGGATTTTTACTGGTATCTATCGGGCCAGCCATCAACGTTAATGACTTTGGTATATTGGGGTTTTTCTCTCCCGCCATTACAGCTGTTGCAATTAATGCTTGCACCGTAGGTTGGCAGACAGCAATTAAATGGGTATCTGGCCCCAGACTGTTCATAAAATCAATTAAGTAGGTAACATAACAATCGAATGAGAACGGACCTTCTTCTAATGGTACTTCCCGGGCGTCTAACCAATCAGTAATATAGACCTCGTGTTTTGGCAATAAGGCTTCAACGGTCCCTTTCAATAAGGTTGAATGGTGTCCAGATAGGGGGGCGATCAGCAGCACTTTGTCTTTGTCAGTTTGTCCTGCTTTACTGAAATGAATGAGGTTGCAAAAAGGTTTCCCTAATATAACTTCTTCCTTAACGGCAACCGCTTTTCCTTCTATATCAACCGTAGTGATATGAAAACCCAATTTGTCATAACGCTGGGTAACTCGCATCGCTGATTCGAGAGTCGCACTGGCAAGACGGCCACCCCAAGTATATGAATATGGGTTGCTGGGATGGGTAATGAGTTCGTTAACTAAGCGAAAACCTTCGCTCATTAATTGCCCGCTTTTTTCAAAATAATCATATGCCTGATACTTCATCACGCCTCCTAATACTTGCATGCCAGCAACGGAATTGTATCATTACTTTTCAATAGCTCTTGCTGGATAAAAAAAACTCCAACCACTGAGACACTTGGATCCTTGTGATTGGAGTTGCTTTAGATTGTTTATACAAACCGAATGGATTTGCGCAAACAGTTTTGTACTACTTAGCTTTAGCGGCTGCAGCCATTTTAGCTGTCATTTCTTCACTTATGCCTTTGAACATTTCGCCAGCTTTAGCTTGAGCACCAGAGACTAAAGTATAAGTTTCTTTTGCAGATTCAGTTACCGTCTGTTGTAAACCTTCCAAATAGGTTTTTTGCGCTTCAGCTAGGCTCGTTACGTCTTTTTGCTGGCTTACAGTTTCTGCAAATGCGACGCCACTGCTTAAAAGCGTTGTGAAAAGTGCATTTTGTTTTTCAGCAAGTGCTTGAAGAGTAGACATGTTGAGTGTCGCTAATTCAGAAACCGGCTTCATCGACTCTTTAAGTTGTTCGTTGATTTGATCTAACATGATATATCTCCAATTTTTAAGAATAAAATTTAACTACGTTTTTTCAGGGGTTATTTATTATCAGGTGCTGGTGTAGCATCAATTTTTTTTGTTTTTTCCGGTACCTTTATTTCATCAGCACTGGGCATTGCAGCCGGCTTGGCCACCGATTTAGGTGCTAAATGTTCCGGTATTGCCATTTTTGTCTCTGGCTTTTTCGCTGTCACTTTCGGCGTTGACTTTGTTTTGGTCGCGGCCTTCGCGGTTACGGTAACTGGTTTTTTTACTACTGCTGTTTCAGTTGAGACCGACAGCGTTTTTAAACTGGCTTTTTTTGTTGGCGCTGTTGTAAGACCTGATGTTAATGAATCTGTATACTGCTGAGAAACAGAATTTATTGTATTGTATGCAACCGTAGATGTGCTGGTGAAACGTTCCATTAACGACTCAGCATAAACAGCCTGAGCGGCTAACACATCTTTGATTTCTGTTTGTTGAGCAATGGTTTGCATTAACTTAAGACTGTCCTCAACCAACCCTGAAAAAAATTGGGTTTGTTGTTTAGTCACAGCTTCCATTGCTTTAACATTAGCTGCAAGTAACTCACTAGCGGGCAGTGATGAATTTTTCATTTGTTCTGAAAATTGACTAAACATACTCGTATCTCCTTCTATCTATATAAACTTTGCTGCGCTGCAACATTTGGTATGTTCAAATATTAGACGAACTTCAGGGAAGATCAAGGCTTATTTTGCTGCACTGCAACATTTATTTAAAATAAATTGGAGGATTTAAGTAGGCTAGCAGTTAACTATTTATTTTAACTGTCTTTTTTGTTTTTAGGATGTGTGTTCCAGGCCGACATGTTTTGTTCCATAATTTTTGAAAACATCCCGATTGGACTGTTGTCGACCATGTTTTTCATTAATCCTTGCACTTTATCTTGCTGTGATATGAACTGCACAATGCTTTGCTCAAGATACTGCCTAACGAATACTTCCATATCACTATCGTAAAACCGAATAAGTTGTTTTAGCAACACATCGGTTAAAAGTGACTGTTGTTGGTTTGCTTCTGACTCACTAATAATTTGTAAGAGTAGCGACTTGGTAATGTCCACTTCTGTTTTTGAATCCACTATTTTGAATTCAATGCAATCATTTATCAGTACTTTAATAAAATCTAAATTAACGTACTTACTTTGTGAGCTGTCGTACAAACGGCGATTCGGGTATTTTTTTATGACGACCAAGGTAACCTCTAAGAAATAGTAAACGGCAAAATACTATGTAAAATAAAAAGGCTCGTTTTAAGAGCCTAGTCAGGTTAGCCTAGTTTGTTGAAAATTGCATACTTTTGAGGCAATGTGGTCTAATTACTCGTCTAAGCGTTTGAGCAGATAGTCCCCTGGTGCATCCATAATGGACGGATGTTGTTTACTTTGACCGGGTTGTAGCGCCTTAATTTTGTTGCCTGAAGTTGATTGCATCCACTGATGCCAATCTGGCCACCAAGAACCCTTATGTTCTTTTGCACCCTTTAACCAGTCTTGTGCTGAATCAGGCAGTTCGTCATTTATCCAATGGGGGTACTTACCGCCTTCTGCAGGATTAATGACTCCTGCTAAATGTCCTGAGCCTGCTAATACAAAGCGGCAATCGCCTGACACAAATTTGGTTCCTTCATAAGCCCCTTGCCATAATACGATATGGTCGGCTATGGTGGACAAAAAGTAGGTGGGCATATCTATATTACCTAAATCAATAGGCACACCATCTATAACAACGGCACCAGGGTCTTTTAACTTGTTATCCCAATAGGTGGCGCGCAAATACTGCTTAAGGCAAGCAGATGTAATATTGGTTGAATCGCTATTCCAATAGAGGATATCAAATGGGGCAGGGTCTTTGCCTTTTAGGTAGTTGTCTATAAAAAAAGACCAAAACAAGCTGTTTTCGCGCAGCAAGCTAAAGCTCATACCTATAATTCGCCCATCGAAAACACCATTAATTTCAGCGTTTTGTTCAACCATCGATAGCATATCTTCTGATAAGTAATTGCCAACTTCGCCCGGTTCACTAAAGTCTAATAATGTGGTTAAAAAGGTAAGCGAAGCAATAGACTCATCACCAGTCGCTCTTAAATAGGCAGCTGTCATTGATAATAAAGTACCACCAACACAAAAGCCGGTTACATTGACTTTCTTTTGTTTAGTTATCGCTTTTATTTGCTCAATAGCCGCCAAAGGACCTTTGTGCATATAATCTGTGAAATCATAATCGGCCAATTCGGGGGTTGGGTTAACCCAAGAAATCATAAACACGGAATAGCCCGAATTTAGCAACCATTGCACCATTGATTTTTTCTTATCTAAATCAAGAACATAGTATTTATTAATGAAAGGTGGTGTTATTAACACGGGTATTTGGTAGTTTTTTTCTTGAGTGGGTGTGTAGTGAATAAGCTGGATGAGTTCATTTTGAAAAACTACTTTTCCAGGGGTGTTCGCCAAATTTTCACCAAGTTTAAAGGCACTGCTGTCACTTTGGCGCATTTTAAAGGCTTCCAAAGGACTCTTTTCTAGGTCTTCAAGAAAGTTTTGCATGCCTTTTACTAAATTTTCGCCTTTGGTTTTAAGCACTTCTTCGCAAACCTCTGGATTGGTTAAGATAAAGTTCGTCGGCGCAAGCGAATTAACATATTGACGAGTGAAAAATTTGGCTTTTTTGGCTGCTTTTTCGTCAATGAATTCAAGAGCATCAACCATATTGCTGAGCATGTCTGAATTCACTAAATAAGATTCTTTTATGTAGTTGAATACCGGGTTGTGCTCCCAATCACTATGCGTGAATCGGCTGTCATTGGATTTGGCTTTAGGTATTGCCGCCTCTGAGTCAGATTTTTCAGTGTTTACAGCCAGATTCTGACCCATCATTGCTTTAGAGGCTTGTTGCCATAAATCGGATTGTTTTTGCATGTATTGCATTTGCTGTTGAATGAGTTTATTCGAATCAACTTTAATGTCACCGTTTAACAGCGACGCCAATTTTTGCGGGTCAAACATACCTTGTGTCGTTGCTCCAGAGCCTTCTGCCGTTTTGTTTGTTCTTTTCAACACCTCTTGAGCCAAAGCATTAAACACGGTCGCATATTTATCAATATATGCTAAAACTTCATTATCATCCTTACCCATTTCATTCTCCATTGTGACGCGCTAACTGAGGTTATTCGTTGTTACTAAGGTTTACTCTGGCACTTCAAAAAGGCTATCCATCATTTTTTAATCGGCCATAAAGCCCTCCACCTTATAATGAAGGTTTGATAAATTTTTCAAAGGATTTTTGTGGATCTTGCGCACATTTCTCTGCAAAATCCTTTGTTATCTTCCAATGTAACTCATTAAAATATGGTAAACCAAAAATCCCCGTGTCTCGGTAAGGCTTAAGTCCAATTCAATTTTGGCATTCATAGGGGCCCCTTCAATGCGTCATATCCCCTCTTTGAAGTGCAGTGTTGTTGGTATCACTCGCGCACCCCAATCACCTAGTAAGTCGAAGCTCATGGGGCTGATTTCTTTTACTGCCTGGCCACCACTCCAAGGGTTATATAAACAAATAGATTGCTAAAATACCAGCGGGTATTACGCATTCTGTTGGGGGTTAACTTTTAGCCTATGTCAAATGCCGTGGTATAATTAAGATCATTGCAAGTATTGATGATCCCGCTGTAATAGAAAGGATAATCAGTCACCTAAATAAAAAAAATGATCAAATTATCGAGATATTCCCCCCGTAAGGCAGACGTAATCGTTCAACCACGGCAATCGCATATAAAATATTTGCAACACTTTTAACAGATAATCACTGTCCCAACCAGCCATTTTACCCTTGATTTTAATATCGACCTTATGCTTAATTTAAGAAATGTGACCTAATATCGCCATGTTTTGATCTCAATATCCCTTGCGCATTTAATAACTATTTTCATCAAATAGCATATCCAGTGTCCAGTGTGGATTGCCTATTAAGCACGCAAGTATTGCGTATATTTTTGGCATTATTATGCTTGATACTACTGATGAAACACCCTTTGCCGTGACCACTTACTAGCAAGGAAACGTCTGGATTTCAATCTCACAATACTCACCAGTTAAGGGTATGAGTGACCTTTTAATTAACCTATGATCTTGTGAGTATTGAAGCTATTAATGGGCGTATTTACGAAGAATAACTTCACATTATTAAGTAGAGTGCTTTGATTACCTTTCAGTGCCCACTTTCTTTTCCCACAAGGATGTTCCCTGACTTTTCCTGGGTGTTTAGTGCATCGGTGATAATAATACCGCGTTTAATATCCTGGTTTTCCAACAAAGCGGGTAGTGGAGTTATTTCATTTTATTTTTATCCATATTCACTAGTCCTAACGTGATTTGGTTATCGTGCGACCGTATTGGTAGTGTGTTTATTGTTCGATTTGTCATGTGAGCGGCTGAAGTATTTTCTATCAATAGCAATAAAATTACTCGTCACACTTTTAACTATCGACTTGATTTAATTATAAAAAACACCTGAAACTGCTTAGATTATCGAAAAGGCCTCTCTAAAAGGTGTAATGTGACAGAGTACTACGCTCAAACCATTTCGGTTTCATCTTTGCGAGTATTTCCATAGCTACCGAACTATCGCAACCACAAATAGCGGAGCAGAAAGTAATAAAAAAATTTTGTCTAATTTACGTATTTTCTTCTTCTGAAGGCGTGGGTAGGTAATGTCTTTGAAATGTTAGATAAGTGTAGGCTTTGCTTTGTTCATATTATTGTGCTTAAAGCGAAGTAATAGATCAAATCAGGGGATCTTTGCCAAGTTACTTTTAATACGATTGCCCTGAGTGGGTAAAAGAGCGCTTTGTGTGTTAATCCACTTTCTTTGCCATCGTCGTTTATTCGAGTCATTCATGGCTTTCAATTTTTAGTCCTTTCCGGGACGTTAAAAAAATTGCTCCTACATTTTTGTGTGCCTATGGAGTGATCCGTAAAATAGTTCATGACAATTTTATGATTTTCTAGAGTTCAATTTGCCAAATAAAAATGTAAAATAAGAAACACAAGATAACCTTCGTCGATTAACGCAGCATGCTTTTTATATAATGGGGGGGCAAAAAAAGTATCAACCCAGTTGGAATATACTTATGCCACTTATTCATTAACAAAGTGTGGGTAATATCGTATTACATGTGTTTATTTAAGCATACCGTCGAACATTGTAGATCTAGACAGTGAAATTTTTTTTAAGCTTTTTTTTAAGATATTAGACGCGACACCCATTAATGTGAATGCAAAAATAGTCAGAATTGCTGTAACTATGACGAGTGCGTATGCAGTCGTTGAGTCGTTACAATATCTGACGACTGAAGTGGATCTAAACCGCTGAGCTCATACCAAGGGGCTGATTTAAGACGACCGGGATAATCGTGATACTTGCTCCCCAAATAAGCATTATTTATGCTGGGACTAAACTGGGAGATTAAATATTCATGCACACCCACCCCATCAAACACGGTAATAATTGAGGATTTTAAAATAACCACTGTATAATATTCATGTAAAGTAAACAGAGTATTCCCGTCATCATATGTGTAAATAATGTCTGCGTTATCTGTCATGCCTGAGGCTAAATTATACCGAAAAGATAGGCTACCTTTTCGATATACATCCCCAATATCCATTTTCACATAAAAAACGACAGATAAATTGTCACCTGTGCTGATATCATTAACAACATACGGGGAAGAAATATCATCGAAATTAACTGTGTGGATTATTACTGCGTGTACTAAACTACTCATTGATATTATTAAACACACTAAGCTCGTTTTTAAAAGCTTATATTTCATTTGAGATACCTTTTAGTTAAAAATAAATTCAACATAAATTCAACGTGAATTTACCAGTTAATTAATGTTAAGGCCATAGTAATTAGTAATTAGTAATTAATCACTTAAGCTAATTGTTTTACCTGCCGTTAATATCGATATCCTGTTAATTCGAATGCGAGCCCGGTTACAGAAGGTCCCAGTACCACGACAAGAGCAAGAACATGAGTGTTTAATTATTGTTCGATCATCTCGCATCCCTTTAAAAACACAGCATCAAGGTAGTCAGTATCCATCGAAATAATACGTTACTTACGCCTAATACCGGCTTTTCTGCTCATATCAACTTTTCTCAGATTAATCCCAATATGCCTT
>Ga0307488_10004474_pt1 | contig 11658 bp, 13 predicted proteins | sample SB02metaG_FD_202248 | JGI IMG/M metagenome (GOLD analysis project Ga0307488, IMG submission 202248) | Sea-ice brine microbial communities from Beaufort Sea near Barrow, Alaska, United States - SB 0.2 | ecosystem: Environmental > Aquatic > Marine > Coastal | place: USA: Alaska | collected...
TGCACCAGCACTAAGCCGGATAACATGCACCCAAGGGCAAGCCATATGAGGGAACCATGACTTTCTCCCAATATGATAATGCCTAACAAGACCCCAGATAATGTGACTACGTAAGCCACCTGACTGGCGAACACGGCGCCACTCAGACCCACGATCCAAATGTAGCCAGCGTAGGCGATCACATGTAATATACTATTCGCCAAAATACCCCATTCTACAGAGGTCCATGCCTGACTCAGATCTACCCACGAGCCAGTCGCTAACGTTAGGGGCGTACAAATGACTAGACCAATAACAGACGCACCGTACAAGATATTGATTGGGTGCATATCTGGTGGTGTTTTAAGGGCAAGGTAATTACCTTCAATGGCATAAAAAACGGGGGCAATAAGAGCCACTAACATAAATAGGCCGATGCCTTGGCTGCTAAAATCTGCTTCTGGACCAAGAATTAATAGGATGGCCAAGGCGCCTAGCAAAATACCCAACATACGCAGGCTATCAAAACGTTCACTTTTAATGACTAAGGCAATTAATAGTGAAAACATAGGCACAGTGGCAATGCCTATGGCTAATAAGCCAGCGGGAATATAGGCGGCAACCATATAAGTGAAGGTATTTGGGATTACAGTACCTACCAGAGCCACAATGGTATAAAAGCGCAAATGGACCCAACTCATAGGCAAAGAGGTGCCTTGAAAGCGAGCGATAACGCTTAGCAACAAAGCCCCAAATGCCAGTTGCCAAAAAATCAAACCCAAAGGTTCATGGCCGGTGGACACAATGTGTTTTGTAATAATAATGGTACTACCCCAAACACTGCCTAATAGCAGTAACCAAGCTAAGGGTAGGAGATTGGTTGGGTTAAGTTTTAGCGGTACTTTATACACGTCATTTTTCCCTGATGGTTATTCAGTAAGTTTTACAATCTTAAATGTGTTTAGCTGCCCGTTAGGGTTGCCATTGATACACTTTCATCGGTACTTTGTGGTTTTTTAACCGTATGCCTTCTTGTTGCAGTTTTTCACACTGGCGCAAAAAGCTTTCTGTGGCTGGTGGAAAACCTAGTTTGCCGCTAGCGGTGATGACCCGGTGCCAGGGTAAGCTTGAGTCTTTTGGCAAATTCCGCAAACACCAACCGACCCATCGAGCTGCGCCTGCCTGCCCTGCAAGAGCTGCGAGCTGGCCATAACTGGCTACCTTACCATGGGGAATGGCCGCAATCGTTTGATAGAGCTGTTGGCGCTCTTGCAGTGGCTCTGGGCTATGCTGGTGTTGATGTTGTTGGGGGTCTTTCATTTTTCTAGTATGGCCGCATAATAGGAAGCACAGTTAACTAAGATTACATGATTATGCGTTTTGTTTTTGCCCTATTTATTGCCATACCTATTATAGAGATGGTGGTGCTTATACAGGTGGGTCAGCAAATTGGTGTGGTATGGACCATAGCCTTGGTATTGCTCACCGCTTTTATTGGCATTAATCTTTTACGTTACCAAGGTCTAGCCACCCTAAGTCGGGCTACTTGGCGTATCCAGTCGGGCCAGATTCCTGCTAAAGAGATGTTAGAAGGCATTTTGCTGGCTGTTGGTGGCGCCCTATTGTTGACCCCAGGTTTTGTGACCGATGCCATTGGCTTTTTACTGCTATTGCCTCTGACTCGGCAATTGTTTGCAGTACGCCTAATGGGTCGCTTTAAAACCTTCTCAAGTACCCATACTTCAGGTACTGGTTTTAACCCTCAGGGCTTTGCACAGGGTGGCGGCACAGCTGACTCTAACAGAGACCAAAGTATAATAGATGGGGAGTTTGAAGTGCCTAAAAAAGCGCCATCAGAAGATAAGCTTGAATAAAGGTGAGTTATCTAAACTTTATTTTAGTTTTGCTATTGAAAACTACACTTCACCCCATATCTAAGGGTTCAAGATTAACAATAATTCCAGCTAAGCTGGAGATACATACACTTTAGGAGTGCAAGCGTAATGAGCATCCGTCCTTTACACGATCGCGTTGTAATTCGTCGTCAGGAAGAAGAAGCAACTAGTGCGGGTGGCATCGTGCTACCTGGTAGTGCTGCAGAAAAGCCAAACCAAGGTGAAGTATTGGCAGTAGGCCCAGGCCGTATTACTACCAATGGTGAACAGCAAGCAATGAGCGTTAAGGTTGGCGATACTGTATTGTTTGGTCCATATGCCGGCAACAGTACCGCTAAGATTAAGGGTGAAGAAGTACTTATCGTTAGCGAAAGCGAAATTTTCGGCGTACTTGAAGCTTAACTTAACTCTATTTTTGATACAGGAATTTTTCACATGGCAGCTAAAGAAGTAAGATTTGGTGATTCGGCTCGTAGCCGTATGGTAAACGGCGTAAATATTCTAGCCGATGCTGTAAAAGTAACCTTAGGTCCCAAGGGCCGTAATGTAGTACTAGACAAAGCCTTTGGCTCACCAACCATCACTAAAGATGGTGTGTCGGTCGCTAAAGAAATCGAATTGGCAGACAAGTTCGAAAACATGGGTGCGCAAATGGTGAAGGAAGTTGCTTCCCAAGCCAACGATGTGGCAGGTGATGGCACAACAACTGCAACTGTTTTGGCTCAAGCGATCCTAAACGAAGGCCTTAAGGCTGTTGCAGCTGGCATGAACCCAATGGACCTTAAGCGTGGCATCGACAAAGCGTCTGCCGCTGTAGTAGCGCAACTTGAAGCCATGGCTACGCCCTGTGCAGATACTAATGCGATTGCTCAAGTAGGTACTATCTCAGCTAACTCTGATAGCACTGTTGGCATGATCATCGCTGAAGCGATGGAAAAAGTAGGCAAGGAAGGCGTCATTACTGTTGAAGAAGGTACTTCTTTGCAGGACGAGCTAGATGTTGTAGAAGGCATGCAGTTTGACCGCGGTTACTTGTCACCTTATTTTGTTAACAACCACGAAAACATGACTGCTGAATTAGAAACTCCGTTTCTATTATTGGTAGACAAAAAGATCACTAACATCCGTGACTTGTTACCTATTTTGGAAGCTGTAGCAAAAGCAGGCCGTCCATTATTGATCGTTGCTGAAGACGTTGAAGGCGAAGCCTTAGCTACTTTGGTAGTGAACAACATGCGCGGTATCGTTAAAGTATGTGCTGTTAAGGCACCTGGCTTTGGCGATCGTCGTAAGGCCATGTTAGAAGACATTGCTGTACTTACGGGTGCCACGGTCATTTCTGAAGAAATTGGTTTATCTCTAGAAACAGCTACTCTTGAGCAGTTGGGTCAAGCAAAGCGTGTAACCATGTCTAAAGAAAATACCATCATCATCGACGGTATTGGTGAAGCTTCGGCTATTGAAGGTCGTGTTACAGCGATCCGTGCACAAATTGCTGACACCTCTTCAGACTACGATCGTGAGAAGCTACAAGAGCGTGTTGCTAAGCTTGCAGGCGGCGTTGCCGTAATCAAGGTGGGTGCAGCTACTGAAGTAGAAATGAAAGAGAAGAAAGCTCGCGTAGAAGATGCGTTGCATTCAACTCGTGCTGCCGTTGAAGAAGGCGTAGTTCCTGGAGGCGGCGTTGCACTAGTTCGTGCTCTACAAGGGATCCAAGACCTTGAAGGCGCTAACCCAGATCAAACTGTTGGTATTAAAGTTGCCCTTAAGGCAATGGAATCACCCATGCGTCAAATTGCTACCAACTCAGGTGATGAAGCCTCTGTTGTGGTAGATAAGGTTAAGTCTGGTACGGGTAACTACGGTTACAACGCCAGCACTGGTGGCTATGGCGATATGATCGAAATGGGTATCCTAGATCCAGCTAAAGTAACTCGTACGGCACTTCAGGCAGCGGCTTCTGTTGCTGGTATGATGTTGACCACTGAGTGTATGATTGCTGATGCTCCTGCAGATGATGCCGGTGCAGCTGGTGGTGGTATGCCAGACATGGGCGGTATGGGTGGTATGGGCGGTATGATGTAAGCATCCCCCAAGCTAACCATGCTTAATAAAAAACCGGCTCTTGTAGCCGGTTTTTTATTGGCTAAAATCAGTTAACATGGGGTAAGTTAAAGCTTTATCAGCACCTCTTTTTAGGATATTGAAAAAATGATCGAAATCAATAATTTAGGCAAACAATATGCTAACGGCTTTGTGGCTCTAGATAACATCACTTTGAGTGTTAAAAAGGGTGAGATTCTTGCTCTACTGGGCCCCAACGGGGCAGGTAAAACGACGCTCATATCAGCCATTTGTGGCATTGTTAACCCAACTTCAGGCACTGTGACTGTGGGTGGTTTTGACATTATTAAGAACTACCGGCAAACCCGAAGCCTCATTGGCTTAGTGCCACAGGAACTGACGACCGACGCCTTTGAAACACCATGGAATAATCTAACATTTTCGCGGGGTTTATTTGGCTTACCTAAGAATACACAGTTCGTTGAAAAGATTTTGCGGGACTTGTCCTTATGGGATAAAAAAGACGACCGTATTATGACCCTGTCTGGGGGCATGAAACGCCGTTTATTAATTGCCAAGGCTTTGGTTCATGAACCGCAAGTATTGTTCTTAGATGAACCCACAGCCGGTGTTGATGTGGGGCTGCGTCAAGATATGTGGCGTATGGTTGATGAATTACGCAACCAAGGTGTGACGATTGTGTTGACGACCCATTACATTGAAGAAGCAGAAGCCATTGCCGACCGTATTGGGGTCATCAGCGGTGGCAAGCTGTTGTTGGTAGAGGATAAAAAATCGTTAATGTCGCGCATGGGGCAAAAACAACTTAAAGTTGAATTAATGCAAAGCCTAGATGCGGTTCCTGCGGAGCTAATGGAAAAAGGTTTTGTACTTGCTGACGATCATCTAAGCATTGTCTACCACTACGACAAAGACACACCAGAAGTGGATATTGCAGGCCTGTTACAGTCTGTTTCTAGTGCTGGTTTAGGTGTTAAAGATATACATACTCAACAAAGCAGTTTAGAAGAAATATTTGTTGATCTAGTGGAGGACGCAGCATGAATTTAAGAGGCATGTGGGCCATCTATTCTTTTGAGATGTCTCGTACTAAACGAACTATTACCCAGAGCGTGGTCTCACCTGTACTGTCAACGGTGTTGTATTTTGTGGTGTTTGGTGGTGCTATAGGCTCACGTATAGAGTCTGTGGGTGGCATTAGTTACGGCGCCTTTATTGTGCCCGGGTTGATCATGTTATCCATTATGACCCAAAGCCTGTCTAATGCCTCCTTTGGTATCTACTTTCCGCGTTTTTCGGGCACTATTTATGAAGTCCTATCTTCGCCTATGTCGTTCTGGGAAGCGACTGCGGGCTATGTGGGTGCTGCAGCCACTAAATCCTTGTTAATTGGTTTGATTACGCTTGCGACAGCAGGCTTTTTTGTGCCCATTGAAATTGCCCATCCGTTTTGGATGTTAGCCTTTCTAATTCTCACTACAATTACCTTTAGTTTATTTGGTTTTCTCATAGGTATCTGGGCTGATGGCTTTGAAAAGTTGCAATTAATTCCTCTTTTAGTGGTCACTCCTATGGTATTTTTAGGTGGGGCATTTTACTCCATCGATATGTTGCCCAGTGCCTGGCAGACGGTGACCATGTTTAATCCTGTAGTGTATTTAATTAGCGGATTCCGTTGGAGCTTCTATGAAATCTCTGATGTGAGTGTGGGCGTTAGCTTAGCCATGGTGACCTTATTTATGGGTATTTGTTTAGCCTTGATCGCTTGGATCTTTAAGACGGGTTATCGGTTAAAGCAGTAAGCTCATGCATGGGATGATCTGGTTGGTTGCAGCAGTGGGTGCTTTAGGTCTTATGTTGTTGGGCTGGGCCTTTTGGTGGGAGCCATCCAGGGTCAGCGTTAAAGCACTTTAGTTAGCATTAAAGGTTGATTAACAACTGGGGTCACTCACTTTGAACAGCAGCACAAATAACCGCAAAGCCATCTTCTTAGTCCTTGCCTCGATGGCGGCGTTTAGTATAGAAGATGCGTTTATCAAACAGCTTTCCAGTACCGTCTCTATCAGTCAAATACTAATTGTTATTGGCTTGGTTAGCGCGATCTTTTTTGCCCTAGTATCGCTTAAAAGTGGGCATAGCTTATGGGCAGCTAGCCTATGGACACGAGCAACTCTAACTAGGATGTTAGCAGAAGCCGTTGCGGGTGTGGCTTTTGTAACATCATTATCTCTGGTGCCTTTATCCACAGTGGCTGCAGTGTTTCAAATCATGCCTTTAACAGTCACGATGGGAGCGGCTTTGTTCTTGGGTGAAAGTGTTGGTTGGCGTCGGTGGCTGGCGGTTTTTGTGGGATTTTTGGGTGTGTTACTGATAATCAGGCCGGGATTTGATGGTTTTAATCCAGCGGTCTTGTGGGTGCTTATCGCAGTGCTAGGCGTGGCTGTTAGAGATTTGGTAACGCGAGTCATTCCTGCCGATGTTGGATCTTCAATTATCTCTTTTCAAGCTTTTTTGTCTATCGTTATCGCCGGGATCATACTCTTGCTAGTGAGTCGTCAAGTGATGGTGCCTATGGTTGGACTCGAACTGGTTTATTTTGGCTTTACTGTCATTTTTACCATCTCAGGCTATTACGCGATCGTGTTGGCCATGCGTTTAGGAAATGCCTCGATTGTGGCGCCTTTTAGGTATTCAAGGCTGCTTTTTTCCTTGTTAATTGGCATATTCGTTTTTGAAGAAAGCCCAGATGGGCTCACTCTAATTGGCTCTGGCATTATTATAGCCACCGGGATCTACACTTATTTCAGAGAAAGAAGCCTAGATAAAAAGACTTCAAAACCTGCTGCAGTAACCCCGGAACTGCCCCATGGTTAAGGCCTTGTTAATCGATCAAGGGGGCCTATTCAGGCATCAGTAATTCATGCCCCACCACCTCATCCATTATGCCGTAGGGCACTCTAAAGGTTTTGCCCTCTAGCTTTATTAAGGCGTAGTCCTTACACATTTTAATCACGGTGCAGTTGACTATATTGCCCTTGTCGTTAACTCTAACGATGTTGTAGTTGTGGAGTGACAGCGCCATGGGTCTATGTGTCCTTTAGGGCGGCCAATTTGGCTGCGACTTGGTCTGGAATAATACAGCTTTTAAGGGCGCTATAGTCATAATAAACCCCCACACTGATGCCTTTAGCCACCACCCGATTTTGCTCTGTGCTCCATAGTTTGTGTTCTACCTCTACCTTCTTGGGGCCTGTTTGTGTGGCTGAACTAAAGACGATCAGGGTGTCGGGGTAAGTGACTGGGGCGAGGTAGTCACAATGAACAGAGGCTAATATAGGCCCGGTATTATGGGTTTTTATGTCACTAGTCACACCTATTTGCTCAAACAGATCAATGCGGCCGACTTCGAAGTAGCGAATATAGACGGTATTGTTAAGGTGCTGAAAGGCATCCATTTCGCCCCATTTAACCTTAATTTCTGTGCTAGCAGGGTATTGTTTTTTTAAACTCGTTAAATCCATGGTGGGGTTTCCTAATTAACTTCAAATCCGTGGGCGTATGGATCCCTCGAATCAACAATGATGGTGTTATAGCCGATGACTTGAGCCCAGCCTTGAACGCTTGGCATAATGCCATGGTAGGGCCCAACTTTAACGGTGGATTCAACCCGCCCAACAAATTGGCTACCGATAATGCTTTCGTGAATGAAGGTGTCACCTTGCTTGAGTAAACCTTTGGCATGCAGTTGTGCCATGCGCGCGCTGGTGCCAGTACCACAGGGTGATCGGTCGATGGCGCCACTACCATAAAACACGGCGTTGGCGGCGTTAGAGTCGTGTTTGCGGGGCTTTCCAGTCCACATGACATGGCTAATGCCATTAACACTGGCGTCTTCTGGGTGTACGCAGGAGGCAACTTTATTGATCGCCTCTCTTACCAAAGGACTATATCGTAGCACCTGAGCAGCTGAAAATTGTTCCAGTCCTGCAAAGTTTTTTTGCGGTTCAATAATTGCGTAGTAGTTACCCCCGTAGGCCACATCGATGATTAGCTGGCCTAAATCTGGGCATTCTATGACCAGACCTTCATGGGCCAAATAACTGGCTACATTAAATAGACGCACGGCCTCAATTAAGCCGTCTTTGGCTTGTTGGTATTCAATGCGAATAACTCCGGCTGGCACCTCCAAGGTTAATTGGCCTGCAGTTTTTGGTTGCCACAAGCCCTCTTGCAGAGCAGTGGTCACGGTGCCTATAGTGCCGTGACCACACATGGGTAAACAGCCACTCGTTTCAATGAATAATATAGCGCCATCGTACTCAGGGTTATGAGGGGGGTAAAGTATAGCGCCTGACATCATAGCGTGGCCTCGAGGTTCAAACATTAAGGCAGTGCGTACCCAGTCATGATGGTTCAAAAAATCTTGCCGTTTTTCGCTCATATTACTGCCCTTAAGGGCAGGTCCGCCCTTGGCAACCAGGCGCACGGGGTTGCCACAGGTGTGGGCATCAATACAGTTAAAAGTATGTATGGTCATAAGGCACAGAAAATGAGAAGTCCGGATTACTGCATGGTACAATGACTGAGTATAATTAACCTAATATTCGATGTGCTTAAGCCAATCTGCAATCTAGCCTGAGTGAACAAGAGAACTCCTATTTATGAAATTACTTGTCGACTTTTTACCCATTGTCATTTTTTTTATTGTTTATAAAATGACGGGTGACTTAATCCTTGCCACAGCGGTATTAATCCCTGCAACCATGTTGCAAATGGGCTACACCTGGTTGACCACCAAGAAAGTAGAAAAAATGCAGTTGGTCACACTAATATTAGTGGTGGTGTTGGGTGGTCTTACGGTGGCTTTGCAAGATGGTCAGTTTATTAAATGGAAGCCGACCATCGTTAATTGGTTATTTGGTTTGGTGTTTTTAGGCAGCCAGTTCATTGGCAAAAAGCCAGTAGTGCAGCGCTTGATGGGGAAAAGTATGGAGCTGCCAAGTCGTATTTGGCGGCAGCTCAATTTAGCTTGGGTCGTATTTTTTGCTGCGATGGGCGGTATTAATCTATATGTGGCCTTTAATTACAGTGAATCGACTTGGGTCGATTTTAAACTGTTTGGCATGCTGGGTCTTACGTTTGTATTTATTTTAGCTCAGGGCGTATATATGTCTCGTTTTATGCCTAAAGACAGCGAAGTAGAGGATTAATTATGTTGTTTGCCATTATTTCCCAAGATGTAGAAAATAGTTTAGCGGCTCGGTTAGCGGCAAGACCAGCCCATGTTGAACGGCTTAAAGAGTTAGATGCACAAAGCCGCTTAACGCTTGCAGGCCCCCACCCACACCCCTCTGAAGAAGGCTTTACCGGCAGTTTGGTGGTGGCAGACTTTGCTGATCTTGCCAGCGCCCAGGCTTGGGCCGCAGAGGATCCTTATATCGCCGCAGGTGTCTACGCTCAAGTGACAATTAAGCCATTTAACAACGCATTTTCAACCTACAAGGTGAACTCATGAAACCACTATTAACTGCGCTATTGGCGCTCACTCTCAGTTTTACTGCATGGGCGGAGAATCCTCGGGTTGAGCTATCTACAGTGCACGGTAGCATTATTATTGAACTCGATGCCCAAGCTGCACCCGTCAGTGTGGAAAATTTCTTATATTACGTTAATGCAGGGTATTACAGTGACACCATTTTTCACCGGGTGATTCCAGGATTTATGGTTCAGGGTGGTGGCTTTGGCATTAATGGAAAAACTAAACAGGGCACTGTTAGTGCCATTGTGAATGAAGCGAGCAATGGTTTGCCCAACCTACGCGGCACCATTGCCATGGCGCGGACGAGTGACCCTGATAGTGCTACAGCTCAGTTCTTTATTAATCATCAAGACAATCCTTTTTTAGATAAAACCTCATCCAGTGCAGGCTATGCTGTGTTTGGAAAAGTGATCGAAGGTATGGACATTGTCGACCGCATTACCGAAGTGCCCACTAAAACGAAGGGCATGTATCGTGATTGGCCAGCAGAGCCCGTGATTGTTTATAAAGCGTACCACTTGGTTAAATAAAGACGGGGTATGAAAAACAGCGACGCTAAGAAAGCCTTTGCTGATCCTCAATGTTTGGCTGCAACTTTTGGGGTTGCAGCTGCTCTATTGGCCAAGCTGCAACAAACACCCCTCCAAGTAGATCAACGATTACAGCAACTTACGGCTATCCTGTTAGACACTGGTTTATTTTCAAACGCTAGTGCATTGGCCTCAAAACCCCCATTGTCTGGAGTTCAAGGTTCGCTGCCGATTAAAAATGTGGTGCAGGTGTTGGATCAAACATTTGGCGTAGGCTTAGACTTTTTGCTCACTTGGAAACTTTGGCTGCAGGCGAGGGAGGTCGACGATCAAAGCCTAGCCCTCAACTATGTGGCGATTTGTGAACAACCTTTGCGCCTAGATGACGTTAAATTGTTACACCAAAGCTGGCCGCAGTTAAACGGCTTAAGTTTGCAACTTCAAGGCCAATACCCAGATGCTATTAAAGGTTTTTACCAACTTGATTTTGGCGATGTAAAGCTAACCTTAGTCCAAGCCGAGACTGAACAAGCCCTAGCTCAACTTAAGGGCGAGTTCGATGTGTGTCTTGGGCCTAGAGATCGGCCGTTTAATAGGGCTTATACCGCGCCATGGCAGAGGCCACTGATGGGCGTGTCTGCAAAGGGTAAAGTAGCCATCATTGGCGCGGGTATTAGTGGCGTAGCCACTGCGTATAGCCTGTGCCAGCGAGGTTTTGAGGTGACTCTCATAGAGCAAGGTGCGGCGCTAGCCAGTGGGGCATCAGGTAATCGGCAAGCGATGCTGTACGCTAAGCTGCCAGACAATGCCACCATAGCGGGGCAGTTTCATCAACAGGGTCTGCAGCACAGTATGGCATTGCTAAAGCGCAGTTTAAGCCCTCAGCACTGGCAAGCCTGCGGTTTGTTGCAGTTAGCCACCAGCCCGCAACAAGTGACGCAAATGCAGGCCGTGATGCAGCGTCAGTATCCGTCGTCTTGGTTGCAGTGGTTAGATCAACCTCAAGCACAAACATTGGCCCAACAACCGGTCAGTGCTGGAGGTTTATATTTCCCCAGCAGTGGCTGGGTATCGCCTGCCGATTGGTGTGCCGCATTGTACCGCCAAAGTGGCGCAAGCTTATGGCTCAATAGCAGCGTAGAAACCATGCAACAAAGCTCCCACCAAGGCTGGCAGCTTGAACTTAAGGGCCATCACTCAGGCTCACATGAATTTGATGCCGTCGTTATCGCCAACGCCAATGGGGCTAACCATTTATTAGCTCACCAACACCTTCCTTTGAAATCAATCCGTGGCCAGATAAGTTATGTTGCAACCGCAGCAAGCCCTGCTTTGGTGGTGTGTGGCGAAGGTTATGTGACGCCGGCCCAGCAAGGCGTATTTGCCGTGGGAGCCAGCTATAATTTACACACCCATGATGACGCCTTATCGGTGCAAGATGATATCGATAACCTAAATCGTTTAAATCAGGTGTTGCCCCTTCACAAAGGGCTTGGACTTGATACTATTGTGGGTGGTAGAGTGGGGTTTAGGGCGGTAACACCTGATTATTTACCCATGGTTGGTCAGTTAGCTGACGAGTCCCAAGTGGTTCATCGGTTTGCTAAATTACGCCAAGACGCCAACTATA
>Ga0307488_10004476_pt1 | contig 11658 bp, 6 predicted proteins | sample SB02metaG_FD_202248 | JGI IMG/M metagenome (GOLD analysis project Ga0307488, IMG submission 202248) | Sea-ice brine microbial communities from Beaufort Sea near Barrow, Alaska, United States - SB 0.2 | ecosystem: Environmental > Aquatic > Marine > Coastal | place: USA: Alaska | collected 2017-05-06
GTCCAGCCGGTATCAAACACGCAGTCGACAACAGACTTTCTCCGGAGGCGAGAAACGTTATTACGATCGAAAACGACGAAAACAAGTGGGGCATCCAAGACAGCCTCGAGCTTGTTGACACCTGCGCACTCGTACTTGACATACACCATCACTGGTGCCGTGAAGGTGAATATATACTGCCCACCGACGATAGATATAAACGCATAGTTGATAGCTGGCGTGGTGTGCGACCTGCAATGCATTACAGCTACAGCAGAGACACAGCATTGCCAGAAGGCTTTGCACACGATAAAATGCTACACTTTCCAGACTTACTAGAAGCAGGACACAAGAAGGGCAAACTACGAGCGCACAGTGACTACTATCCTAATCATCTTGTGAATGACTGGGCGTTATCGTTCTTACCATACACAGATATTATGTGCGAAAGTAAATGTAAGAATCTTGCAAGTATAGGTTTGTATAAATACTGTATAGGAGACAAACATGAAAACAAAAGGATTGAAAAAGAACTTGTCCTTGGATAAAGTACGAGGCATCCGAATTGATACAGGACCTGTAACATATGTCCCTGTTGTAAAGGAATATAAGTTTCCAACGCCGGAAAAATCTATAAAAGATAAAGATAATATCAAAAAAGACGGTTGGAAATACTAGGAGCAAACTATGATAAAAAAATGGATCGACGCCCGTATGAAGGAGCGTACAACCTGGGACGGAGCAATGCTTGTTGCTTTAGGAATAATGGTTTTATTTTTAGCACCTCTAGCTAAGATTGCAGCAGGCGCAGCTATTCTATACGGCGCTTGGACTATTTGGAAACAAGACTAAAGTTTACTTATATCTAAACCACTACTAGCTGGCAAGTCCCAGACTTGTTTTCTTGTGACTCCCATCTTTTGAGCAAACTTCTTAGAATCACAACTACTACATACATGAAAATAGTTATTGTTAATCCTGTTAGGATCCATACTACCTCTTGTCCTTGTAAATTCTTTACTACAATTATCACAGCGTAATACCAACATAGTGCAATTACGAGTGTATTCGTGTTTTACTCCGCATTTACTTAGTCTAGTGTGCCGCTTTGCTATCAAAAATTCTTTTATATACATAACTATATTTACATTAAGATTATAAAAAGCAACGATAAATACATTGATAAGGGAGCCAAAATGACTGTTTGTACACTAACTGATGCCGCAAAAACGCAGATTGATATAATCTGTAAAGAAAATAATGCTATTGCAGTAACATTAAATATGAAGGGTGGCGGATGTGCTGGCTTTGAATATGATTGGGGCACAATAAGTAATGCTCAAGACATTGAAGAAGGCGACGAAATTATAGCAACTCCTAGAGGCAATAATTTTATTATTGGGACTGCCAGTATTATGTTTATGATAGGTACTGTTGTAGACTACAAAAAAGATATTATAGGTTCAATGTTTGATATTACAAATCCAAATGCACACAGTAGTTGCGGTTGTGGAGTTAGTGTAAACTTTGACATGGACAAATTACAAATACCACTTGAGATGGAGCAATAAATGGCAAAACAAGATATTAACATTGGTGTAGAGGGAAATGACGGTACTGGCGACAGTATTAGAGAATCGTTTCGTAAATCCAATGAAAACTTTACTGAACTGTACGCAGTATTTGGTGTCGGTGGACAGATTACTTTTACTACACTAAGTGATACGCCAGACACATTAACACCTAATACTATTCCATTAGTAAATGATGCTGGCACACTGGTACAACTAGTAACACTTGCATCAAATAGTGCATTAGGTGGCGGAGCTACAGACACAATTTCATTTAGTTATGACACAGCAGGAAAGTTGATTATCTCAAGTTCATTTACAAAGATGAGCGACGACCTAAGTCCTACACTAGGCGGTCCATTAGATGCAGGAGGATTTGGTATTGCTAACGTAGGTATTAGCAGTGTAGAAGCAGAAAGATTAAATACTACTCACGCTAACCTTTCAGGCTTAACAGTTGACGACTTAGTTATTACAAAAGGCTATGCAGATCAAAGATATATTACATCAGGACTGCCTTTACGTGTAGCAGATGAACCAGCTGGAAAACTACAATATACTTGGACTATTTCACAATACGTTGATGATAGTGTAGAGATTCTATCTCATTATAATGTAGCTCAGGCCTTAACATCAGGCGGACACGGATTAGAAAGTGGTGCTAACGGTACAGCAATTAAATTTAATGCAGAAGATACCGACCCTAATAACTTAGTATCAGGAACAACCTATTACATAAGAGTTGTATCACCTACAAGATTATATTTATATACAGAATCAAATAAAGTATATTCAACTACAGATGTACAATCAGATGCTGATTCTTTTAAAATAAATCCATCAGGAACGATTGCCGCTGACGATAAACATACAATAGTAGATGCGGCGTTAGATAACACACTAGCAGGTAACTTCTTATCTGATACTGGTATGCCAAGGACTTCTACTGTACGTAGACAAGGTGATACAATGACAGGTGCGTTGTACCTAAACGATCACCCAGGTGAACTAGCAGGTGAAGGTTCTCCTAACGGCGTAGAAGATTTACAAGCTGCATCTAAGTATTATGTTGATAATACAGCATATAGCTCGCCCGAAGCATTATTTGTTAGTACCAAAGGCAACGACTTAATGGAAGGAGTACCGGCCGGCAAGGAAGGTACGTCATTAACTTATGCATTTAAAACAATTAATGCGGCCGCACGTAGAGCAGAAGAATTAATTAGAAGTGCTGCAAAAGAGCCGGGCAACTATATGCAGACACTAACACACACTACATTTTCTAAAGATGCTGTGGTTATAAATGCTGACGTAGATGTTCCTGTTTTTGAACAAGCACGTAAACTATTAGATAACAACAGAAATTACATTGCGGCTGAAACAGTTGGATATATAAACACTACTTTTCCAAACTTTGCATACAATAGTGCGACTTGTGCTAGAGACACAGGTTTAATTATTGATGCTATTGCATTAGATGTTAACAGAGGACTAACAGCAAACTATCTTACAAGACAAGCTGCTGAAAGATATTATTCAAGTGTAAGTGCTAGGCTTGCAATTACAACCCAGTTATCACAAACTGTGGCAGGTATTGTTGCGGCAAGGAACATAGCAACAGCTATCTTGACTAACGACCTATTCAACCAAAAAACAATAACAAGTATTACAGTAGGTGCTATTCCGGTAGTGACTACTAGTACTGCACACGGCTTAGTTGATAAAAATATTGTTGTATTCCGCGACATTGAAGGCATGGTAGAAATTACAAACAATACTAAAAAATATGTAAAGGTTACTGGCACACAAACTTTTGAACTGTATAACGATGTTGGATTAGTTACACCATATAACACATCATCATTTACTGGATTTACTGCTGGTATACTTGGACAAGTATATCAAATTGAAGAAGATCAATATCTAGATTTAGGCAGCGTTTTTACATTAACAACTGCTGGAAATATCACTGTTGTAAAAGGTGAAACATTAACACAAGCAGGTAGCGGTGCAACAGGTATAGTTGTTACAAGTGTAACTTCCGGGTCAACTATAAAGTTAGAACAAACCACAGGAACTTTTAACACAGGAAATCAATTCACAGGATCAACTAGTGGTTCATTAGGCGTAGACAGTGTACCTACTGTAATTGATAATTCTTTTGATGCTGATGCAAACGCTGTAACAGCAATTCAAGATAAGTTTAATCTTGTTAACACTATTATACAAAACGGTTTAGATGCAGGTGGAGATGTTGTATACGGAAGTACATACAAAATTGTTGTAACAAATGGTGCTGCTTCCTATACAGATCAAACAAATCCTAACAACACTGATGCATTACCAGGTAAAGTGATAAGAGGTAAACGTTCCGAAGCTATTGGACAAATTGTTAGCTTTACTAACGATGTAGGTGCAGAATCTGCAACTGATCCACAGACAGGTTCAAGCGAACCTGGACCAACAGTATTCCAAGTACATTTATTAGGTGCAAAAGATTTTGAACCTGAAGAGCCACTAGAGTATGGTAACTTTGTTGCTAAAAAGCAAGTTACTATTATGGTTGAAACAGGTATATATGAAGAAGACTATCCTATTAGATTGTCAAACAACGTATCACTTAAAGGTGATGAGTTTAGACGTGTAATTATTAAACCAAAAACAGAAACAGACAGTAGAATTCCAAGAGTATCTCAAAGTAAATGGGCAAACTTATATTTCTATAGAGATAATACATTTGATGGATTAACTATTAATAACGGTGGTACACCATTCTTTAACCAAGACGGGGTATCGCAAGGTAGATTTGGTTATCATTATCTAGCAGAAGGCGGCAAGGCTTTAAATCTAGGTCCAACAGTAACTAACCTAGGTAGTTATACAACTGCTAGTAATATTATTAAAGAAAACAAAGATTACATTGTTGAAGAAACAATTAGATACATCAGTGATAGATTCCCTGGATTAATATATTCTACTTCAAAATGTAGACGAGATACAAAACTTATTGTAGATGCACTAATTAAAGACCTTCGTGATGGCGGCGAAGTTATGACTTTGGAAGTACAAGGTTCGTATCATTCGTTACTAACTAACGGAGATTATCTAACACAATTAGGTGATAGTACACAAGAAATTGCTACTGAAGCAGCAATTGATAACATTAGTACACTCTCAAATGCATTGTTAACAGGCGTTGCTCCAAATTACACTGTAGTAGATGCACAATTTACACCTACTAACGCAACATATAATCCTGTTACAGGTGTATTAGTCGCAACAATTGGCTCACACAGTTTAACAGTAGGACAATACATTGAAATTGAACTAAACGGATTTACGTTTACCTGTGCATCCGACGGAAACGTAACACCAGTTACTTTTCCTAGATCAACAGATCCGGCATTCCAAACTAAACTAGAAATTACAGCTAAAACATCCAATACAATTACTGTAAATGTAGGAACGTCATCTGAAACATCGGCACACACCTTTGTAAGTGCAGCAACTAACGCAATTACATTCGGAGAATATACAGCAGGTGCGGCAGCAGTTGTTGCAGCTGAACCTGTGGATATATCATTAGGTTCAGGTGAGTCAGGAACAGCGGCAGTAGTTGGTCAATTAATTGACAAAATAACTTTTGTGTTTGATCCACAGTATAATCCACCTAAGCGTAATGATGCTATGGATGTGTTCCTAATGAGTGATGCTACAATTATTCGTAATGTGACTGTGCAAGGACATGGAGGCTTTATGTGTGTTCTTGATCCGCAAGGACAGGTTCTTACTAAGTCGCCTTACATACAAACAGCATCAAGTTTCTCAAAGAGTATAAACAAAAAAACTTTTGCTGGCGGTATGTACGTTGATGCGTATGTTGGTAACTTACCAACAAGAGTTACGGGACAACCTGAAACAGCAGATAGATTTAAGATTACAGTACGAAGTGATCCAGGTGAAGGACTAAGACTACGTCCGCCAGAACTTCCATGTCCGTTCTATGTAGAAGGTAGACGTTATCAGGTAAACGCTATATCAGATTATGACCAAGGACAAGGTACAGCAACACTCTATCTAGATGCTAACTCAAACACAGGTAGAGGATATGACATTGAACAGTTTGATGACTCATCTGTAGAAAGAGATATATTCTTACAAACTGCTGGTAACAGAAGTATGTTGGCAAACGACTTTACACAAATCAACGATTTAGGTTATGGTCTTATTGCAAATAACGCTGCATTTTCAGAGCAAGTGTCAACATTTACATACTACTGTCAAACAGCAATGTATGCAAACAATGGTTCTGAGATTAGAGGACTAAACTGTTCTAATGGATACGGTAACTTTGGTTTGATTGCAGAAGGTGCTGATCCAAACGAAATACCCGATCAGGTTACACTTAAAAAAGATATGGTACAGCCAGCAAAGGCATTTACTACAGGTACATATACCAACGCACTAGACGATCCTAGTATTACAATTACAGATCTAAAAACTCCACCTTCTGCAAACAGTTTAATTACAATTGATCACGGTGGTGCAACAGGAACACTTAATTATGTTATTTCAACAGTTACAAATCTAAGTGATGTGGACGGTGACGGAGTATCAGGCGAATCTGGTGATGTAATTGTTACTGGTGTTAGTGCATTAGACAACGGAACACTAGCAGGTACTACAGCGGCAACAGGTACATTTGACGGAATTGCAACAAACAACTCAGGAAGCGGTACTGGACTAACTGTTAATGTAACAGTTACCGGCGTTGGTATAATTGGCGCGGCAGGAGCAGCAGTTGTGGCTATAGCAACACCTGGTAGTGGATACGCTACAACTGATACTATTACAATTAGTGGTAGTAACTTAGGAGGCAGTTCTCCTACTAATGATTTGACAATTGATGTAGATACAATTTTTGGAACTGTAGCTGGTGTACACAATAACTTTGTTTACAAATTAGATCTCAAAGCAGATGATGTAAGTGCAGAGGACTTCTTTGGAACACTCAAAGCAACTGTTAGTAACAACACAATTATTGAATATAGAGACAGTTTTAATTTTATATTTGATAGTGTGGGTAATCCTTCAGCTCTTGTAACTAGACCAAGTACAGCTATTAACTTTGACGAAAGCGATAATACAACATATAGAAGTATTGCATTCAGCAATAAAGATAGCTTTAGTCAAGACTTAGCATCAGATGAAATTCTAACTACATTTGAAGTAGGATATGATTATCTAAAATTAGCAGTCAAAACAGATCAACTAAGTGGCGGCTATGGATCTGCACAAGGAGATACAAAACTAGCTATAAGCCAATTAACAAGTAGTGCAGTCAATGAATTTGACAATACTGAAAGAATTACAAGAGATAGTAGTACAACAACAGGTCTTTACCCAGGAGATGCTGGATATAGTGCCAGTGGCGGTATGCGTTTCTTATGGGACGGAAAAACACATGGTGTAACAAATTATACAACTGTTGCAGAATTTACAGTAACTGGTAGCATAAGTGTTACAGCAGGTGAAACTATTACACAGGCGACCACAGGTGCAACCGGTGTTGTACATGCTACTATATCAGGTACCACAATAGAATTAGAAAATGTCACAGGGACTTTTAATTCTAGTGATTCATGGACAGGAAGCACTAGTGGAGCATTAGGTGCTAACAGTGTACCTGTTACAATAAATCTAACTAGTTGGGCGTATGTAACATTTGTTGATGTTGCTGGCACAAATATCAACAGTGGTTATGGTGGCGCTGGATTAAACAGTACTGTACCGGCTTCAGATAGAACTATTACTGCAGGCTTAGCAGCAGGAGCAACAAGCGAGATTACTGTTGCTATTTCGCTTATGAGAGCAACTGGACACGACTTTACACAAATTGGTACAGGATCTTTTAATGATTCTAACTATCCTAATGTAATATTAGGACAGCCAGTTAATAGTTTAGCAGACTTTTACACAGATGCAGAAACAGCAACGACTGCACAAGTTTGGGAAAGACGTAAAGGGCGTGTGTTCTTTGTTAGTACAGATCAAAACGGTTTCTTCCGTGTTGGTAAATTCTTTAGTGTTGACCAAGCAACAGGTGATATTACATTTGCTGGTGAAATTGGATTGTCAAATGCAAACGCTCTTGGATTTAAAAAGGGTGTTACAATTAATGAGTTTAGTGCAGACGATAGTTTTGCTGATGATTCGGGACAAGCTGCACCTACAGAAAAAGCTGTTGGTGGATACATTAACAGAGTACTAGGCTTTAATGTTAAGTCAGGCGCACAAATTACAAGTGCTGGAAATAGAATTGGTACTGGGTTTGTTCCACTAAATGGACTAAGTCCAATGGAAGGCAACTTAAATTTAAATTCAAATAAAATTCAAAATGTTGGATTGCCTGCAAGCGGAAGCGATGCTACAAACAAAAACTATGTTGACGATAATGCAAACGCATTTGCAACTGTAAAACAACTACGTGATACAACTGTAGGAACTGTTGGTGCAAATGAACTAGCAGTATTCAGCGGTAAGCAAATTATATACACACAGCCTGAATCAGGAGGAACGTTTGCAATTGGTAACACTATACAGAATGATCCTTCAACACCTAGTGCAACTGGTACAGTAATTGAAATAAGCACACTAACTGATGAACAATTTGGTAGTATTAGAAAAATTGTATATACTGTTGGTACTGGAACTTTTGATCCAGACAACGATACTATAACAAATGGTACTGCATCAGCAGTTGGTCTTACAACTGCACTACAAGCAGATGTAGGCGGACCGTTCCCAGAAATTACACATGCTAGTGAAGCAACAGGTAGTGACATAAACTTGTCCATTACTAGGACATCTGGTGGTGCAGAATATAATTTGCAATATGAAGCAGGCAGTTTAATAGATGCTGATGTGTCGTCAACTGCGGCTATTGCACAAAGTAAACTTGCTATGAACACAGCTGGTACAAGAGCAAACGCTACAGGAATTGCACAAAGTGACTTGGGTGTTGCTACATTTAAAAGTACTGAATTTACACACACAAACGGTTTTGTAGAATTACAAACTAGTTCAAGTTTAACAACAGGTATTACTCCTGCTAAACTACAATGGGTAGCTACAGACACTGTGCTAGGTAGAAGTGCAGCAGGTAACGGTGCTGTAAGTGCAATATCATTTGATACAGTTTTATCAGAAGGTGGTGCTGTTAGAGATAGTGAATTAGGGGCTTTTGGCAACAGTGGAGACGAAGTTCTTATTAGAACAGCAGCAGCTACATATAGCACTACTGAAATTACTACAACTGGTGAAAATAGTAAAATTGTAAAAACACAGGCAGATGGTAATATCAGAGCGCAAGGATTGATACTAGGTGGTGCTGATACTTATGAAGTTGCAACAACAACTGGTACTGGTACCACACTTACCCTTAAAACACCTGGACAGGCTGTTATATTAAATGCAGTAGGAACAGATAGTGCATCACTTGTTACTGAATTCCCAGGTATTATAGACGTAGGTAGTACAGGACAAACAACAGAAGGTAATTTCCAAACTGCTAGTAGTTTTACAGGAGAAGGTTTTGTTTCAACTGATTGGTTGTACAGTAACTTCATTGAAGCTCTATCTGAACGCAATGCTACAAGCACTGGTATAGGATTAGGCGCAGGCGGCGGATTTACTGAAAGTGCTGAAAATACAATAGTATTTGTTACTAACGGTACTACTGAAGTTACAATAAATGATTCAGGTCTACAAGTTGATAATGTTACAAGTTTAGCTACAAATGGAGATCTTGCACTAAGCGGTAATGGATCAGGAAATGTTAATATTACTGACAGTTTAGATGTTGATACTATAACTGCATACAGCGGCACTAATACAAACTTGTCACTAGACGGAAAAGGCTCAGGTGTTGTAGCAGTAGTTGACGGAATGACCGTAGGCGGAACTGCTACATTTAATGGTAACGTTGACCTAGGTAATGCTACATCAGATACAGTAACATTTACAGCAAGAGTTGATTCAAGTATTGAACCTGATGCAACATCCAGCAACAGAAACTTAGGTAACACAGCTAGAAAATGGAACACGGTCTATGCTAGTGTGTTTGATGGAACTGCAACTTCAGCACAATACGCTGACTTGGCAGAGAACTATTTGGCAGATGCAGATTATGATGAAGGAACGGTGCTAGTGTTTGGTGGAGACGAAGAAGTTACAGTTACAACTACAAAAGGCAATACAAGAGTTGCTGGTGTAGTATCAACTAATCCAGCACACTTAATGAACAGTGCATTACAAGGTAATTATGTTACAGCAATAGGCTTACAAGGGCGTGTACCATGTAAAGTACTAGGACAAGTAGCTAAAGGCGACATGTTAGTAACAGCAAGTATTCCAGGTTATGCTATAGTTAACAACTCACCAGGTGTTGGACAAGTAATTGGTAAAGCAGTAGGTGCTAAGTCCGATGATGGCAAAGGCATAGTTGAAGTTGTAGTAGGGAGAGTATAATGGCTAAGCAAATTGTAAATATTGGATCAAGCGTAAACAAAGGGGACGGAGATCCTTTACGCACAGCATTTGATAAAATCAACGACAACTTTGACGAACTGTATGCGGCAACTACATTAGACTTAGATAGTATAGGATCTAACATGATACCTACTACTGACGGGACCAGAGCATTAGGTAGCACTACTAAAAGGTGGTCGGACTTGTATGTTAAAGATTTTGTTTATATTGGCAATGCAAGACTACAAGCAGATGCCCAAGGCAACTTAGTTGTAAATGGAGCAAGTATTAAACTTGACGGTGATGTTACCGGAAGTATCTTTGGAGACGATAGTACATTACTTGTAGATGCTGTTAACAATAAGATTGTTGGATCTGCAGAACCTACTAGTTTTAAAGCTCCTATGTTGACACAAGCAGCAATAGATGCATTAACGGTAGCAGAAGGTTTATTCGTTTACAACACTACAACAGGAAAATTCCAAGGCTATGCAGCAGATGCTAATAATGATAGTACAGCTGGATGGGCTGATTTACACTAAATATACATATAGGAAAAGAAAATGGCAGTTAGATATCCGCTAGTAATAGATACAACAGATAATAATAAGATTAAAGAACTACCGTTGAATGATAGTTTAAATCTTAGCTCAAACAGTATTGTAAACGCTGTCAACATAACAGCAAGTGGAACATTGACTGTTGCAAACTTAGTTGTTGATAGCAATAGTGTATCAATCAATGGCAACTCTATAGCAACTGTTGCACTAACAAACAGTTATACAGATTTAAGTAATAAGCCTTCATTGTTTGACGGACAGTATGCTTCGCTTACAGGACGTCCTACTATAGTATCAACAACTGAAGACTTAGCAGACGTATCAAGCACACAAGCAACAAACGGACAAGCACTAATATATAATTCTACAAGCGGAGTATACGAGCCCGGAAGTATTGCAGATGCAGCTTTAGACTTAACAGGCCAAAGTATTTCAGAACTAGCTGATGTTGCTGTAATTAGTATAGCAACTAATCAAGTGTTAAAATGGACAGGTGCTACATTTGCAAATAGTAATGTTGCATTTAGTGAACTTACAGGAACGCCTACTACACTTTCAGGTTATGGCATAACCAATGCATATACAAAAGCAGAAGTTGATGCACAAATATCTGCTCCCACAGGAGATCTAAAAGGATCTGTGTTTGGTGATGATAGTACTTTGTTAATTGATGGTATAAATTCTAAACTAGTTGGTCCTGTTAATAATAGTAGCGTTACAACTATTTCATTAGTAGCAACTAGCATTGTAGGAGACATAAAGGGTAGTGTTTTTGCAGATGACTCAACACTATTAGTAGATGCTGTAAACGGAACTATAACAGCGACAGTATTAGTTGGTACACTTCCAGCATTAAACGGAAGTAATCTAACTAACTTAACTATTCCTGCCCAGACATTTGCTAGTTTAACAAGCAAACCAACTACACTTACAGGATATGGAATTACAGATGCTGCTACTACAGCGCAAGGCGCACTAGCTGATAGCGCAATACAAAACGGCGGATCCTTTGATGGTGA
>Ga0307488_10004477_pt1 | contig 11657 bp, 5 predicted proteins | sample SB02metaG_FD_202248 | JGI IMG/M metagenome (GOLD analysis project Ga0307488, IMG submission 202248) | Sea-ice brine microbial communities from Beaufort Sea near Barrow, Alaska, United States - SB 0.2 | ecosystem: Environmental > Aquatic > Marine > Coastal | place: USA: Alaska | collected 2017-05-06
ATGAGTTCAACAGAATAGGTACTCAAGTTCAAAGAGAACTCTTTGAAAAATGCTTTGAGGATTTGAATCAACAGGTTCGTATTCCTCAAACAGATATGGACTATGCAGATAGAGTTGCTGCCACTGACGAAAAAATTGCAGAATTTAAAACTGAAAGTGATCAATCAATAGTTGAAAAAGCTATAGGTGTTACTACTTCCCCTAACACGTTTACAGTTCCTTCTGAGCTATATAAACTAGGTTCTGTTACTTACGAACCGAATATTCATGTTTACCCTGAAATGCAAAGATTAGGTAGATCTGAATTCTACAACATAAGAAAAGCTCCTTTAGTAGCTCCTACAAAAGATTTTCCTGTATATCTTTACGAAGATAACAAGTGTATAATATATCCTTCTGATATTATTAGTGCTAATGATATTAAAATGCAGTATGTTAAAAAACCTATTGATATAAGATGGGGTTATTATTCAGGCACTTTAGGTCAATATATTTTTGATGTAAACGAATATGTAGCTACAGGACTTCCTGTAATAGAAGGTTTTTCAAATGGATATTTATTTGAGAGTTTAACAACTGATTTTGTAGCTTCAGGAGGAATAGCAGTTTATACAGGTTTAGATCAAAGCGATGCTAGAGTAACTTACGCTAATAGCCTTGGTGGAACTGGAACTGGATCAGGTATGGTTTTTACTTTAGAATTAAATACTGATGGTTCTATACTTTCTTTAAACGTCACTTCTCCTGGTAAAGGTTATTTAGTTGGTGATACAATAACGTTGTCAGACGCTTTTCAAACAGTAGCAGGTGGTACCAATGCCGTTATCTCAATTGGAGAATCAAGCTTATATTCAGGTACAACATTTGGTCATACTGATTTTGGATTACAAACTTCTGAACAGACTGAACTTGTTTTAAATGTACTGCTATATGCTGGTATAGTTATAAGAGATCCTCAAATAATACAGGTTGCTCAAAGTGAATTACAACAAGATAAACAAAACGAAAAATCTTAATAAATGGGACTCATAAAGGAAACAAATGCTCAATACTATGCCGGTCAACAGAATTTAGGCTTTTTAACATCTACAATTGGAGCAAATTTAGTTTTACCAACCTGGACTTTCAACCTAGACCCTGTAAGCGCTTTTGGTTTGCCTGAATTATCTGCAAGTCCTAATTTAAGATTAACTCACATAAATGCTGCGTCTAATTTTGACGTTTACTTTGCTCCTCAAGCAACACCTAACACTTATGCTAAAATAAATCAAGAATTAGTATACGTTAGTGGTACAGATGAAATTACAGTAATAGCACCTAACACAAATGCAACTAGTGGAACTAATTACACTGGTAATTTTTATTTCCAATTAACTCAACCTACTAGAAATTCTAGAAACGGTAGTTATGAATATATAAGTTTAAATGAAATTATAAATAATTTTATAGTTGCTTATATAGGTGTTGGTAAATTAATACCTAACGCTAAAAGAACTGACATAATGTTTCATGCTAAAAGAGGTTTGCAAGAATTTAGCTATGATACATTAAAAAGTATAAAAGCTCAAGAACTTACTATACCACCTAGCTTGTCTGTTATAATTCCTCAAGACTACGTAAACTATGTTCAAGCATCCTGGGTTGATGCCACAGGGGTAAAACACATAATATACCCAACAACACTAACTTCTAATCCAACTGAATTACCAATACAAGATGATGATGGTATACCTACACAAAATGCTAATGGAGGTAATAATGAAGCTAAACAATCTTTTACCGAAGAGCGCTGGGCAAAAAATAATGCATTAAATATAACGGGTCAGATAACTGATGAAATATTTGAAAACGCAAGCGTTTACGGGTTTGGTTTCGATAGATTAGCTTACGGACAAAGATATGGACTAGAACCTGAAGTGTCACAAAAAAATGGTTGGTTTACTATAAATGAAAGATTAGGTACTTTTAGTTTTTCAAATCAATTAGCTGGTAAAATAATTATATTAGAATACATATCAGATGGCTTAGCTGCTGATGAAGATACTAGAGTTCCTAAAATGGCTGAACAAGCAATGTATATGCACATAGTTCATGCTATACTATCAGGCAGAGCTAATATTCCAGAGTATGTTATACAAAGATTTAAAAAAGAAAGATCAAGTGCTCTTAGAAATGCTAAAATAAGATTATCTAATATTAAATTAGAAGAATTTACTCAAGTGATGCGTGGTAAATCTAAATGGATTAAACATTAAATATGCCAGAAATTAAAAACACTTTTCTTAAGTCTAAAATGAATAAAGATTTAGACTCTAGAATAATAAGTAATGGAGAATATAGAGACGCACAAAATGCCAGTGTTAGTGCTTCAGAAGATGCTAGTGTTGGGTCTTTAGAAAATATAAGAGGTAATAGTTTAATAACTTCTTTTAATTTAACAGATCCTAATTTAGAAGTTATTGGTCAGTATTCTGATACTGCTAATAATAGAATGTTTTTCTTCTTAACTAACTTTAGTGATACTAGCTCTAATTCTTTGAGTAGTACAGCTTTGCCTAATGCATCGACCACAGAAGATAGCACTGAAGATTATACTGCATTTTCAAGAAGCGGAGGGGTCAATTACATAGTGTATTGTGCTATTCCAAATGTAAACGACCCTTCTGAAATAACTTTAAATAGTGTTAGTTCTGGGATCTTAGTTCAAGGATCTTTTTTAAACTTTTCAAAAACCCACCCAATAACAGGCATAAATATTATAGAAAACTTATTGTTTTTTACTGACAACAGAAATCAACCTAGGAAAATAAATATTAATAGAGCTATTGAAGACTCTAATTATTATACTAAAGAAGATAATATCTCTGTGGCTAGATACGCTCCTTATTCTAGTGTTTCATTTCTTAAAAAAACAAATGGACCTTTAGAATCTACTTTGGTTAATGAGACAGAAGAGTATTTACCTCCGTTTTTTGGTGGGCCAGCTCAAACAGTAACTGGTTTCCCATCTTCTATAGGTCAAGTGTTAAGGTTTAATGTTGATGGAGGCGGTAATTCTCAAAACTACTTGTATGTTAAATTAATAGATTTTTTAGGAGGGTTGACTACTGCTCAATTAAATGATGTAAAAGTAACTATACAAAATGAAAGTAACGCTAATGATGCATTTGTTAGAGAGTTAATAACAACTGCTAGCCGTAACGATTTAGGTTTACAAACCTCTAGCGGCAATGCTATAACTAATATTAAACAATCGTTAGGCTGGGAAGAAGAAAGTGTTTATATGTTTTCTTTAAAAAACCCTAAATATAATCCAGCTTTTGCTGGAGATAAAGACTTACTAGAGGATAAGTTTGTAAGGTTTAGTTATAGGTTTAAATATGATGATAATGAATATTCTTTAACTGCGCCTTTTTCACAACATACTTTTGTTCCTAAACAATTTGGTTATTTCTTACAAGGCGACAGCAATAGAACTAAAGACTCTAGTATAGTAAGTTTTATGGAAAACCAGATAAGTACGATAGATTTAGTTATTGACTTACCTTACGCTCCAAATACAATATCAAAAGAGCTTAAAGTTAAAGAACTGCAATTATTGTATAAAGCTTCTGATGAAGAAAATATAAAAATAATTGATGACGTAGATTTACAAACTACTGGACCTAACTCTTTTCAATTAGGCCTTCCAAAAACTTTAAGTTTAAAAGCTGGTGGTGGTTCTGGATATACCCCAGCAAGCGGCACTGCTTTTTATTATGTTAATTTCACAAGTTCTGATTATACTAATCCAAACCCATTAAATATAGGAAGTGGCCTTACTGCTAAAATAACAGTAACAAATGGTTCTGTAGTTTCAGCGGAAATAGCTTCAGGTAGTAGAATTAACTTAGGTCAAATACCACCCACTACAGATATAGTTACTAGTACAGCTGCTTCTGTACAAAACATACCTATAACTAGTTCTAATCAGTCGGCTACTTTTATGGCTACTAGTGGTGGATCTGGCAGTGTAACTACTTTAACATGTTTAACTGGAGGATCAAACTATTCCGTTGGTGATGTTATAGTTTTTGATGCCAGTTCTTTTAATCCAACTTCTGGAACTTTAAGCTTAACTTTAACAGCTAGTATGCTAACTGAAATAGGTGGTTGTGGAGAGAATTACAGGGTTGGGGATTCTTTAGATGTTCCAGCTCTACCATTGCAAACAGGTACTGGTAGTGGCGCTAAAATTTTAATAGGATCTTTAGAAAATACATACATATATAAATATAGCTCTCAAAAACCCATAAAAGTACTAACTTCTAAAGAAGTTACAAGAGTTAGTGATATAATACCTATGAAAGCTCAAACTCAAGAAGCTGTAGGTAATAGAATAATTTATGGAAACTTTTTGCAAAATAACTCAACTCCTACAGATATAAAATATTCTTTAAGTACTGTTATAAAAGGATCTGGAACTAGTGAAACTGACAGAGAGTACAATAATAGCTCTTTAAAACAAGGTAGATCTTATCAAGTTGGCCTTGTTTTACAAGATAGATATGGTAGATCTTCTAATGTTATAGTAAACGACTCTAGTACTTCTTCTATTACTTTGAACTCTACTATATTTAATAAATATACTAATGGTGGAACAAATCCACTAGCTTGGCCCGGAGAATCATTAGAAATAATAATAGAAAACACTATAAATACTGTAAAAACAAGTACATATAATGGTATATACTCTGAAGATAATCCTTTAGGTTGGTATTCTTATAAAATAGTAGTTCAACAACAAGAGCAAGATTATTATAATGTTTATACAGCAGGTGCGTTAAGTGGAAATATAATATATACAAAAAACGATGCTGTAGAACAAGAAACACAAAACGGACAAACTGTTGATGTAAAAGGGTTAAGGTATTCTGGTACTAGCGAAATTTTTAGTATAGCATTATTTAATGATAATATAAATAAAATACCAAGAGAATTAAACGAAGTAGGTCCTTCAGAAACTGTTTATTCTTCAAATGTTATTTTATATAACAGAGTTAAAAATACAGAATTAAATACTGATCCTAGTATACCTAATATTAATTCTCAAAACGAAAGAGATGATGTGCTTAAGCAAGGGGTAAATACAATAAGACCTTTTAAAGAACTTGGCCAATGGACTGACTATAAAAATATTGATTTACATTATTTGCATATGGATCCAGATCCTGACGCTGTTCCAAGATCTCAATACAAGGAAGAGACTTTTATATATCCAGGTGTATCTGGGGAAATTGATCCTTTTTATTTAGAAAATAATAAAAATCCATTAATAGCTACTGTGTCTACTAAAAACAGAATGGGCTTTAGTAAAAAAAATCAAGAATATAATTCTACAACTGGTTTTAATTTTGCTAAAGAGTTAATGGTTTTCGAAACAAAACCTTTTAAATCTAACTTAGATATATACTATGAAACATCTACTTCTGGTTTAATATCAGAATTAAATTTTGCTGTAGAAAACAACTTAGATCCAACTGGTAATACTGTTTTAGGTGGTATAGATCCAGTAACATGCAATTGGTTTGAAAGCGATATTGTAGGTGCAACTTTAAGTAATAACTTTTCCTTACTAAATGTAAATGGGTTGCCATTAGAAGGTTCAGGTGCTCAATTTACAACAATAAGCATTGAAAGTATAACAGATGGTAATAATAATAACGTAGATATAACTCAAAATCCCCCTATTGAAATTATAGAAGTCTCTTCTTTTGTAGCTCCAAATACGCCAGCTATATATACTTTAAAACTTTTAAATCCAAATGATGTAGATGTTCCGCCAATTGAGCCACCCAACTACGCTGGAGAAGGACCATTTAAAGAGAACTCAAATAGTCTTGAAAACTATACTGTTGTTTTGAAAGCAATTGATTCTAATAGTGGTATTACTAAAACTTCAACTTGTAATGTTGCTAAAACTAACTTAAATCCATTTATATATAGATTTCAAGGATTTTCAGGGTTTGATACTACTAACACCAGTAGAGACGATGGTGTACCAAACAAAATGCTAATAAGAGATACTTACCAGTCTAATTCTGTAACTGGTGGAATAAATTTAAGACAATCTATTGAAGATGGTAACGAGGTACTTACAAGAATAAACTTTCCTAGCGGTAGGAATCCTTCAAGTAATTTCTATACTGGTGGTTACACTGTAGCCGCAGTTGATAGAACTGATTCTACTTTTAATACCTGTCTTAATGGTGGAATGGGTGATGGAAGACAAATGTATCCTTTTGCTCAAATGAGTCATTATACTAATGGTTTTGAAAGCTTATCAGGAATTAATTTTGCTGATTTTTACCAAAATCCCTCAACACAACTTCGAGATACAGATACTCAAAATTTAGCTATAAACAGCGCTAATTATAGTCCAAGTAATTCCGGTGTTAAAGAAGCTAGAAGACTACAAGGATTAATACCTTATGTTAGCAAAGCAGAAAGATATGATATTGCCGCTAGAAAACTTGATGTACCTTCAGACCAACGACCAACTCAAAGACAGTATTTATTAAAAAAACATACTAATGAAAATAATGCTGGAGATTATTTAAAAGAAAAAGACTCAGAAATAAGTAAGTTTTCTTTTGTACAGGCGCTACCAAGTACTGCTCAAAAGAATAATACAGGAGGACAAGATGGAACTTATACAGATATTTGGACTGTTAATGGAGTTGTTCCAACGACGCCTTGGGTTTTGTTTTGGCAAAATGATGGTCAACCTTCATGGGGAAGCTTTCCTAATAGTAGAAAGCAAGGTTATGAATTTAAAGGCGCTTGGATATACTTTATAGAAGTAAAATTAAGAGATGCTAGTGGCGCAACAAACAGTTTAGAATCTAATACATATGGAATTTCATTTGTAATCTCAAAATAAAATTATGGCATTTACATTAGAAGTAAAATATTACAACACGTTTTGGTTAAAGCAGGTTACTACACCATTGTTAAGAACTATAGATACAGACTTAGGCAAACAACTACCTAGTTATGTTAGCCTATATCCTGGATCTCCTTATTTAGATTTTCCTAATAACGGTTATCCTAATTTCCCTCAAACAATAAACCCTGTAGGTCAAAATGTAGACGCACCTAAATCAAATGTTTGGCCAATCGCTAACAGTAGTTACAATGCTAATAACGGCTCTAACTGGGTTATAGAAGAGTCTAGAATAAGAGGTGGTTTTAATAACACTCAAGTCGATTTAGGTGTTAGAGCATACTTAATGGAAGAATCTAATAATGTTAGATATAGGCCTAATGCTTTAATATATTCAGGAGTTTTTAATTCTAGAACTAATATAAATCAAACTAATGTTTTTTCTGTTGCAGAAGATATAACAAAAGGTGTAGACCCACATAACGGTTCTGTTCAGTTGATATACGCTATGGATAACAATTTAACTATATTTCAAGAAAATAAAGTTAGTACAGCATTGATAGACAAAGATGCTATATACTCAGCTGAAGGAACTCCTTTAAACACAACTTCAAATGTTGTTATTGGGCAAGTAACTCCTTATACAGGAGAGTATGGTATTAGTAAAAATCCAGAAAGCTTTGCTAGCTTTGGTTTTAGAAGGTATTTTGCAGATAAAAATAGAAACGCAATACTAAGATTGTCTAGAGATGGCATAACTGAGATATCTCAATATGGTATGAGAGATTACTTTAGAGATGAATTATCAAAAATAAAAGACAAGTTACAGCTTTTTACAGAGGATTATGGTTTAGAATATAATCAAACAGCTGGTTCAATTACTCAAGGTCCTCAAGTTCCTGGTGGCACGCCATCGACGCCTGGACTTGCTCCTTTAAGAGTTCCAGATCCTTTAGGCCCTTGGTTTGTTGCTGGAACAGGTAGAATAGCTATTGCTGGAGGTCCAAACCCTCTTGAAGATATTATAATAGGTTCTTTAGTATACTTAAATGTAGACACTACATCTGGTGGAAGCTGGGTTAATACTGGTGCAGTTGTTACTGGAGTTGGAACTGTTAAGGTAAAAAGCTCTAGCGGTAGCTTTGTAACCAAATCTTGTGTCTTTACAGACGTAGGTCCCTTAAATATACCCGTAACAGCTGGTGTTGCTAAAATTCCTAAAGTAAAATTTGCTTATTACGAGAAAGATAAGATAGAAGGAGGTTTTGATAATTACAAAGATAACTATATAATATCTCTTCAACAACACTCTGGTAGTAAAACACTTGATGAAACAAGTGATTATTATAATACGCTAACTTTTAAAGAGAGTGTACAAGGCTGGACTACGTTTTATTCTTTTAGACCTGATTTAATGTTTAGTTTAAAAAATAACTTTTATACAGCTAAAGAAGGTGAAATTTATATACATTATTCTCCAGTTGCTCCACCTAATAATTTTTATGGTGTTTATAGTAAGTCTTCTATAACTTTTATATTCAACCCTAATCCTTCAATTAATAAAAACTTTAAAACAATTAATTACGAAGGAAGTACTGGATGGCAAGTTGACAGTTTTGTTTCAGATGAAGCTTCTGTCATGCCAAATATTAATGTTCCTGTGGATACTACTAGTATTGTTAAAAGTTATGATGAAGGAGCTTATACTCAAAGTGGTATAACTTATAGAGCTGGTTTTAACAAAAAAGAAAATAAATATTTTGCTAATTTAATAAACAATAGCCCTGTTTCACCTGGAGAAGTTGTTTTTGGAGCATCAATGACAGGTATAAAAGGATACTTTGTCACAGTTAAAATGTCTACAGATGACACTACAGCACCTGGTAATATAAAAGAGTTGTTTGCTGTGTCATCAGAGTTTGTAGTATCATCAAGATAAAAAAAAATTATGGATATATTTAAAGGATTTGATTTAAAACCAGGTACTGGAATGCAAATAGGTATTCAAGGTGCAGGAGCTTTATTAAGTGGTTGGCAAGCTCAAAGAGCTAAAGTAGACTATGGAAATAAAATGAATGAAATTAAAGCTTATGAACTTGGTAGACAAAAGATAACAAATGCTTTTGGAGCATTGGAAAATCCATATAAAAATTTAGCTGTCGCTACTCAAGCAGCTGAAATACAAATGGAACAAACAGATCAGGCTTTAGCTACTACATTAGACTATTTAAGAGCTACTGGAGCTGCTGGTGGTGGTGCAACTGCATTAGCTAACGCGGCTTTAAAAAGTAAACAAGGCGTCAGTGCTAGCATTGAACAGCAAGAAGTTAATAATCAAAAACTTCAAGCTCAAGGTCAATTACAAGTTGATATTGCAAAAGGTAAAGGTGAAATTAAAAGAATGGAAATGCAAGAATCTAGAGAGGTGTCTCAATTAGATAGATTGCAAAGCCAAGCTGATGTACTAAGAGGACAACAACTTGAATCTCAAAATGCTATGATAGCTGGTATAGGTGGTATGGGTAAAGCATTTACTGCTGGTATGGTTTCTCAAGATAGAGAAAATCCAAATAGTGAGGGCAACGAACAAGAGAAAGCAATAGTTGGTAAACCAGAAGATGAAGCAATAGTCATGGACATGTCAGGCCAAGGAAATAAAAAAGGTTTTGGCATTCAAAATCCTACACCTCAACAAATAGCACTTCAAAAAATTGAAGATGAAAATTTTAAGCAACAGCAATTAGCTGGGCAGGGTTCAAACCCTTTAAATAACTTAAGTTTAAATACAAATGTTGATAATGATGACTTTGTTGAGATTATTGATCTAGATCAAGCTAGTAAAATGGATCCAATCAATTAATTTTTAAAAATCAATAAATTATGGGAACATACTCAAGACCAGGACTAACACAAGGAGAAAGCGCATTAATAGACAAAAGTGGTTCTAAGATAAACAAAGAATTGCTTGATTTCGGTGTTAATTTTGAAACTGCAAAAGCAAATATAAGGTTAAACGAAGAAGCTGCCTTAACTCAGCAGATGCAAGTATATAGACAAGCTGAAGAAATAGATGATCCTAATGCTGCTGAAAATTCTGTAGCTCGTAGTTTAGCAACTCAATTAAGAGCACAAGCTGATGATCTATATTATACTACTATTAATTCAATGGGTGAAGACCAAACAGATACTATAAAAAAAGAACAAAACATAATTAATGCAGTTCAAGATTTAGGTGGTAATTTAGGTGTTATTCAGCTAGAATCTAAAAAAATGGTAGACATGATAAACAATGGTGAATCAGGTTTAATAGGTCTTTCTAGTCAACCAGGCGCAAGGGAGTTTTACAGCAACATGGGTTTATATGGCGGAGCTGGAAGTTCTGTAAATGGAGTTAAAGCTGTGCAGATTGAAATTCAAAATGGAAACACTGTGTTTAGTCAAGAATATATTGATAAAGATGGAAAAAAACAAGTTTATAAATATAGCTTAAATGGCCAAGCTAATTCTAGAGCTAACGGAGCTCAAGCTCCTGTAACAATGGTAGATAAAAAAGCTGTTTTAGGAGGCTATGAAGGTGAATGGGGTACTCAAGTTAAGAAATACCCAGCTTTAAAAAAGAGTTTAACTGATAATAGAGGTAATAAAAGAACTGTTCAAGAAACAATACTTTATGATCAACAAGCTAAAGAAGCTTATAATGGCATAGTCAATGATGAGCAAGCTATAGCTTTAATAGATAGTGATGATTATCAAATGCTTGTTTTTAACGGTTTTTATGAGCCAGGAAAAGACGAAACATGGACTGGAAGTGAAGATCAAAGAAAAAACTTACAGAAAGCTAAAGCTGATTACCTGGTAGATACTTACTCTCAATCAGATAGAACAACACAAGAAGATGGCAAAAATGTTCCTGGTAGTACAATTCTTAACGATCCTAAGAAAGAAGGAAAAGGTGGAAAAGGTGGAAAAGGTAATAAAAAAGAAGAAGAAGGAAACAGTTTAAACCACACTGAATTTATAAATACTTTAGGCAGTGTTACAGATGTACAGGAAACTAGCAGTGGTTTTGTTGGTGTACCTAAAAAAGAAAAAGCAAAACCAGGTAAAGTTTATGTAAACAAAAAAGGTCAAAGATATAGATTTGATAAAGACACTAAAGAATATATAGAAATAGACAAATCAGAAAAAGATTTAGAAACTTTAAAAGTTAGAAAATTAGCTGACATTAGAAAATACTTACTTAAAGCTAGAAAAGCTAAGGATTTAGATATTAAACCGGGTGATCATCCAGAAGTTAAAATAGCAATGGAAGGTGATAAAACATACAATCCGGAGTTGTTATATAGAAAAGAAGGAAAAGTTAGCGGTAACACAAACACAATTACTTATACTCCAATTGATTTAGAAATAGATTTTGCTGACATATTAAATGACTCAGAAGCTATGGAAAATCAATTAAATAAAGAATTAGGTTTAACAATATCGCCTATATAAAATACTTTAATAAAATAAAATATGCCAATAGAAGATTTTTTAGTAGATTTTTATTCTAAAAACACTGATCAAGAAATTGATCAAGCTAAGATTGATAGTATAATAGATCATTATGATGGAGACAACGCTTCTATGATGAAAGATTTGTATGAAAAATATGATAATGGAAATATTGATAATGAAAAGTTTTTAGAAATACAAGATTATTATTCACTTGAATTACCTGAGCAAGGTGAAG
>Ga0307488_10004481_pt1 | contig 11653 bp, 8 predicted proteins | sample SB02metaG_FD_202248 | JGI IMG/M metagenome (GOLD analysis project Ga0307488, IMG submission 202248) | Sea-ice brine microbial communities from Beaufort Sea near Barrow, Alaska, United States - SB 0.2 | ecosystem: Environmental > Aquatic > Marine > Coastal | place: USA: Alaska | collected 2017-05-06
GTTGGCAGGGGCATGCCCAGAAATGGCAGGCATTGGGTGCAACCCATATGGCCATTGCCACCCACAATGCCGGCGATACGGACGTTGATGGCCATCTGGCGCGTATCGAGGAGTATTTCAAGGCAGTGCAGGACGTTTAAAGGAGGTGCAGGGTATGACAACAGCTTGGCAGAATTGGTCTGGCAGCCAGCAGCATAAAAGTCTTGGGCTCGACTATCCGGCGACGGAACAGGAAGTTCAGGCGCTGCTGGTGCGGGCCGCAGAAAACCGTCGGCAGGTACGTGCCATTGGCAGTGCCCATTCATTTGTGCCGTTCTGGACCGATGACCACCTGTTGTCTCTGGATCGCCTCAAAGGTGTGGTGAGCCACGATGCCGATGCCGGTCAGGTAACGGTCTGGGCCGGGACCAAGCTTCATGAGCTGGGTGGACCCCTGTGGGACCTGGGCCTGGCCATGCCTAATATGGGCGATATCGACCGCCAGTCTATTGCCGGTGCCATTGGTACAGGTACCCACGGTACCGGTGTCAGCCTGCAGAATCTCTCTACCCAGGCGGTGGCACTGCGCCTGGCATGTGCCGACGGCACCATGCTGGATCTGAATGCCACCGACAACAGTGAATTGTTGCGCGCCGCGCAGGTCTCCATGGGCACCCTGGGGGTTATGACCCAGGTGACACTGCAACTGATTCCGGCCTATCACCTGCATGAGCGCAACTGGCAGGCCAGCGTTGCCGAGTGCGCTGCGGCCCGTACCAGTTTGATGGCGGATAACCGCCACTGGGAGTTTTTCTGGGATCCGCAATCAGACAGCTGCGCCATGAAAACCCTGAATATGACCAGCGAGGAAGATCCGGCCGCCGCTGCGGAGGGTGAGGCCATCGGTCGCAGCTACCAGGTGTTGCCCTCAAGTCGCGAGGCAAAATTCAACGAGATTGAGTTTTCAGTACCCGCTGAGGCCGGCTGGGAATGTTTTCTGGCCCTGCGGGCGCTGATGCAATCACAGTATCCAGAGGTCCGTTGGCCGCTGGAATATCGCACCTTAAAAGCCGACGACTTGTTGCTGAGTTCCGCCAGTGGTCGCGACAGCGTTACGATTTCCGCTCACCAGGGCGCAAAACATCCCTATCAGGACTTTTTTGCGGCGCTGGAAAATGTCTTTCGTGACTTTGGTGGTCGGCCGCACTGGGGTAAAGTGCACACTCGGCAGGCAGCCGAGTTGGCCACAGTGCTACCGCAATTCACGCGCTTCCAGGAAATTCGCCAGCAGCTTGATCCAGAGGGTCGGTTCTTGAACCCGTTCCTTCGGGGTGTCTTTGGAGTGGCTTGATTCTATTGATAATTTGGCATTTCCAGGGGCTCGGTCCTGAACGATTCCAGGCATTGAGCTGGCGGTTTATAAATAACAGATGTGCTACAGTAGCGCGATTAACGTGAGAGAGGTTGGCGCAAGTGTTTGAACTAGTCCAGGCAGGCGGTTGGTTAATGCTGCCGATCATACTTTGCTCCATCATTGCTGCGGCAATCTGTATCGAACGCTTCTGGACCCTGCGGAGCGAACAAATTGTGCCCAAGAATCTGCTCGCCCAGGTCTGGAGCTGGATTCGCAACAACGAACTCGACAGCCGCAAGATTAAGGAGCTGAAGGCCAATTCGCCCCTTGGCCAGATTCTGGCGGCAGGTATCAACAATCATCGGCGCGGTCGCGAGCAGATGAAAGAGAGCATCGAAGAAGTAGCGAACCACGTGGTGCACGAAATGGAGCGCTACCTCAACGCCCTGGGAACGGTTGCTGCGATTACGCCTTTGCTGGGTTTGTTAGGCACAGTGATTGGTATGATCAAAGTTTTTACGGCGATTCGTCTGGAAGGTACTGGCAATGCGGCGGTACTTGCCGGCGGTATCTCCGAGGCGTTGATTACCACTGCCGCTGGCCTGACTGTGGCCATTCCAAGTCTGTTCTTCTATCGGTTTTTCCAGCGCCGGGTTGATGAACTGGTGATTACCATGGAGCAAGAAGCATTGAAACTGGTGGAGGTGCTTAACAGCGACCGCAATGGTGAGCGTGCCGACAAGCCTGAAACTAAAGTGCGGCCCGATCTGAGCAACAACGGCGCTGGTCGTTAGGCGGGGCCCGGGTGCTGTTATGAAATTTTCCCGTCGGGTCAAACCCGAAGTTGATGTCAACCTGACACCCTTGATTGATGTGGTGTTCCTGCTGCTGATCTTTTTTATGGTGTCTACGACCTTTACCAAGGACACTGAACTCACCATCGACTTGCCAGAAGCCACTGGTGCCGAGTCGCGCGTCGTCGACCAACAGATTGAAATTACTGTGGCCCGCAATGGTGACTATGCCATCAACGAAGTGGCGCTGGTGAACAACCGCATTGAGACCCTGAAAACCGCTTTGGAAAGAGTCAGTAGCGGCGATACAACCCTGCCGCTGGTGATCACCGCCGACTCCAAAACTACCCACCAGGCTGTGGTCACAGCCATGGATGCGGCTGGCCAGCTGGGTTTCAGCAAACTCAGCATCACCACCAAGAACGCTGCCCAGGATGACTGAGTCGGCGGTTAAGCCAACCACTGACATGCAGATTTATGGCCGCCTGCTGGCCTATGTGTGGCCCCTGTGGGGTGCCTTTGCCCTCAGCATTGTCGGTTTTGTTATCTACTCCCTGGCGAACGTCAGTTTTGCCCAGCTGATCAGTTACATTGTTGACTCACTGCAGGGTAGCGACCCCCTGTTGAACTCCGGCATGGCGAACCATGTCAAGGACTGGTTCGGCAGTGAGGGCGCGGTAAATCGCACCATTATTCCCCTGGCGATTGTGCTGATCGTCTTCTGCCGTGGTATTGGCACCTTTATGGGTAATTATTTTATTACCTACGTTGGCACCAGTCTGGTGCACACCCTGCGTTGCCAGCTGTTTGAGCAGTTGCTGAAGCTGCCTAGTCGCTTCTACGACAAGAACAGCATGGGGCACCTGGTCGCCAAGGTGACGTTTCATGTTACCCAGGTGACCGGCGCCGCTACCGACGCGGTGCGTGTTGTTATTCGTGAAGGATTTACTGTCCTCGGCTATCTGGCTTATCTGTTTTACCTGAACTGGCGCCTGACCCTGATATTTATTGCCGTTGCACCGCTGATAGGGGTGCTGGCCAGCTATGCCGGCCGGCGCTTTCGGCGTATCAGCGAGCGCATCCAGGATTCTATGGGTGATGTGACCCATGTCGCCACCGAAGCCGTGCAGGGCTATCACGTGGTCCGCATCTTTGGTGGTACGGATTATGAGCGACAGCGTTTTGATAGTGTCAGCAACGACAATCGTCGACAGTCCATGAAAATGGTAATCACCCAATCCATTGCCACACCAACGGTGCAACTGGTGGTGTCCATTGCTCTGGCGGGGCTGGTCTGGCTGGTGCTGGACCCGGTGCTGCTGGCGGATATGAGTCCGGGTAATGTGGTGGCGTTTATCACCACCGGCGGGCTGCTGGCAAAACCCATACGCCAGCTCTCGGAAGTTAATGCGACAATCCAAAAAGGCCTGGCCGCAGCGCAGGACATCTTTACGCTGTTTGACCAGCCGGTGGAAGTTGACCTGGGTACGCAGTCCACGGGTAAGGTGAGTGGCAAGGTGGAGTTCCGTGATGTGTGCTTTTCCTATCAGGATCCTGATGACCTGGAGGCCAAGCCGGAGTTGGTACTTGATCATGTCAGTTTTGTCGCCCAGGCTGGTGAAACCATTGCCCTGGTGGGGCGCTCGGGTAGCGGCAAGAGCACCATAGCGAGCCTTATCCCGCGTTTCTACTCACCCCAGAGTGGCGAAATTCTGCTTGATGACCAGCCGATTAATGCGCTGCGTCTGGCAGATCTGCGGCAGCAAATAGCCCTCGTGACCCAACATGTGACCCTGTTTAATGACACCATTGGCCGCAATATTGCCTACGGTGCGCTCGAGCAGGCAACGCCGGCGCAGATTCGCACCGCCGCTGAACAGGCCTATGCCCTGGAATTTATCGAGCAACTTGACGAGGGTCTGGATACTGTTGTCGGCGATAACGGGGTGCTATTGTCTGGCGGCCAGCGCCAGCGCCTGGCCATAGCCCGGGCGTTCCTGAAGGACGCACCCATCCTTATTCTGGATGAAGCCACCTCGGCACTGGATTCAGAGTCGGAGCGTTTTATTCAGGCGGCGTTGGAAGCGGTGGTTCGCGGCCGCACCACTTTTATCATTGCCCACCGCCTGTCCACCATCGAAAAGGCTGACCGGATTCTGGTGATCGACAAGGGCAGGGTGATCGAGCAGGGCAGCCACGAGGAGTTGTTGGCCCGCGGCGGCTTCTATGCCGGTCTGCACGGCCACAAACAAAAAGACCCGGATGCGGCGGTGGTGGCCACAGCGCCAGCCTTTACGCCGGCGTTTTCGGCGAACCCGGTTTTGCCCGGCAATGACGATCTGGCAACGGGCCAGGCTGAGGTATTTGGCCTGAGTATCAATACCCAATCCCTGGTGAATGCCTGGTACAGCGATGCGCGCTGGCTGGCTTTGCTGAAGCCTGCGGCCTGGCTGTTCACACGCCTGGCGCAGCGCCGCCGCCGGCGAATCAGCGGCGACTCAAAAAAATTCTGGCAGCCGCCGGTCCCGACCATCGTTGTTGGCAACATCAATGTCGGCGGTACGGGCAAGTCGCCGTTGGTGATCTGGCTGGCTGCCCAGTTCAAGGCGCGGGGCTACCAGCCTGGCATCGTCAGCCGTGGCCATGGTGGTGATGGCCCGTATCCTCTTGAGGTTAAACCCCACTCTGCTGCAGCGGCGAGTGGTGATGAAGCATTAATGTTGCTGCGCCGCACTGGTTGCCCTGTGGTAGTTGACCCAGACCGGGTCAGCGCGGTGCGGTGGCTGCTTGCCGAACATGCCTGCGATGTGGTGATCACAGACGACGGTCTGCAGCATTATGCCCTTGGCAGGGATGTTGAGATCGCAGTGGTGGATGGTGCACGAGGCCTGGGTAATGGCTTGTGCCTGCCCGCGGGTCCCTTGCGCGAGCCACCGTCGCGACTGCTGGAGGTGGACTTTGTGGTGGTAAACGGCCAGCAGCAGTTAACCTTACCGGTGGTAGAGCCAGTCCAGGCAATGCAATTGGCGCCAGACGCACTGGTCCATGTAGAAACGGGGGCAACCCTGGCTCTGGATACCCGGCAGCTTGGTTACACCGTCCATGGGGTAGCCGGCATTGGTCATCCCGAGCGATTTTTTGCGACCTTGCGGTCCTTGGGCTTTGAGGTCATTGCCCATGAGTTTGCCGACCATCACCGTTTCAGCCTGGCGGATCTCATGTTCAGTGACAGCCTGCCGGTAATCATGACAGAGAAGGACGCGGTGAAGGTGGGTTCCCTGAATCCCGGTCTTTTACACCCCAATTTCTGGTACCTGCGGGTTAATGCGCAGTTACCGGATGATTTTATGGCGCGCCTGCTGGCGCGGTTGGCGCTGCCAGACAGTCGAACAGGCGCTGCAGCCGAATAAGCGCTGCGGCCGAATAAGCGCTGCAGTCGAATAAAAAGGAGAGCAACATGTCAGTTGATGGCAAATTATTAAGTATCCTGGTGTGTCCCTTATGCCATGGTGAATTGAAATACGACAAGGCTGCAGCCGAGTTGATCTGCTTTGCCGATGGCCTCGCATATCCGGTGCGGGATGATATTCCGGTGATGCTGGAGGAAGAAGCCCGGCGCCTGGGCGCCGAAGAGAAAGTTGACCGATAGTGGCTTTTACGGTCATCATTCCCGCGCGACTGGGTTCCCAGCGCCTGCCGGGTAAGGTGCTGCTGGATATTGCCGGCAAGCCGATGATCCAGCGAGTCTATGAGCAGGCCAGCCTCAGTGATGCTGCAAGTGTGCTTGTTGCTACTGACGATGAGCGGGTTGCGGAAGTGGTGCGGACATTTGGCGGGCGGGTCTGTATGACCGCTGCCAGCCATGTGTCGGGTACCGATCGTCTGCAGGAAGTGGCTGCCCGCGAAGGCCTTGCTGCTGATGCCCTGGTGGTGAATGTGCAGGGTGATGAGCCGCTGATGCCCGCCGCTGTGATTAACCAGTTGGCGCAGAATCTTGCGACCAGCAATGCGGCCATGGCAACCTTGTATGAAACTACCAGTGACCTTAATGATATTCTGGATCCTAATGTGGTCAAGGTTGTCACCGATGCCGAGCAGCGCGCCTTGTATTTCAGCCGGGCCCCCATACCCTGGGCCCGGGATGATTTTTCGGCGCAACCGCCGCGGCTGCCGGCCGGCGTTACCTATAAACGCCATCTCGGCATCTATGGTTATCGGGTTGAGTTATTGCACCGCTTTGTTGCCTGGCCACCAGCCCCTCTGGAGCTGGTAGAAAAACTGGAACAACTGCGGGTGCTCTGGCACGGCGAATCGATTCATATCGAGGCGGCCTGCGAGGCCATCCCGCCGGGTATTGATACGGAGCAAGATCTGGCGCGAGTGCGGGCGTTGTTCCTTTGATGGCAGACTGATCCTCTAACAGTTAGATTCCTCCGGCTCCAAATCGAAAATGTGGCGTATCCCCGCCAAAAATATTGACATGACTCACAAAAATGAAAATCGATGTGCGCCATAATCTCCCCACGTTGCTGCCACTTGATCAGCAGTGTGAACTATATAACTGATATATATAGACTAATTTGTTTTTGCTGTATTTTTCCGTTAGTTGGCATCGATTGTGCTCTATTGACTGTTGCTTGAGTAAAGCCAGTCACAGGAGATGACGATGAAACTAAGGGATGTAGCAGGTTCAGTGTTGGTGTCGATACTGTTTATTGCAGGAGGTGTCGGTGTTTTGCAGCTGCAACTATTAAACCCAGTAACGACAACCACACCAGTCACCGTCGACGATGGCGTGGATCAGGCAGAAAATTCACTGCCAGCACAAGCAGCATTGCTCACCGTGGATCGAAGAGTTGACGCCTCTTACATCGTTCAGGGTCCGTCTTTTGCCGTCGCCAAGGCGGCGGTCACGGCGGTTGGCGGCACGTTGCAGCATGAACTGGACATTATCAAGGCGGTATCCGCCGAATTGACCGGCGAGCAACATTCCCTGTTGGAAAAACGTGCTGATCTGCGTGTCTATTCCAACGAGATGGCAAAAGTGCAAGGCTGGCGTGATTGGGGCAAGGCTAATAAACACACCTGGCGGCATAAAAATAAGGCCGAACCAGGTATGCGTGGCAAGCGTTTCTATCGCCATTACGGCCATGTCAATACGGACGATCTGGAGGTCCAGGAGTTTGAGGTTACCCATGTCCTGGATACCCAGTACCCCAGACAGACCGGTGCCCTTGAGAGCCACATAGAGGGTATTACGGGGGCCGGTGTGACCGTGGCAATTCTGGATTCGGGCATTGCCAAGACAGATTGGCTCGGCGGCGTACGCCTGCAAGCCGAATATGATGCGACCTTGGCCAGCACTGATCGCACCAGGGCCGCCGATGAAAATGGTCATGGCTCCCACGTCACCAGCATTATTGTCAGCCAGGGCCAGACTGCGCTGGGTGAGTACAACAGTATGGCGCCGGGTGCTGACTTTATCAGCGTCAAGGCCTTTGACGAAAATGGTATGGGTACCTATGCCGATGTGATCAATGGCCTCAGCTGGATCATGCGGAACCGTACGCTCTACAATATCCGGGTTGTGAACCTGTCATTCGGCACGCCCGCCAACAGCGCCTATTGGGATGACCCCCTGGCACAGGCGGTGATGCTGGCCTGGCAACAGGGCCTTGTAGTTGTTGCCTCAGCGGGTAACGCCGGACCAGAACCCATGACCATTGCTGTGCCAGGTAATGTCCCCTATGTGATTACCGTGGGCGCCATCACTGACAGTTACACGCCCTATGATGACAGCGACGACACGCTTGTGTCTTTTTCATCTGCCGGCCCGACTTTTGAAGGGCATATGAAACCTGATGTCGTCGCCTATGGTGGTCATATGCTTGGGGTCATGTCCAGTGAGGTTACTCTGGCCATCAATCATCCGGAGTTCCAGGCAGAAAACAGTGACAACTATTACCTGATGTCCGGTACCTCCCAGGCTGCTGCGGTAGTCTCGGGTGCGGTTGCGTTGATGTTGCAGGCTGAGCCCGCGCTGACTAACGATGATGTGAAGTGTCGGTTGATGTCGACGGCGAAGAGCTCCGTTGGCCATGAGCTGTATGACTACACGGTATTCCAGCAGGGTGCAGGGCTGATTGATGTGAAGAAGGCCATCAAAAGTAATGCCCAAAATTGTGCTAATACGGCCTTCGACCTGGCGCTGGATATATCCAATGCCGACCATTTTGTTGGCCCGGCCCGACTCAATGCCAACGGCGAGTTTTTTATTGACGGGGTTAATGAAAATAAGAAAGGCATGACCTGGAACGGCAGTTATGTCCGTGGTGTTGGCTATATGTGGAATAATGGTTACATGTGGAACAACGGCTATATGTGGAATAACAGTTATATGTGGAACAATGGCTACATGTGGAATAACGCCTATATGTGGAACAATGCCTATATGTGGAATAACAGCTCAGTGGAGGTTGCAGGTATTAACAGCTGGGTTGAGCAGGAATAACCCGGTCATGAACAAGCGGTCTTACAATTGGGAGAATTGTAATGATGGATATGGATATCCAGATGATCGATACAGGCAAAGTTAACGCTGTAGAAAAATACCCAAATGTGATTTCCCTGTCTGCCTACAGGTTGATGCGCGTCAAGGATGAGAGCCTGCTTGCTGACGCGTTGCGCAATACCAGCCGGGCAGCGGTCTTTACTATCCGCATTAATGGCTACCAGATGTTGTTGCAGACTTTTGCTGGCTGTTCAGGTGACCAGATCGCCTGCCAGGTAGAAAAGCTGCTGCTGGTTTCTCTGCGGGAAACGGATTTTGCCGTGCATGTCAGCCCTGATGAATTTGTGGTGCTGATCACTGATATAGCAGAAACCACTGATGTTGAGGAAGTAGCAGTGCGTATTATTCGCGCCTGCTCCTACCTGGAGAGCCACGAGGCGCAGCGTATTCCTGTCAGCATCGATATTGGTATCTCCAACTTTCCGGCAGATGCCAGAGGCGCCGGTGAACTGCTGCGCTTTGCCCACATTGCTCTGCATACTCTTGATGCCACCCGGCATGGCAATTTCCAGGTTTTTTCCCAGGAGCTGCGCACCCGCCATTGTGAGGGTATGACCATGACCGGAGAGCTTATTCAGGCAATGCAGGATAATCGCATCGAATTGATGTACCAGCCAATTTATAGCATGAGCACCGATTTTATTGTGGGTGTGGAGGCGCTGGTGCGTTTGCGCACCACTGATGGCGAGTTAATTTTGCCTGATGAATTTATCGATGTCGCTGAGCGTTCCGGCCTTATCGTGCCCCTCGGCGAGTGGATTGTTCAGCAGGCCTGCAGCCAACTTGCACAGTGGCAAGAGGCTGGCGCCACAAGCCTGCGGATGTCCATCAATGTTTCACCAGTCCAATTGGAGGATCCGGGTTTCTGTGGGGTGCTGGAGAACGCCGTACGCATTGCCGGAATCAACTTTGCGGACGTGGAAATTGAAATTATTGAGCGTCAGCAGGTTGATGCCAGTATTGACGCGGTACTCAGCCGGCTGCGGCAACTGGGTGTAAAAGTGGCTGTTGATGATTTTGGTACCGGCTATTCAAGCCTCGCTAACCTTGCTCGCTATCCCCTTGATGCGGTGAAGATTGACCAGAGTTTTATTCGTGCCATGCTGGACAATGTGGTGGCCAAGAGTATTGTTTCCGCTATATTTGCGATTGCCACCGAACTCAACCTGAAGGTTATTGCCGAAGGTGTAGAAACCAGGGCGCAGGAGAATTTTCTCCGTGAGCTTGGCTGCCTGACGGCGCAGGGATTCGGTTATGCCAGGCCACTGAGTGCAACCGTGCTGAGCCATTTGTTCAGCGCGACCAGTGGCAATGTCTGTCGTCACAGTATCAGGACCCTGTGAGGACTTGCAGATCACTTAACCCGGAATCCTTTTGTGACAAAAATGCTGCCGTTGGTGGTATCTGATGCCCTGTTGCAGGATAGGTGCGCTACTTTGGACCAAGTGTAAAACGCTATAAGCGGTCAGCTGCACATTTGCACCCGGCTGGTGAGTGTTGGCCTGGGTGTTTACTGCTCAGGGAATCCATGATTAATTCTGATTTTATTGATAACTATTTAGGTAGTGTCAGTCGTCTGGGTGAGGTTGTGGGCGCCAGTTTGTGTATTGCCACGGCCGATGCCGAAGTCCTCTGCCAACAGCCTCCGGGAATGCCGGTAACTGAGCTTGCAGATATCGCAGCTGCGCGCAGTGCCGCGACGGCGCTGGCGGTTGATGAATCGCCGCCCAGTCCTGCCGATGGTCCTGCTGATGGTCCTCCCTGTGTCATCCGACCAGGTGCCGACGCGAGCACCTTGTTAATACTCATACCCACCGCCTCAACTAAACACCTGCCAAGTCGCAAAGCCCGGGAACGTCGCAGTTATGCCGGCAATGATCTGTTGTCCGGTGACGCCTGGCTGCTGTTGGGGTTGCGCTTTGACAATGCCAAGGCAGTGCCGGTATTCGATCTGCGGCGTGCACTGCAACCGCAGGATGCCAATGACTGGCTGCTTAACTTTATCGTTTTTGCCGGGCTTGCGGTTGTTGCCAGTTGGGAAATGTCCAGAACCTTGCACCACACCATCAGCAACTTGCCCGGGCGAGTGGAATTTGAACAGAGTCTTGCGCGCCTGGCTAAAAAGTTCAAGCAGCGGCAGGAACCTGTCAGTCTGTTGTTTATTAACCCGGATCATTTCGAGCAGATTAACCATCGTTTTGGTCGGCATGAGGGTGATGGGGCCATTCGTGAAACTGCCAGTCTGCTGCGTTCAGTGCTACGGGAATCGGATCTGCTGTTCCATTACAGCGGTGCGATCTTTGCTATCGCCTTGCCTGCCACTGATGAAACCGGTGCAAGGGCCATAGCTGAGAAAATTCGCCTGAAATTCGCCTCGAGCTATTTCGTCAACGGTGCCCTGCGCATGACTATCAGCATCGGTGGCAGTTGCAACGATGCTGGCGATAAAGAACTGTTAGATGCGGGGGAAATTGTGCGGCGTGCGGACAATGCGTTGAATATATCCAAACTGGGCGGGGGGGCGAGTATTGAGTTCTGGCATGCCGGCGGGCGAGTTCCTGTTGCCGGCAAAAATGCTACAGGCAATGCCTTGTTTACCGCTGATGCGATTAAAGATTATCGCAATATGGGGCTGCTCTGGGACCTGATGTCGGCAGTGACGGCGGAGCCTGAGGTGGCCGCCATTGGCCGGGCAGTAACCAGTCGGATTGCGCAGGGCTTCAAAGCTGATACTGTTGCCTTGTTTTCTTTTAGTTTGGAGGTCAGCGCAGAGCGACAGCCGGAGATTGATGCCCTGGCCATGGTTGCCGCCAGCCAGTGGCAGGCGGAAACAGAAAACGTCAGTGCCCTGTTGGCGCCACCGGAGATGGCCGATATCGGCTCACTGATCGAGCAGGCGATTGCTCTGCGCGATGCCGCCAGTATTACCGCTGGTGACCAGGTCTGTCGTTGCGT
>Ga0307488_10004482_pt1 | contig 11652 bp, 10 predicted proteins | sample SB02metaG_FD_202248 | JGI IMG/M metagenome (GOLD analysis project Ga0307488, IMG submission 202248) | Sea-ice brine microbial communities from Beaufort Sea near Barrow, Alaska, United States - SB 0.2 | ecosystem: Environmental > Aquatic > Marine > Coastal | place: USA: Alaska | collected...
GTACATGACAATGTGTACAGATTGGGATTATGTACAAGTTAGAGATTTTGAATATTTAAACGAGTACTGGAATAAAACAGTTAGTGTATATATAAATGACGACAACTTGTTAGAATCAATTCAGCGGTTAGGTAACAGTCTTATTGATGAATTAGAAATACCTATTGCTGAAAATCCTTTAGATGCACAACAAAGTAAGTTCTTTAAAGCAGTTTACCAAAACCCAAGTAGAAACAGCAGAAAACAGTTTGTGATCGATCCTGAATGAGCAATGAATAACACTATACAGATAAAGAATAATTAAATGAAAAAAAATGATATTAAGTTACTTAAAGACAAAAATGGTGAGTTAACTAGTGACCCCTCAAATGTTGAAAATGTAAATAAGTTGTTAAACAACAAAGGCTGCGGCTTTTGTCTTGCAAAGTTTACACAAGTAACTATGCACTTAGGCACCGGCTATATGCATAGTTGTCATCACCCTAAAATGCATAAAATACCCTTAGACGAATTACAAGAGGACTATCGTGCATTATTTAATACTAAGCATCTAAAAAAAGCTCGAAAACAAATGCTTACTAATCAAAAACCTTCTGAATGTGATTATTGCTGGAGAATTGAAGATGACGGCAATCTCAGCGATCGTAGTTTTAAAAGTATGAAACCATGGGCACTTGATCGGCATGATGAAATTATAGAGTCGACTGGTGACGAAAATATAACTCCTACGTATTTAGAAGTTAGCTTTAGTAATGCATGCAACATGAGTTGTTTATATTGCGGTCCTCAGTTTAGTAGTAAGTGGGTTGAAGACCTTAAACAAAAAGGTCCAATGAAAGTTTTAGAAGGATTGGGCGAAAATGAACGCTGGGTCCAAGGTTGGCAAGATCTTGATACATTAAACTATAAAAATAGAGAAGAAAATCCGTATGTTGAAGCATTTTGGAAATGGTTTCCTGAAATATACTCTAGTTTAGAAACATATAGAATTACTGGCGGAGAACCTTTAATGTCAAAGGAAACTTTTCGCAGTATGGATTGGATAGCAGAAAATCCAAATGAAAAACTTGATTTTTCAATAAACACTAATTTAGGTGTGCCTGACAAGTTATGGCAAAAGTTTATTGAAAAACTTAAAAAAATAAAAAATAATAAAGTTAAAGGCGTTACAATATTTACAAGTTGCGAAGCATGGGGCAAACGTGCTGAGTATATACGTCGAGGATTAGATTTTGAATTATTTAAAACAAGGTACGAAGAACTTGCAAGTTTAGGAAATGTTAAAGTAGTTGTTATGGCAGCATACAATGTATTAAGTATTTCAAGTTTTCAACAATTCCTAGAATGGCAACTTGAAATGAAAAAGAAATACAATTTTAATAGTGCTGTGTTATGGTGGGAAGATAATGTTCCGTTTAAATTTCGTGAAGGTCCTAGTAATGTCGAGCTAAAGAAAAACTCACCGTCTCATATCTTACCATTAGGTATCGATATACCTTATGTTAGACATCCACGATTTTTGGATGCACAAATATCTACAGATCAACTAGTACAAGATTTTATGATTCCAACAATGAATTATATGGCAAATAATACTGTTGATAATAAGTGGATGATGCATACTTCGTTTGAACTTAATGAAATGTATAAGTTAAAACAAATCACAGACCATAGAATGTCAATAACACATTCAATTGAGCCAAATACTCCACATCATTATAAAACTATCATTATGCCTAGAGCAGAACTGTATGATTTCCTTAATGTTAAAGACTCTCGTGACGGAACTAATTTCCTAGAAACTTTTCCAGAGATGGCAGAATTTTACGAAGAATGTAGATTAGCTAAAGAGATAGTAAAATCTAAATATAAAACCACAACTGTTGATAATGTAGTATGAAAACAAGAATACAACGGAGATTAGTTACATTTGGTTGTAGTAATACTTACGGGTCATTCTTGCCGGGCGAAATGATTACCCAAGCAAAGCCTAGCAAATATGCCTGGCCGGCTGTGTTATCAAATAAGCTAGGGATTGAATGCGTAAACAAAGGTATCGGAGGTGCATCAAATAAATTAATTTCTTATGTACTACACAATACAACATTGTACCCTACAGATATAGTTGTAATATTATGGACATATGTAGATAGATGGAGCGTCATTAAATCTGACACCGGTATTGTGACTGAAGATGATATTCAAAAGTATGGTCCATACTTCTTCGTACCAGAACATGATAACATAGCGGCATGGTCACAAGATAAACTATCAAAATATTATTATAAACATATATACGATGAAACTGATCACATATTAGATACAAAATACAGAATAGATTATGCAAATTTATATCTTAACAATAAAGGTATCAAGAATTATCACGCGGCATGTAGCTCTATTGAATCACTAGTTTGGACGTCGATTGATAATACCAATAACCACCCGTTATTGCTTGCTATAAACTACCCTAAGTTACAAATGATAGACAAAGGAACAGACAATGCCCACCCGGGTATAAAAGCACACTCCGCAATAGCAGACGCATTTTACAAGGAGATTAAGTAGCAAGTATGATACACCTAGCACATGATTGGATAGGACCTAACGGCCCTTGGCCAAACGGTCAACGCTTAGATTTGCTAACATCTCCTGAGAATTATGAAGATTCTCACTATTCTATTACTAATACCGTCTATAATCTTGAAAGTAAAAGACATCCGTACACTTATTCTAAACTACATGCAATTTTAGGCAAGAATATAACGCACAGCCACATTCTTGATTGTAACAACAAATTTATATATGAACTAACTCCGTTGCTTAAACCTTATCAATGGACTAGTAATGCATTTGATAATGTAAGTGCAGTAGCAATACAAGCACAACAAGCCGGCAAGTGTTTGTTTGTTATTAATGATATGAACGAAGGTTATTCAAACAACACATATAACTTTTTTAAAAACTTACACGAGCAACTTGATAAATTTAAATTAGACCCAGCTAACATATTGTACATCACAATGAATTCTGTTGCAGAGAATGAGTATGCTAAGTGGACAAAATTAAATAATGTAACTTGTACAATCAATATATCTACAGTTTATTTGTACGAGTCTGTTGATAGTGTTAATGATAGTATTGGTGTTCCTACAAAGCATTTTATATGTCTAAATAGACAACCAAATCCATTACGGCAGTGTTTAGTCTATGTGTTATGGCAACGAAATTTATTACAATACGGTCATATTAGTATGCCAGGTGTAAATGAACTGTTAGATTTTAATTTTGATAAAACTAATCTTCAATTATTTAATATAGATGATAGTCGCTGGCAAGAATTTTTAGACACACTTCCTTATATTGCAGATGGAAGAAGTTTTACAGAACAAACATGTAGTACCAATTCAATAACAGATTTTTATTACGATAGTGTATATAGTATTGTTACAGAAAATACTATAGGTGAAAAAGATTGCATAAAGTTATCTGAAAAAACATTTAGGAGTTTAGGTAATTATTGTTTGCCGTTACATATGTATAGCAAGGGAACCGGACAACAACTTGCTAGATTAGGGTATAAATTAGATTGCAAAGAGTATGATAACATAGTAGACGATACTACACGCTTTTGGGCGTTGATTAATAAAATAGAAAAGATTTGTCAAATAAATATTAATACACTACACAATCAAACTAAACAAATGCGATTAGATAATAGACAAAATATTATTAATCGAAAATCACAGTCGATCAACCAAACACGGGATTTTATTTATAAATGGCTAGGTACCTAGTAAGCGGCAGCAGTGGATTTTTAGGATCTGAACTAGCACATCGATTATCTGCGCAAGGGCATACAGTTGTCGGTGTAGATATAGTTCCAGGCATCTATACTACACACGTTCAATCTATCCATAGTTTTGATATAACAATAGTATATGATGCAATATTCCATTTTGCCGCATATGTAAAAGGAAGAGAGGCTATCGAACGCAATTTCTTGACAATTGCAAAAAATATTGAACTTGACAGAATAGTTTTAGAAAAAGTATTAAAGTGTCCTCCTAAACAATTTATATATCCAAGTAGTAGTGCAGTATATCCTACTACGTATCAACAGGAAGTACATCGCTCTTTATGTGAAACTGATATTGATTTTTCTAAAAATAATATTGGAGTAAGTGATCATTTGTATGGCTGGTCAAAATTAACTACTGAGCGAATGCTGTGGGAACTGCGTAATACTATTGATACTAAAATCTCAATAATTCGTCCTTTTAGCGGCTATGGGGCTAAACAAAGTTTAGACTACCCTATGCCTAATCTTATTAACATTGTAAAAAATAATCCAAATAATATTGAAGTCTGGGGGACAGGTAAACAAACAAGAGACTTTGTTTATATAGATGATATACTTGATACACTAGAATGGTGTTTAACGGACACTGACCAATATAGAGTAGTTAATATAGGTACAGGCATTGCTACTAGCTTTGTTGACGTTATAACTTTAGCACATCAACTAATATACAATACACCTGTGCTAGATATTACATGTGTATTAGAAAAACCAGTCGGCGTACTAAATCGATATTGCGATAATACACTTCAAAAACAGTTAGGCATTTATCCTAAAATATCTCTAGAGCAAGGGATAAAATTAATGCTATGAAAAATATATATTTCTTTCAAGTTAATTTTCCTATTGGCTTCGGCAAGTTTGAGACACACTGGCTTCCGTATGCGGTTGCTAGACTATGGAGTTATGCTAAAACAGACTTGTATGTTAATAAAACATACTGTGCAAAAGATTTTATTTTTGAACGTCTGCCTATAGACAACTTTGTAGAAAGTATAGATACTATTGACATTGCGGCATTTAGTTCGTATATTTGGAATGAAAATTATAATTTAAAGTTAGCCAAAGCAATTAAACAAAAGTTTCCTAACTGTTTAATTGTGTTTGGCGGTCCACAAGTTCCTGACAAGCCTGCACAGTTCCATAAAGATTATCCTTTTGTGGATCACACATTCCACGGAGAATCAGAATATTTATTTAAAGAATTTTTAATAGATAATAATAAACCAAAGAGTATTATAGGTTCAAGGATTGCTGATTTAGATACATTATGCAGTCCTTTTGTTGACGGAGTGCTTGACAGTATAGTAGCAAAACATCGCAACAAAAACTTTAGTATAACGCTTGAAACTAATAGGGGCTGCCCGTATGCTTGCACATTCTGTGATTGGGGGAGTTTAACATTTAATAAGATTAAAAAGTTTGATTGTAATCTAGTTAAAAAAGAAATAGAATGGATTAGTAAAAACGGTATTAAATTTGTTGATGTAGCAGATGCTAACTTTGGCATTTTTAAAGACAGAGACTTTGGACTATTAAAACATATGATAGACCAAAAACAAACGTATGGCTATCCTGAAACATATAGTTTTAATTGGCAAAAAAATAGTACAGAGCACACACTAGAAATGGTTGAATATCTTACTAATAATAATAGTGCTAGAGGGTTTACGCTAAGTGTACAAAGTATGTCCGACGAAGTTCTAACAAATATTAAACGTAAAAACATGGAAGTTAGTAATTTTCAAAACATAATGCAACAATGCAATGTAAAAAACATACAAACATATACCGAATTAATATTAGGGTTGCCGGGAGAAACATACAACTCTTGGGTTACTGGCATTGATAAACTATTAACTGTAGGACAGCACAATAATATCGAAGTATGGTTATGTCAAATGTTAGTTAATGCAGAACTTAGCAATAATGAAAGTTTAAAAAAATATGATATAAAAACTTCTAATATAAAAAATTATATTAGCGGTGATACTAGTGAAGAAGGACAAGAAGGCATACAAGTTATCAAGAGTACTAACACTTTAAGTTATGATGAGCTTTTAGATTGTTATATGTACAGCTGGATGATTGCTAATTTTCACAGCTTCGGCTGGACACAGATTATTAGTAGATGGCTGCATGTTACTGAGGGTCTTGCATACAAGGACTTTTATGATAATTTGTTAACTAAGTTAGTTCATCATCCGTTTTATATAGAAGTACGTAATAATGTAGATCAAGCATACCAAACAGGCTTAATACAACAAAAAGGTATGCATTATTATATTGCAGAATCGCAGAAAAAGTTACACATGAATAGAGAGGATGTGTTTACCCTAATAGAAAGTATGAATTACGATATACCTAGTGATATTTTTAAGTTTACCAGATTGTATGTAACTGAAGTTGGAAACTTAGTAAATACATCAGTAGAGTTCGACATCCCTGTTTGGAATATTATCAACAACATTAGTAATGATGATAGTATATACACCTTCAAATGGACTGAAGATGTTACAGATGAACAGGAATATTATGATAGTTTTTATTTTAGACGGCGAAAAGGTTGGGGGAAATGCATAGTAACATCATCGTAGTAGCCCAGCCTCGCAGTGGAGGAGTAGTTTCGACACAGGTATTGAATAGAATTTACCCGTCGCACAACAATCTGAATGAACATTTTAATTGTCATAGATACGGATATAATATAAATGATCAATTAATATCTGCACATGCGCAACAACCGTTTATTGTCAAAGTAAGCTACTTTGATCTAAAAGATGTATTTGATGAATTAGTAAAGTTTGCCGCTGATTGGTACCATGTAACTCGCACTAACCCGGTTGAAATGGTATGCAGTAGTTACTTGTCATCAATTACAGGAGTTTTTCATTTAGACAATAATGAACTACATACACCGTTGTCAAGTGTTATTATACCTAAAGGTTTTATCGAATCTTTCTTTTCTAAAGGTAATCCAGGCGGCTGGCATTATAATTTAGCTAGTAATGTTCCTTTCTTAGATAATATAAATTATAAAGAAATTAAATACAATGATTTAATAACTCCGTCAGATGTGTATACACAGATAACAGGAAACAAACAAAAAATAAAATTAGGTATACAAAAGCTATACCCAAATAAGGATACAAATATCGAAAATTTAAAAGAAGTAACGGACTGGGTAACAGAATATGTTTAAAAATAAAAGTACCCTAGTAGTTTTTGGAGACAGTAATGTTTGGGGAGCAGAACTACCAGTCTGTCCTAACAGACAAAAAGATTTTAAAAGTATAGTTTATCATCCTATTAATATTGACAAATGGCCGCACCATATTAGACATAGTTTTTCGGGAGTACTTGCTGAAAGGCAAAGCAGCCGTACTAGGCACGGCATGAACATTTTAAATTTAGCTATACCCGGGTGTAGCAACGACACAATCTTCAGAAGAGTAAATAAGTTTTTACAAGGACATTATCCTGTAGACCTTAATAAGTGTTTTGTTATGATTTTTTGGACATCTGTTGAAAGAAGGGAATTCTATCATTCAGCTGAAATTGAAGGGAAAACATACTTTAATTATTCTCCAACTTGGGGCCACCTTTATCAAAACGGCCTTAAGACAAAGTTTCACAAAATTTATTCTAGATCTGTTTTTTCTGAGGAATTTGATATAACAAAAACTTTTAATTATATATATTCTTCAAATGCTCTATTATCATATAAAGGCGTAGATTTTGTACAAGGTTATTCATTGTTTAAGGATGAGATATCCAACTTAGTAACCGAGCATAAGATGCCAAATTTTATATCTCACACCCAAAACGACTCACTCCATACTATTGCGGCCAATGCCGCTAGTTTCAATAGCAGGACCTCTTTGCCTAATCCTTATCAATTTGAAGGCAGTCATCCTACAGAATTAGGTCATTTAGTAATTGCAGATAGAATCGAAGAACTTCTTAAACAAAGACAGGCAACATAAATTATGAACGATGATTATAACACTAATAGCAAAGATTATAAAAAATATAAAGAAGAAATATTAGATAACAAAAGCAAAAGTTTTTGCGGAGCAAAATGGTATAATGCAACAACTTGGTTAGGTAGTGGTACAACTGCTAGTTGTCACCACCCGCCTGCACACAAAATTCCTTTAGAGGAAGTAGAAGCAGATTATACTGCTATTCACAATACTAAGCATAAGAAAGAAATGCGCCGTCAAATGAAATGCGGCGACCGCCCAGGCGAATGTGAGTACTGCTGGAAAGTAGAAGATATGAAGAAAGATGCAGTAAGCGACCGTATCTTCAAAAGTATTATATATACCGACAAAGATTTGCAGAAAGCATTTGATTTAGACCACAATGAAAATGTTGAATTGAAAACATTTGAAATAGCATTTGATAGAGTGTGCAACTTAGCATGTAGTTATTGTAATGCTAGTTTTAGTACCACATGGGCAAAAGATATTAATAACAATGGCCCGTACGAAAACTTAGTTAGCGATGGAGCAGGAGCGTTTAAACAAGACGGCAGCTGGGCACAGTTGTATGATAATGATGATGATAACCCTTACATACAAGCATTTTGGAAATGGTGGGATAACGGTTTAGCAGATAGTTTAGAAGAGTTGCGTATTACAGGCGGTGAACCGCTTATGTCAGGTAATACTTGGAAACTGTTTGATTGGTTTGAAAAACAAAACTCTAATATGCGATTTGCTATTAATAGCAATCTTATTGCAAAAAATGGTATCATTGACAAGCTAGTATCAAAGGCAAAAAATATTAATAATTTTAGTATATATACTAGTTGCGAAGCAACAGGTAAGCAAGCAGAATATATTCGCGACGGTCTTGATTACGATCAATGGAAGTCTAATTTAGTTCGTATGTTATCAGAAACAAATGCAGAAATGCACATAATGATGACTATTAATAGTTTATGCTTGTTTAGTATTACAGATTTCTTAGATGAGATATACGAACTTAAAGGCGAATATAAAGATAATCAATTAGCAGTAAGTTTAAATTTATTACGTTTTCCAAGTTTTCAAAGTCCACTAGCATTGCCAGTGCATCTTAAAGATCACTGTTATAACAATCTAAATAATTGGTATAACGCAAACAAGCACAAAGCGTTATGGCACGAGCACGAAAAAGCAAGCATCGAACGGTTAATTGATTACTTAGTTACTGTTGACTCTCCGCATAGGCGCACGAGCAATCCTGTAACACTATGGCGCGACTTCAAAACATTTTATGCACAATACGATGTAAGACGAAATAAAAACATAAACGTGTTTCCTAAAATCCTAACAGATTGGATAGAAAGTATTCCTGATACAGATTCAAGTATTATGGAACTTGCAGAAAAAGAAGGTTGGATATTAAATCCTGATCCTAAAAATATTAAAGAGGCGCTCAGTACTTATGAAAAATAAAGATGCAGTTTTAAAAACTAAACAATTTTGTATGGCGCCCTGGACGCACATGCACTTCATGCCAAACAAAGATGTTAATCCTTGTTGCTTGTCACCTATTGACGAAACAATTGGCAATATGGAAGAACAAACAATAAAAGAAATTTGGAACAGTGAGGACATGCGTCAGCTACGCAATGACATGTTAGAAGGCAAAGATTGTGCAAACTATTGCGGACGTTGCTATGAAAAAGAAGAAGACGGGTTTAGTAGCTTGCGTACACACATGAATGATAATTATGCAGATACTCATTGGGATAAAGTAGAATCTACTAAAGAAGATGGTACTGTAGACGATTTAAATTTAGTTCATTGGGATTTTAGATTTAGTAATATATGTAATCAAAGTTGTAGATCTTGTGGTATAGAATTTAGTTCCCAATGGCATGGAGACTTTATTAAGCTCTGGGATATACCCAAAGATCAGCAACCTGCAAAAATTAAAAAGATTTGGCGAGACGTAGATGCATTTGAAGACGACTTTGAAGAATTGTTTGACAAAGTAGAATACATACATTTTGCAGGCGGTGAGCCTCTTATTACTGACGAACATTATAAAGTTTTAGAAAAACTAATTGAACGCGGTCGTACTGATATTACAATACGATATAGTACTAATTTTAATCAATTGAAGTATAAAAAATATGACGTAGTTGAAATGTGGAAACATTTCAAACATATTCAACTTATAGCAAGTTTAGATGATTACGGTGATCGTTATAATTACATTCGCAATGGCGGCGAGTGGAATAATGTAATTGAAAATTACAAAAAACTTAAAGAAGCTGGCCTTTTTGATAACGGTAATATTTGGTTTGGTATACACCCTACTATTAGTTTTTGGAATATTTATTATCTTCCAGATTTCCATGAAGAATGTATACGGTTAGGATTAATTGATATGAATGCTAGAAATAATGATCATCACTTTACTCAATATTTTCATTTAAATCCTTTAACATTTCCTTCGTATTATTCTCCTCAAATATTACCTAAAGAACATAAAGAAAAGGTAACAAAAAAATTATTAGAATATGCTGAATATCTTACAGCTACGTATAATGTGAATAGTGCGCCGCTTGTTAGTTTAGTAGATTTAATGAATGCACACGACAACACAGCTGAGTTGCCGCTTATGAGAGAGTGGACGACTAAACTAGACAAACTTAGAAACCAAAATTCTAAAGAAACTTTTCCTTTCCTTGCAGAGATATTTGACAATGACATCCCCACCGCATAACTGGAATTTAAAAAATATACAGTCGTCTAAATCTAGTCTAGAAGATATAGGTTGTTTAAATTGTTATATAAAAAATACATGGCACACGTTTACTAAAAACAAAAACGATTCCTGGTCTGTTCCGTATTTTAACGATAAAGAGTTGTATTTTGATAAAGACCCGTGGAACTATTATATTAACAAATACGGTTATCGCGGCGACAATTGGACTTTCAAAAAGGTGCCTGCTTTTTTTGGATGTAGTTTTACGTTTGGCATTGGTGTTGAAACTCCTTTTCCTGCACTTATACAAAAACAATATTCTGATGATACAGTAATACCTAATATAGGAATACCAGGCGGCTCACCGATTTCTATAATAAAATCGTTTGTTGCTTTTGCTAATTTACACCCTATGTCTCATGCATTTATTAGTTTGCCTCAAATTGATAGATTCCATTATTCTGAAAGATGCGATGATAAGTGGACGTTTGCACAGATTGTTCCAAATGCCGCAACCCCAAAGAGCCAAAAACGTATACTAAGTATGTGGATGGGCGATATGTCTCGTGCGTTTACTACTGACTATATAGATTGGGCCGAATCTGTTGCAGAAAGCAAAGGCATACAGATATTTTGGAGTTCGTGGGATAACGAAACGTATGAATTTATTAAGCCGTTAGTAGCTAATAACTTCGAATGGTCTCCGGGGGATCTTATGGGAGCGAATATTGGCCGCGATGGCGCCCACCCAGGACCTGATATTCACAAAGATATGGCAGACCGAGCTTGGAGTATAATAAATTGACAGCTTATATAAAAGGTGTTATAATAAACTATGTATGATATTATTTTTATAAGTTATAATGAACCCGAAGCAGATGCTAACTGGAAACATCTTACTGAAACGTACTTCTGGGCTAAACGTGTACACGGCGTAACTGGAATTCACCAAGCCCACATACAAGGTGCTAAACTAGCTAACACAGAAATGGTTTGGTTTGTTGATGCAGATGCAATAGTAATGGATGACTTTGACTTTAGTTACGAACCTGATAAAGATAACCTAGACACAGTGCATGTAT
>Ga0307488_10004483_pt1 | contig 11650 bp, 5 predicted proteins | sample SB02metaG_FD_202248 | JGI IMG/M metagenome (GOLD analysis project Ga0307488, IMG submission 202248) | Sea-ice brine microbial communities from Beaufort Sea near Barrow, Alaska, United States - SB 0.2 | ecosystem: Environmental > Aquatic > Marine > Coastal | place: USA: Alaska | collected 2017-05-06
AATGGAGCAGTACTAAGCGGAGTTGCTATTAGTGGTACCTCTGGACAATTTACGTGTGATGCAACCACACTCACTGTAAACCAAATAATCAGTGTGACAGGTACATTTGACGGAACTTCAGGTAATGGAGCATTGGGAGGTGAAGCAGGCATATATAAAGTATCCGCTGTTACAGGAACCGCTTCTAACGTCACGGAATTCACTCTAGTCGAGGCTAGAAATGCTATAGTAGGCCAATGGACAGCATCAACTTATGATGTGTCTCTAGTCACTGCCACAGGAAACACTGCCGGGCTAACCTTTGAGAGCGGTAAGTTATATAGCGGCGGTGCTGCTGTGTTTGACGGTAGTGGTCATCAGACAGGCATTAAGTTGTATGACATCCTTGATTTTACTACAACACTGACAACCACTACCGGAACAACAACCGGCATAACGTATATTCCTGTAGGAAGTAGACAAAATCCTTTTGAGACAACTGTCGATGATGTGTTATTAGCTGGAGACGTACTTTCTCCAAACTCTACGCTCAAGACTAGATTCATGAGTAAAGTTGAGCTTGATTCTGCGTATGAGGTTGGCGTTACAGATACTGCATCTATAAGCACCAGAAAATCTGCTGCGGCTAATGAGTCTGCAAGCGAAGTACTTATACCTTATCCAATTCTTACTGAATCATATGATATATCGAATGAGTATAACACTATAGTTGGTACCACTCGCTTCAAAGACGACTCAGACGAGGGTACCGATGTACTTGAAGATAAAGTTTACATCAATCTATCTTCTAGAAATAATTGGATTGGATATGATACTCTTGCTGTTAATATCAGTAATAGAGATCAAACTTCTGGATTCAGATTTGCTATTGAAGTGACTGATGGCATAACAACTGCTAGGTCTGCTACAATTACTCTTCCTGCTTACAGTTCTACTAATCCCGAACAAGCTTTGTCCGCATCAATAGACATCAAAAATACACAGATAAATAGAAGTAATATAACTGAGGTCGCTCTGGTCTTTATACTTGATCCTTCAACACTTGACGCTAGCGGCGATACGTTTCCTAATGCCTATTTCCAATGGAAAATATGGTCAGAGGGCGCTCCTATAGTTGGAGAACTTCCAGCATACATTGAAACAGTGAGTTAAGGAAAGAATATGTCTACACTTATATTTACTACCGACCATGATCCCTTTCCGGCTAAAGCTGGAGATAACTTGGTGAATAATGGTAGTACAGCCAGAACGTTTTCTGATAGTAGAAGTATATCTGGCGATGTCAGTAAAACGTATACAATAAGCTATCTGGGAGGCAATGGTGTCGTAGATAGTCCTCAAGATGTGACTGCGCCTATATCATATGTACCAGGAACAAATCTCACTGGAGTTTCTATTAGTGATACCACTGGAGAATTTACTTGTGCAGCCGCGACACTTAAAGTAGGCGACATAGTAACGATTAGCGGCACATTTGGTGGCTCAGGATCGATCAATAATTATTCTCCTGGCATAGGGCTAGTGAGTGCAGTCACAGGCACCTCGCCTAGCGTAACAGGCTTTACGCTAACTACATCAGGAGGCTTTGCACTAACGACCACAACAGGCACTCCAACAGGACTGACCTATGGAGTGCAACAGTCATCTCCCGAGACATTAAGCGTTTTACTTTCTCATGCGGTAGGCATCACATCTAATGGTGTGCTGATAATGCCACCGTTTACTAGAGACATTGGCTTGTTTGGAAGTAGCCCAGTAGCCAATGCTCCTTTAGGATTCAACTGGGACGTAGTACATAAAAACGAAGACTTTAACCTAGATCCGTGTGATGCCAAGCCCATAGATAATAGCGATACTAGCACAGATATATACACGTATAGATCTGGTAAGTTCTTGTCTTCTGGATGGGATAGCGTATTCACAGCCAGCTCGACATATTATACTTCCGGTCTAACTCATGCAGATGGGCACTCTAAGATTGTTGGTATATCCTTTGATGGTTATCCAATATATGGACCTAAAGGATATGCGACACCTACTGTTAAGGGATCTGTTGTTTCTATGACAAGCTCTTATGTACTGAAGAGTCAGGTCTCATCCGGTAGAGTGTTTAGCTTTGCACAACAGAGTAATGGATCCTTTATACAAGACTATGAATATGTGGCTAATCTAGGATCTTTAGACGAGCATAACGGAAGATATTGTGTTACTCCAGATTATCCCAACGGAACATACGCATACTTTATCAGCACAAAAGGTGACGGAAGTCCTAGTTATCCTTACATAATTGGACCAACAACGAAAGCACAGAGAACAGTAGCGATTACCTAATAAGAGATTAAAAATGGCAAAAGTAATAACAGAAAATTTTAGGATTGAGAACACGAACGAGCTGTTTACTTCGTTCAAGAATCTCAATACTTCTTTGGGAGAAAACTTCACCACGCTCTTGGGCAGCTACAATACCTCAGCTAGCCTAGGATTAGGTGCTGATAATACGACTGCGATCAGAGGATTCGTTGACGACCAGTTAAATGCTCTTAGACCAGAAGCAAACTATTACATAATGGCATCGTCAATTGATAAGACAGCCGGCATAGTCAATACGCAAAAAGAGAAGCGAGACTTTCAGAGACGGGTGGTATTTGGAAATAAAGTTGATGTCGCAGACGTTAGATATATGTTCTACGAGAATAGCTGGACGACAGGTACCATATACGACGATTATGATGATGTGCAAGATATCGCAGTCGCCAATAGTATAGTGACGGTAAAGGACGATCAAGGAAATTATTATATCTATAAGTGTTTAGATAATAATAACGGCATTGCATCAACTGTTCAGCCTACATTCTCTAATATAGATTTAACAACATATATCTCTATCACTAGCAGTGACGGATACGTATGGAAATATCTTTTCACTGTATCTGACTCTGATGCATTGGTATACAAGACTGTTGATAGTTTACCTTTGCCTTATCCAGCTTATGGAAATACTGACGTTATCTCTTCTGCTAAAGAAGAAATCTCTCAGATAGTAGTAGAGCAAACTCCATCTGCACAATTTAACCAGTTCTTATTTGGACAAGCAACGGGTGTGGAAAATGGATCAGATGTAACTCTGGTATCAGAGGTTGCAAGAACTGATGGTAGATTTAAAGATGTCGTCGTTAGTATAACTCCTAAAACTGGTCGAATTCTAGCTCAGGCTAGTAATGCGTATAAGGGAATGTATTTAAGGTCTTCTAACGGAAAATTATATGATGTGGTCACATCAAGTACTCCGTCAGCCGATACGATAAGTGTTGCATTAGAGACTACAGACACAATTCAGGGCGCAGGAGCTACAGGCAAACAGTGTCAACTAGTTATCAAAATAAAAGTTAGCAATAGCGATCTTTCAGGAACTCCTTGTTTGGCATACGGAATCATAGATGCGTTAGGTACATTATCTAAGGTAGCATTCGCTGAAAGAGGATCAAACTATAAATTCGCTAGTGCCGAGGTGATCTATCCTGAAATCATAACTGTTCCTGGACTCACTACTCTAAGGGCAGTAGTGTCGCCTACTGGCGGCCATGGATTTAATCCCATATCAGAAATGGCCATGAGTAGACTTGCTATACTCACAGACTTTAACGGTGAGTCTACTACAGTGCCAGATTCTAACTATTACACTAAGGTTGGACTTATAAAAAATCCTACATTTATAAACAGCTCCACTCCTACTTCTTTTGATAATAGAGCATCGTTAACGTTCGTAGGGCTATCAAAGGCTACCAGCTATCCTGTAAATCACTTTGTCACACAACACATTCAGTCTGTAGACATTAGAGATTTACAAGACGCAGAAGAGTATATCATAACCGATCTTGGCGTAAACTCTGCTGACGGAGTTCTTCCTACAACATTGGCTATGACACTAGCCGACTGGACATCATTAGGATGGACTACTGGATATTCTGGAGACTCTGTGCCATCACTTGGAAGTAAGTTCACTTCAAGTGGAACTTCTGCATGGAAAGCATCAAATGCTGCCAAACGAGGCAAGGTATCCAAGGCGATATCAACTCTCACTGGTGCTCCAGGAGAAGAGACTGTTGTCGCTAGAATACACGAATCCCTCTTAGGAGGTGGAACGTTAAATAGTGTCGCTATTAGTGGTACCTCTGGACAATTTACTTGTGCAGCCGCGACACTTAAGGTAGGAGATAGAGTTCTTGTTGACGGTACGTTCACTGGCACAGGATCGATCACGGGACACACGTCAGGCACTAGATATCTAGTAAGTGCTGTCACAGGCACCTCACCTAGCGTAACGGGCTTTATTGTAACCGCAACAGGTGGTGGCGCAATAGTGACTGGAGAGGGCAACACAGTTGGCGCAACATTTACCTCTGAGAGCGACACTGTAGTTAGTCTAGTTGACTATAAGGGTAGCTTCAAGAGCAAGCTACAGATTGGACCTATACAGATTAGGTCTACACTTACAGCAGCCAATGTCAGTACGGATAGTATAAATACAACTGACACCATAACTTATGGATCATATAACGAATTTAGTGGAGAGCTTCTTCACTTCATGGACTTTGATCCTATAGAAAGAACTGCGACTCGTAAAGAGAAGATAAAGTTCATATTTGACTTTTAAGGAAAGAGTAATCCATGGGCATCAATACAGATTTAAAGGTTTCTCCATACTACGACGATTTTGACGAGACTAAGCAATTCAATAGAGTATTGTTTAAACCGGCAAAAGCGGTACAGGCTAGAGAGCTAACTCAACTTCAGACTATTCTTCAGAAGCAGGTCGAGAGGTTTGGATCAAATATCTATAAAGAAGGAACCATCATTAGCGGCATTAACTTAACTGCTCGTGATGATTTGAATTATATCAAGCTAAATGATCAGGCTGGCTTTTCAGATCCCACTCTGTTTGACGAGATAATAAACAACGAGACTGGCGTTAAGACCACTTTCACTGTTACTGGACAGACCTCTGGAATACAAGCCGAGATAGTTAAGGGTCAGAATGGCTTCCAAACTCAAGATCCAAATCTGAAGACTTTCTTTATAAACTATAGAAACACTGCACTGGATTCTACGACCGCCAGTGATGTGAAAGAGTTTATACAAGGCGAAATTCTAGACATTAAAAACTCTAGTGGAGAAACTGTACAGAGTGTTACTGTTAATACAGGCGCAGGACATGCAGGCAAATCTTTTGGCATATCATGTGAAGAAGGCGTAATATATCAAAAAGGTCACTTCATATTTGTAGACAACCAGTTTATAGTGGTATCGAAGTACACTAATACGCCTGGAACAAGTTCAGTCGGTTTCACTGTAAGCGAAAATCTAATCAACTCTAGTGCAGATACTAGCCTATTAGACAATGCTTCAGGATTTAACAACGAGAATGCTCCAGGTGCAGACAGACTTCAACTAGTGCCGACATTGGTATCTTATCCAACAGCGTCAGAGCCTACAGAATTCTTCGCTCTTATTCGATATGTAGATGGTAAGCCAACTAGAATACGAAGCACAACAGAATTCAATTCTATCACGACAGAATTGGCAAGAAGAACTTATGAAGAATCTGGCAACTATGTTACAAATGGACTAGACACGTCTCTAGAACAAATTGGATCTACATCGTATGCTGTAGTTTCTCCAGGTAAAGCCTACGTATTCGGAAGAGAGATAGGTAACGTTTCTTCTAAAAAGCTTGCTATTTCTCCAACAACAACAACACAGACTAAAACAAATCAGTACACTGGCATAGGATATGGTCAATATTTAGAGTTCGATTCATCTGATGCTCAAGTATTGCATAATTTCAATCTTGACGGAACTAGGTATAGACTGATAGATGGTAGTGGTACGATTGCGACTTGCTCAGTATCTAACGTCACGCCAGGTAACGTATATGGCGTGAGCGATGCTGATGCTAAAGGTCGAATATATATTTACGGCGTAGTAACCGTTGCAGGTAAGGAGAATCTTCTTCCTACACAGATAGGACAAGTGGCGTCTGACGCTGGTCTCACGACTGTAATCGCTACTGGCGGATTTAAGTTCTTTGATCCAAATAGAGCTAGAAGAATATTTGATGCTGGTAAATCTAGTATGACAAGTATCACGAATGTGAATCTGGTTGAAAGACGAACAATCACTTCAACTGCTACTAGTGATAGTAGCCATGATGTTGTCACTATATCCGCAACTGCAAACGAATTTCCTCAGATAGATAATATATTTGCTATAGCATCTAACGCAATACTTAAGCCAGCCCTTGCGCCTACTATAGACGGCAATGGAACAGTGACTATCAAGTTCACTAACAACGCTTTAGCCGACAACTCTATAATCTACTATGATGCTATAGTATCCAATACTACACAAGATTCGTTAGCAGAGCAAGACGTGTTTGTTAAATCCACTCTAAATCAGGGCACAGGAATTGCGAATATTGGTCTACCTAATGCAATACAGTTAATCTCTGTCACAGATAACACTGGTGGAGATGGTCCTAAGGACGTTACGGGTAAGTTTAGATTAGTAAATAATCAAAAAGACACTTTCTACGATCTATCATACATTAAGCTGAAGTCTGGAGAGAGCATATCTAGTGCTAGATCAGCTCTAACTATAAATGTTAAAGTTCTTTCTAGAACAACACCAAGTGCTGGTGGATATTTAACAGTAGACAGTTACGCTGGCGTTACCAGTAAGAATTTGGTTAGAAAGTTTACAGCTAAGGACGGTATAGATTATAGTCCGTTGAACTGCTATGACTTTAGACCATACGCAACACCTAAAGTAGGATATGCACAACAAGCAGGTGGTGCCGGATCAGCAACTACATTAGACGCAGTAACGTTTAGTAACGGTATAGCTATTGGAGTAGATAGCGTAATCTCTGCTACGCACGAGTACTACTTATCAAGAGTAGATCGAATCATTGTTGATGAATATTCGAACATAAGCATCTTGAAAGGAACAGAGAGTGAAAATCCTAGCGCACCAAACACTGAAGATAAGTTTGCATTAACTACTATCTTTGTTCCTGGTAACGTAACTAGAATTACTGGCGAAGATAGAATACAGATTAAGGATATCTCTGTAAACAATTATACTATGAAAGATATCGGTAAACTTGAACAAAAAGTTGACAGCATGGTAAATTTGGTCAGCTTAAGTTTACTTGAGCAAGACACTAAAAGTCTTCTGATCAAAGGTGCTGATGGCACCGACAGGTTCAAGAACGGAATCTTAGCAGACTCCTTTAATGATTTATTACTCGGCGAAGTTATTGATCCTGAGTTTAAAGCTTCGCTAGATAAGTCTAGAACAATCGTAAGTCCTGCAGTGAAGCAGTTCCCAATCGATTTGACGTATCTATCTGGCAGCACAGCAAATCAGTGGAAAAACGTAGCCACTATAGCAGTGAGTAGTGCCGATGGCGTATCAGTAATCAGTCAACCATATGCGACAAGCTTCAGAAACTGTGTTTCTAACTTCTACAATTATGCTGGCAAAGCATTCATTTCACCCCCATTTGATTCTGGCTATGATGTGATTCAGAATCCAGCTATAGATTTTGAAATCGATATAGCTGGTCCTATACTGGATCTAGTTGACAATCTTCAAGAAATTATGCCATTAACAAAAGAAGATGTTGAGGTATTAGATAGTCGAAACTTTACTGAAAATCGCCGACGATTTAATGAGCAAAATCAGCGAGTAACAACATCTACTTTGACCAGTAGCACTAATAGCTTTACCACTGGTGTTGGTAACTTCGTGACAGATATAAACATGAAGCCTTATGTCAGATCCAAAGAAGTTAAAATATTCATAGGTGGATTAAGACCTAGCACACGACACTACTTCTACTTTCAGCAAATAGACATAGCGTCTCATGTATACCCTGGTATGATATCATCGACTAGCGATGACGTTAACGATGTACAGATTAATGGTGTAAAAGGAGCTGCGGTTAGAACTGACGCTAATGGAACATTGACAGCGGTTTTCAAAATACCAGAAGGCACATTCTTTGTCGGAGAAAACATATTAGAGGTTTCGGATGTTGATACATACACTTCTATAGGCTCTGCTAAGACTTCATATGCTCGTGCATCTTATAGAGCATACAACTTTAATGTCAATAAATCTGCTCTTAATGTGAATACCAGAACTGTAGATTTTGACACAGACATTGATATCACTGAAAGACTTGTACGAAGAAGAATAGCTGGCGATCCTATAGCCCAGACATTTAAGGTACAATCTTCAACTACAAACGACTCTAATATCGCTTTGATAAAAGAGGTAGATGTTTTCTTTAAGTCTAAGAGCTTGACCACTGGCATTACTCTAGAGATACGTGAAGTGTCAAATGGATATCCTTCTGCTAATGTTGTGGCTTTCGGAAGAAAGCATCTTCGTAGTGCAGACGTATTCGTTTCAGATACTGCTGCTACAAAGACCACATTCACATTCGAAGATCCCGTAAGACTGAATGTAGAATCTGAGTACTGCTTCGTATTGTTACCTGATGCAAACTCTCCAGACTACCTAATATGGACGAGTAAAGTTGGTGGAACGGATGTTACATTAAATCAGGCTGTGACTAGTGATTGGGGCGATGGAGTTCTATTCACTTCTACTAATGATAGTGCATGGAAATCTTATCAAGACGAAGATATCAAGTTTGACTTAAAGAGACACAATTTTCAAGACTCGACTCTAGTGACTAATCCTGTTACAGAAGAGTTTATAAATCTTGTTCCTAATAGTCCTGAGTTCTTGACAGTCAGAGATACAACTGGCCAGTTCGAGAATGATGAGCTTGCCTATGTAGTTAAGTCAACGGCATACAGCGGCTCAATATCTGGTACCACTAAACAGACTCTCACGATCACAGGAAGTACAGCGTTCACGTCTACTGATTATGTCTATATTGAATCGGGCACGAATAAGCTTCTATCTAAGATCACTGGAATAACTACTGGATCTAACACAGTGATAACTCTAGAGACTCCATATAGCGGTACAGGAACAACTGGCACAGCGTACATATGCTCTGCGGGTAGAGTGTCACACTACAATAAGAATCGACCTACAAGTCTATTCTTAAACGCAAGTTCTGCTAGACAGTCTAACTATTTCAACGACAATGCTCCTGTAGCTATAACGACCGTGTCTATTGGAAATACATACACAATCGTGAGCGTAGGATCAGAGTCTAGCGTATGGAACGGCATAGGAGCAGGATCTACTCCGACAGTAGGACAAACCTTCGTAGCGACAGGTTCTGGAACAGGACTCGCGGGTGGTGGTACAGTTAGAAATAATAATCAGAAGATTATAGGATACAATACTGGTGCATTTTCGTACATATCAACAGTAGACGATGAGAATATTTCTTATTTTCAGCCTCAGATATATACAAGTAACTCTAATGTAACATCGACTGAATTAACATTGATGAACGGCGCTAGTATCGATAGACCAGTAGCGGCAAACGCCAATACGTATACTATAAACTCTGCAAGATCAATTAAGAGTGCTTCTAATAGAGCAGTAACAGACGCGGCTGAAGACTTTATAATTAAGGTATCGATGGGCAATAGTGGATACACTGCGGCATCACCGATCATAGATTTTGATCTATCAATGCTTAATGTATATAAGTATGACATAACAAATTCGGCAGCGACATCCTCGAATTGGATAACTAAAGAAGTTGTTCTTAAGGATGAACTATATGCGGATGATATGAAAGTGTTGTTGAGCGCATATAGACCTCCTGGCACTATAGTGGACGTGTATACTAGATATGTTTATCCGACTAATGTCGAGTCTCCTAGCGATTGGATTTTGCTGACAAATAAAGATGCACATTTATATTCTAATGTAGCTAACACTCGTGACTATAGACAGTTTGAATATGACCTGAATAGTGCTGACTCGACTAACTATATGTCTTTTCAGTTGAAGCTAGTCATGAGACATATGACCTCAGGAGAATTATCAGCAGCTGGAACTCCCAACGTTACTCCAGACATTAATTTGTTTCCACATGTATACGACTATAGAGCTATCGCACTAACATGATAACTCAACAGGAATATACACGAGAGTCTAGCGGTGGATTAGTAAACACTGATGCCACTGCTTATAGGGAGGCAGTCGCTCAAAAATCGAAAGATAAATACATCAAAGGTCTAGAAGCTAGATTGTGTAAGCTAGAGACCGCAATGACACTTCTACAAAACACAGTTAACGAGATGACGAAATGAGCACAAATAACATAGACGATATTGCTAACGGCACAACTTTCGGAGTTTGGAGAGATAGAACAAACGCATTAATCGACCATGCGAACAAAGGAGTCACACTGGGAGACAGTGAGACGAATGCGGGTAACATCAAGCTTAACGGAGACATAGTTCTAGAATCCGGTCATAAGATCACAGTCGATAATATTACTGCTCAAGGCTCTACAATAACTCTTGATAAGAATCTTCTGTTAGATGACGGTAATATTAGAATAGACGGAGCTGCTGCAACATCTCTAACATTCTCTCTAGCCGGTGTGACCAAGTGGACACAACAAACTAGCGCAGACCATGGATACTTTGAGATTCTTGGTGGAACTAGATCACTTAGAATAAATAATAGTGGAACGGATGTTGGCAAAATCACTGGCGCCAATTTAAAAATAGATGACGCTCTATTGCCAGACACCATCACCTCTAACCTTACTGGCAATGTCACAGGTAACTTGACTGGCAATGTCACAGGTAACACATCAGGCTCTTCTGGATCATGCACAGGTAATGCAGCTACAGCCACAACACTAGCTACTAGCCGAACCATAGGCGGAGTAGCATTTAATGGTAGCGCGAGCATAAACTTACCGGGTGTTAACTCTACAGGTAACCAGAACACATCAGGCACTTCTGGTGGTCTTACATCTGCCGCACTCAAAGCTATATTAGAGTCCATTTATCCTGTAGGCGCTATTTACATAACTACGAAGAATGAGAATCCATACACAACTTTAAATGTTGGTACTAACTCCGCTAGTTGGGAAGCATTCGCACAAGGTAGAGCAATCGTAGGTGCAGACACTACGGGTATATCGATAACAGCTGGCAGCCACGATGGCAGCGTTGCGATCTTTACTGTAGACGTAACTGGTCTAGCAAATGGTAAGCATCCTATGTCTATTGGCGATAAGGTGACCATATCGGGAATAACCGGATGGCAATATTATGATCCTAACTCCGCAAATAGAACTATTACAGCTATAAGTAACGACACTATCACCTGTCCATTCTCTCAAGGTTCGGTGGAAACATATTCAGGATTCACAGATGCTGTTGCCAAGCAGGAGCTATTTGCTGTAGGAGATAAGCGCGGGTACACCGGACATACTTTAAATATCGCCCAGATACCTCCTCACACACACAGCTTCACTCGAGAAAACACTAGAGGCACACCTAGTAACGGTGCACAGGATGGTCAATCTAGTTTCTCTACTGTTAACACCGATTCTACTGGTGGTGGAGAATCACATAACAACCTACAGCCATATATTGCGACTTACGTATGGAAAAGAGTTAGTTAATCT
>Ga0307488_10004486_pt1 | contig 11646 bp, 19 predicted proteins | sample SB02metaG_FD_202248 | JGI IMG/M metagenome (GOLD analysis project Ga0307488, IMG submission 202248) | Sea-ice brine microbial communities from Beaufort Sea near Barrow, Alaska, United States - SB 0.2 | ecosystem: Environmental > Aquatic > Marine > Coastal | place: USA: Alaska | collected...
GTGTACACGACGATATGACACTTAAAAAGAAGTCTTTTGCAGGTAGTTGGGAAGGACGTTTTAGTACAGAAGAATATGAAGCAGTCATGGAGCAACGTAAAGATATTGCACTAACTATTGATTGGGAATTAGGTGGTAGTGATGTACTAAGTGGTGCTGAAATATACAAAGTAATATTTGATAGTAATCAACCGTGGATGCTTAGTTCAAATGGTACTATTTTTACAACAGAGTTTGAAGGTGTTATTCCAGGTATTTTAAAGCGTTGGTATAGTGAACGTAAAGATATGCAGAAAATGCTTAAAAAAGCAAAAGATGCAGGCAATGATGCAGAGATCGAGTATTGGGACAAGCGACAGTTAGTTAAGAAGATTAACTTGAACAGTTTGTATGGTGCTATTCTTAACCCAGGCTGTAGATTCTTTGATAAACGCATTGGACAGTCAACTACACTTACAGGTAGAACTATTGTTAAGCATATGAGTGCCGAAGTTAACAAAGTTATTACAGGTACATATGATCATGTTGGCGAAGCAATGATATATGGTGATACAGACTCTTGTTACTTTAGTGGATATCCAACTCTTAAAGAAAGTATTGACGATGGCAGTATTCCTTGGGATAAGGACAATGTAATTAAATTGTATGACCAAGTATGTGAAGCAGCAAATGAGACGTTTCCAAACTTTATGTTAACAGCGTTTCATTGTCCAAAGAGTAGGTCGGACGTTATTGCGGCAGCTAGAGAAATTGTAGCACAGTCAGGGTTATATATTACTAAGAAACGTTATGCGGCACTAGTATATGACATTGAAGGCTTTAGAAGTGACGGAGACGGTAAGCCAGGTAAAGTAAAAGCAATGGGTTTAGACTTGCGTAGATCGGATACGCCTGTGTTTATGCAAAAGTTTTTAAGTGAACTATTACTAATGGTGCTTACTGATAAACCTCGAGAAGATGTATTAGAACGTATTACTGTATTCCGTAAGGAGTTTCACGATCGACCTGGATATGAAAAAGGTAGTCCGAAACGTGCAAACAAAGTTGGACATTATCAACGTCTTGAAGAAAAACAAGGTAAAGCAAATATGCCAGGACACGTAAGAGCAAGTATTAATTGGAATACACTTAAACGTATGAACGGCGACAAGTATTCGCAAGAAATTGTAGATGGCATGAAGGTTATTGTTTGCAAACTTAAACAAAATCCGCTAGGTTATACTAGTGTTGCATATCCAACAGACGAATTGCGTATTCCGGATTGGTTTAAAGAACTTCCTTTTGATGATGCAGCAATGGCAGAAACTATTATTGATAATAAATTAGACAACTTAATTGGTGTGCTTAACTATCCGCTAGAGGATACAAAGCAACATACTACATTCGGTAGCTTGTTTGAATTTGGAGATTAATATGAAAAACAGTCCTATAAATCATCTACAACAACTAATGTGTATTACAATGGAAGAATGTGGTGAACTTACACAGCGTTGTTCAAAGATGATGAGAAAATATAAAAGACTTGATCAAGCTGAAGAAGAACAATTACAAAAACTTACAGAAGAAGTAGGCGATGTATTATGTATGATAAGTTTACTAGTTGAACATAATTTCGTTACGTGGAAAGCTCTAGAAGAAAGAGTCGAATACAAAAAAGAAAAACTTAAAAAGTGGAGTACTTTAATTGATTAGTGGTAGAGACATATGGTTTCCTAACTATGTATGGACAGGTGAGTTTAATAACATAGATAATGATGCTTTGAAGACATATGGTTATCAAAAAATTAAAGAAAAGGACAACACAGAACTGACAAAAGATCCGCGTCCTTGGAGCAGTACTGATCTTTATTTAGAAGAGTGCTCCGAAGTTGAAAAACTTGTACAAAACTTAAATGAAATGTTTTTGCAGGTAACAGCAGAAGTAGGATTTCGATCTTTACAACTTTATAATATTTGGGTTAACAAGAATCCGCCTGGTGTAGAAAATGATGTGCATAATCATATACATCATGGAGGACAAATGGGAGCATTATTTAGTGGTGTATACTATGTGGATGCAGATCCTGATTTAGATCAAGGAGACCTTGTTTTCCAAAGAACAGATCAAAGCGAAATGCACATTCCGCAAATGCTTATAACACAAAATACACCTTACAATATGCCTAGAGCAAGATATAAGAGTGCAACAAATGACTTTTATATTTTTTCTAGTTGGATACCACACAGCGTAACAAAGAATAATTCAAACAAAAACAGAGTTAGTATATCGTTTAATTACGGAGTATAAAATGAAAGTACACATTAATGACATCGGTGGTAAAATTGCTAAGGAAGACGAAAGGTATGTTGTCAAAGACAACACTACACTTAATAATCTTGTAGTAAGCAGTACAACACTTAATCCTAACATGCATACAAGTGGCCATAAACATGTCGGACAAGAAGAAGTTTACTACTTTATATCCGGTAGTGGCAAAATGCAACTAGATGATAAAACATTTAGCTTCGTTGCCGGAGATGTTGTACTAATTCAAGATGGTGCCTGGCATAGAGTATATTCAGGACCACACGGTGCATACTTTGTATGCGTATTTGATGGAAGGAGATCACAATGAAAGTAGGATTTACATGTAGTACATTTGATTTGTTACATGCAGGACACATAATTATGTTGCGTGAAGCAAAAGCAAAGTGCGATTATCTCATATGCGGATTGCAAGTTGACCCAAGCATTGACCGAAAAGAAAAGAACGCTCCTATACAAACTATAGTTGAACGTTATACTCAACTTAAAGCAGTAAGTTATGTAGACGAGATTATTCCTTATGGTACAGAACAAGATCTTATAGATATATTAACTATGTATCCTATTAATATTAGAATACTAGGAGAAGAATACCGTGACAAAGACTTTACAGGTAAAAATCATTGTCAAGGAAGAGGTATAGAGATATACTTTAACAAACGAGATCATCGATTTAGCTCAAGTGATCTAAGGAGAAGAGTTTGTGAACAATAAATTTATATTTGATGTAGACGGAACACTAACACCAAGTCGTGGAAAGATGGATAAAGAGTTTGCAAAGTTTTTTAATAGATTTTGCTCAATACAAGATGTATATCTTGTAACAGGTAGTGACAGGCCTAAAACTGTAGAACAAATAAGCGAACTTACATATAATCTAGCAAAACGGGTATACCAATGTTCAGGCAGTGATGTGTATGAAGGCAAAATAAGCATACTTAAAAGCGAATGGAAATTACCACATCATGCCGAAACTTGGTTAAAAGATAAGTTAGAAGAAAGTGACTTTAGAATACGTACTGGCAATCATATCGAACAACGAACTGGTATGGTCAACTTCAGTATTGTTGGTCGTAATGCTGATTCAGTTGATAGAAACAAGTATGTAAGATACGAAAAAGAATACGGAGAAAGAAGCATTATTGCTGACAGGTTTAACATGGCTTTTACAGATCTACAAGCAACTGTAGGAGGTGATACCGGTATTGATATTGCTCCACGTGGTGCAGACAAGTCACAGATACTAAGAGACTTTGAAAAAACCGACACGATACATTTCTACGGTGATGCAATGTTTGACGGCGGCAATGATAAGCCATTAGCAGATGCACTAAAGGACAGGCAATTAGGGTTTTCACATCAAGTTACCGGTTGGCAAGATACTTGGGAGAAACTAACATGCATTTAATGCTTACAGGACATAAAGGCTTTATTGGTAGTTACTTACTCCGTCGACTAAAAAAGGACCACAGTATAGTAGGATATGACTTACAAGACGGGCAAGACTTGTTTGATATCGACTTACCAGAGCAATTTGATTTAATTATACATCTTGCAGGTAAAAGTGGAGTACGTGAAAGTATTAACGATCCTGCAGGATACTGGCGTAATAATGTAGAAGTAAGTAAACGCTTGTTTGACCGCTATCCTGATACAAGGGTGCTTTACGCAAGCTCTAGTAGCGCCTACGAGCCCGATTTAAACCCTTATGCCGCAAGCAAATACTGTGTAGAAGAAGCTGCAGAACGCTATCCTAACACATTAGGTATGAGATTTCACACTGTTTATTCTAGTGTTCCACGTAAAGGTATGTTTTTACAAAAACTAATCGATAACGAACTCGAATATACTACAACACATTACCGAGACTTCATACACATTGAAGACTTATGTAATGCTATACAGCTATGTATGAATAGCAAATATACAGGTACTATTGATATTGGTACAGGTCAACCTTTTAAGGTCTCAGACTTTGCACCAAATCTTCCTGTCCGCCTAAATACACCATACGAGCGCAATTGGACTTGTGCTAGTATGGAAAAAATAAAGACTTTGGGCTTTAAACCTAAATATAGTGTAGAAAACTACTTGACTTCACTGACAAAAGATAATATAATAAAACTTGAAATAGGAGAAACCACATGAAAGACATTTTACAAGACATCGTTGCACATACACACTCGCTAGGCTTTTTAGCTTTAGTAAAAGTAAGTAATGACGAAGGCACAGCAATTGACAGTATGGCAGAAGACCGTAGTGTTATTTTAAGTGCATTAACGCATAAACCAGTAGTTGAGTTCAAAGGAACTTTTGGTATGCCTAACTTAGATAAGTTAGCACTACATTTAAAGAATCCAGAGTATCAGAAAGATGCTAAGATTGATGTAATTGAAGCAGAGCGTAATGGAGAAACTATTCCTACACACATTCACTTTGAAAACACAGCAGGCGACTTTGAAAATGATTATCGCTTTATGAACAAAGCAATTATTGAAGAGAAGTTAAAAACTGTTAAGTTTAAAGGTGCTCAGTGGAACGTAGAAGTTGCTCCAACGCAAGCATCAATTGCACGTATGAAACTAATGAGTGCAGCACACACCGAAGAGCCAACATTTAATGTTTCTACAAAAGACGGAAACTTAGTGTTTGCATTTGGTGACGCAAGTACACACGCAGGTGAATTTGTATTCCAACACGGAGTTGAAGGTACACTACAACACACATGGAGTTGGCCAGTAGCACAAGTACAAGCTATTTTAGGTCTTGACGGTGATAAAGCTATGAGCATTTCAGATCAAGGTGCAATGCAAGTTAGCGTAGATAGTGGTATGGTCAAGTATGACTATATTTTACCAGCACAAAGCAAATAGAAAGGTGTTACCATGAAAGAATGGGTATATGATTGTTGGAATGTAGTAATGGATCATAATAAGAATCCGTTAAGTGTTATTCCTGACTTTAGTACACGACACATGATTATGCAAGTTCTTGCTTGGATGTGGTGTATTGCGTTTGCTATGATTGTAGGTAGCATGTGGGCAGGTATTGTTAGTATGTTTGCTCACACTGTATTACTAGGCGCTATTGCAATTACAGTAGGTACATTTGAAGCTGCAAAGCGAAGACCAAGTTTGTTTGCCCGTGATAACATAATTAACTCACGTGGTATAGGCGGTGAGCATGAATAAAGACTTAACCGCAGAACAACATGACTATGCACGTTTTTTGCCTGCACTAAGTGGTTTCTATGCTACATACGTAGGTAAACAACGTTTTGACGAATATGTAGAACATTCTAGAGTGCCTTCTAACTTCGCACATGGAGTAGAAAGTCTTAACTACCTTAATGATAAAGAAGGAGCGTTCACATACAAATGGACGCTTTACTCTGCAGGACATGCTGACTTAGACACAACTAAAATTGTTCCTAAAGAAGATATGGTACGTAATAGAGATAGAGACAACACTTGGGTACTAGGCGACTCAGGTGGCTTCCAAATTGGTAAAGGTGTTTGGGAGGGTGAATGGAAAGACCCTACAAGTCAGTTTGTTAAAGATAAAATGGCAGACTGTGTAGTACGTGGTACAGAACAACGTACTGTAACTAATACAGATAAAAACGGCAAAGAAGTAACAAAAACTATTACAGTCGATCTTGTAAAAGAATACCAAAACAGATTAGCTATGGCACAAAAGAAACGTGATGCTGTTCTAAGATGGATGGATGCTTATGCAGACTATGGCATGATACTTGATATTCCAGCATGGGTATCACGTTCACCAGCAGGTGCATTAGCAACAGGTATTAGTGAGTATGCAGATGCCGCTGAAGCAACCAAGTACAATAACGAATACTGGATGAAACATAGAACAGGTGCGTGTAAGTTCCTTAATGTTTTACAAGGCGAGAATCATACAGACGCAGATGACTGGTATGAGCAGATGAAAGACTACTGCGATCCAGTTAAGTATCCTGACAATCACTTTAATGGTTGGGGTATGGGCGGACAGAATATGTGTGACGTGCATTTGGTTCTTAAACGCCTAGTTACATTACACTTCGACGGACTACTACAAGCAGGCGTACACGATGTAATGCACTTCTTAGGCACATCAAAGCTAGAGTGGGCTACACTATTAACTGATATACAACGAGCTGTAAGAAAGAATTATAATGAAAACTTTACTGCCACATTTGACTGTGCTAGTCCTTTCCTTGCAACCGCAAATGGACAGATATACATACAGAACGAAACAGCGGATAGGGCGAAATGGACATATCGAATGGTGCCATCAGTTGACGATAAGAAATATGCTGCAGACAACCGTATCTTTAGAGACGCTGTTATATCAGATGGGGTATTTAAAAACTTTGAAGACAGTCCACTTACAGCAGAACTCAAAGTATCGGACGTTTGCACTTATGCTCCAGGCGACCTAAACAAGATAGGTAAAGAAGGAAAGACATCATGGGATTCATTTAGCTATGCTATACAAATGGGTCACAATGTATGGAGTCATATCAATGCTGTACAAGAAGCAAACAGACAATACGACAACGGTATTGTGCCTAAAATGCTTGTACAAGAAAAGTTTGATAGAGTGTTCTTTAGAGATATAATTAATGAAATATTTGCCATTGATAACAAAGAAGAAGCACTAGCAAAGATCAACGAGTATTCAAAGTTTTGGATGGCAATTCCGGGTACACGAGGTGCTATAGGTAAAAAGACTGTTAACTCTAGCACACACTTTAACGCATTATTTGATGTTGAAGAACCCATAGTTGAAGAAGATGAGTTAGATGAAACTAAATTGGAGGATTTAGAAGATGAGCAACTACACGGAGCAACACGATAAAATTGCTGTACACTTGCAAGAATTATACAAGAAGCATAGAACGCTTGACGAAGAGATAACTTTGCTGTATAATAATTTTGGAGGTGAACAAATACTTAACCGTATGAAGACTCAAAAACTTTGGCTCAAAGACGAAATACACAGACTTGAAACTGAACTTAAACAACTAGGATAAAAAACATGTTAATAGATATACCATACAAAGTAGGAGACACAGTCTCTTTAAAACTAACATCAGGCGAAGAAATTGTTGCCCGATTAGAAAACGAACAACCTGCTAACTATACACTTAAGAAACCAATGGTTCTTATTGCACAAGAAAAAGGGTTAGGACTAGCACCGTTTATGTTTTCAGTATCGCCCGACGGTAAATTCGTTATGCAATCAAATGCAGTAAGTTGCATTGCAAAAACTGAATCTGCAATAGCTGATCAGTACATTGAAACAACAACAGGTATTAAGTTAAACTAATGAAGCGTACTTATGAACAAGGAACATTAGATACCCCTACAATGTTTACAGGTGTAGAAGTTGAAAAGACTCCTGCATATGGTATGCAAACTTTGTTTATAGATGGTATCCAAGATAGTGAAACTATCATTCATTACTACAATGAACACAAATGCAAGCATATATTCTTTGGCGCCAATCATTCGTATCATCCAAAAACAGCGGACGAGTTCGAACAATGGGACAAGTATATCCTAGAGTTTGTAAAAGAAGGTTATCTATGCAGTTTAGATATCCCAAGCACAATTAACTTAGATTGGTTCTTAGATGGAGGATTAACTGAATACGATAATTTTATCCCACAGTTACGGGTTGTAATTCCTTACATCAAACAATGGAACTATAATACAATGGTTAAAATCGACGACAAAGACTTTAAGGCATCTAACCCAGGCGTTTGGTGTCACAGTTTGCACGATTTGATGGATAGAGAAAAATTCACAGATTGGGCAAAATATGGGCTTGACAAAGTGTTAAAGTGATAGTATAATGGATGTAACAAATGAAAGATATTACGACTATATGGTACGTAGAACAAGAGAAGAGGATGCTATAATGGCAAAGAATAATGCACTAAATAATGCACAAAGAAGTATATGGGTAACCTTTAGAAAAGAAGGTGTACACTTATACCCAGGAGCAGATAGTGACCCAAAGTTGGCAACAGGTGAGTGGGATGATGTATCGTTTCTTGGCGTGCCTCATCGTCATATATTTCACTTCAGGGTGCGTATCGAGGTGTTCCACGATGATAGAGACATCGAGTTCATCCAATTCAAAAGATGGCTTGAAAGACTTTATAGTGACGCTCCCTCAACTGAGGACGAAGTGCTCATTTTAAATCACAGAAGTTGCGAGATGATTGCAGACGAACTGTACGATAAAATTTCTACAAAGTACCCCAGCCGCTTTGTTGAAATTGATGTTGCCGAAGATGGCGAAAATGGCTGTTCAGTATATTACCCAACTACCCCCTAAATGCTATTAAGAGAGAGAACATATAAAATGGCAATTGAATTTAATCGTGATGCGTACACTAAGGTGTTTAACGACTTGGATAAGTTCCGCGACTTTTGTCGCTTTGAAGGGAAGATCTTTAATGAAAAAGATCTTTATAAACATGATGCTCCTGTATGGATTGCATACAATAAGCATCAAGGCTGGCTTCGTGCAAAAGCACGTAACGCTGGTGGGAGAAAGTTTAATAATCGGAGAAACTAATGACTATCTATATTGTAGACATCGAAGCAGTTGACACACGCTATACTAAGCAATGGAAGGAATATCTTCCAGGGCAAATGCAACGATCTACAAATGAAGAAGTAATTGTTATTAGTGGTGGAGAGGTACCTCAGGCTACAACACCTGGGGCCTTTCTCAACTTTGGTGGCACTAATGTATATAAGTCTAATCAATTAGAACAAATTGCTGAGCTATTTTGCAAAGGTAAAATAGAAGATGGCGATTACTTTTTATATACAGATGCATGGAACCCTACAGTTATACAATTAAAATATATGGCAGCACTACTTAACGTAGATATTATTATCGGCGGAATGTGGCATGCTGGTTCATATGATCCTCAAGACTTCTTAGGACGGTTAATTGGTGATGCTGATTGGGTTAGGAATGCCGAACAAAGTATGTACGACTGCTATGACGATAACTATTTTGCAACTCAATTTCATATTGATTTGTTTGCAAAGGCATTTAACATACACGATGATAAAACACATCGAGTTGGATGGCCTATGGAATATTTACACAACAGTCTAGAGCAATATAAAGGTATGCAAAAGCGCAATTTAATCTTGTTTCCGCATAGAGTTGCTCCGGAAAAGCAAGTTGAAATCTTTAGAGACCTTAAAGATCGTTTACCACAATATGAGTTTGTTGTTTGTCAAGAACAAATGCTTACAAAGAACGAGTATCATAATATGTTAGGCGAAGCTAAACTTGTGTTTAGTGCTAACTTACAAGAAACATTAGGTATTAGTTGGTACGAAGGAGCATTAGTTGATGCTATTCCTATGGTACCTGATCGTCTAAGCTACAGTGAAATGTCTTTGCCTGAATTTAAATATCCAAGTGCCTGGACTGAAGATTATGACTCATATCTACATAATAGAGATAAAGTTATTGCACAAATTGTAAACTATATGGAAAATTATGATGACTTACTTGTTAGTTTAGACAAACAACGTACACGTTTAAATAAATATTTTTTCAGTGGTAAACAACTTTATAGGGTGATTGCAGATGGCGAATGATGATTATACAATTACTATAAGTGGAAGTGAAAGTACAAGTGTGTATGCAGACACTACTAGTTCTATTACTACTACAACTCTTGGTATTGCAGACGATATGTTAACTATTAATACTGCTTTTAATAATTCGATTGAAATTGTAAGTGTAGAATTTGAAGATGCATTTCCTGATATATACAAAGTAAGAGATATGTTAAAACATTACCCTGCCCTAGAAAAAGCATTTGAAAATTTTAAAACAGTTTATAAAATGGTAGATCAAGACTATAAAGGCAACCATCAAAATAATGAGGAGGTTATATACTAATGCATCATACGATTGAAGAACTTATACACCGACTAGAAGTAATGAAAAATAAAGCAATCGAACTACATCGACTTCGTAATCAGTTTTCTAAATTAGCTGATAAAGAATACGATCATATTAAATGCCAATCAATACTTGATGATATACAAAGTATGGCATTACTAATTGCAGAAGATCGAGGTGGTACAGAAATAAAAACATCAATGGAATATAAAAAAAATGATTAAGAAACATTATTATAGTTGGGCTGACATAGAAAAAATGTGTGTCAGTATAGTAAATCAAATGTACGCTGACAACTGGCGTCCTGATTATATTGTAGGTATTACTCGTGGCGGCAATGTACCTGCTACTATTATTAGCAATATGACTGGTATTCGTTGTGAGGCACTTAAAGTAAGTTTACGTGACAGTGAATCACACAACGAAAGTAACTGTTGGATGGCTGAAGATGCATTTGGATATGTTGGTACCGACTTAGCAACAGCAAATTCATCAGAGAAGAAAATATTAATTGTAGACGACATTAATGACACTGGTGCTACATTTAATTGGATAGCAAGTGATTGGCCTAAAAGTTGTTTACCTGACGATCCTAAATGGAATCGTATATTTGGGAACAATGTAAAGTTTGCTACACTAACAGATAATATGGCAAGTGAAACTGTTGTACCTATTAGTTACACATGTCACGAAATCAATAAAGAAGAAGAAGACATTTGGTTAGTTTACCCTTGGGAAAACGTAGCTGAATATTAATAACCATAATAAAAATAAGGAAAGGAACTATGGATTTGAAGGAACAGATGATAAAAGCAGCAAGAAAACACGCCGAAGCGGAGTTAGAATTGCATAAAGTAAATGTCGAAGTCTATATGCAAAAAGTTGTAGGCATTGGTGAACATTCTGATATTATCGAGACGATACAGAAAGAGCTTGATCAAATGGCTGCGGCGCATGATCGTATTGAAATGTTAGAAAAATATTTTAGTGCTTGACAAAAACCTAAATACAATGTATAATGTTATTGTGCATTGTATTATCAACGGCAATCCACTGCCTAAACATCGGAGAAGTAAATGAATAAAGCACTACAAATTAAGACTAAATTAGAAGACGCAGGCATACGCTACTGGGCTGGTGATAATATCAGCGAAGTATTACAAGCAGGCGATAAAGAAGAACTTATTAATAACGCAACTACAGCATTTGAAGGTGTACTAGATGCACTTGTAATTGATCGTATTAATGATCCTAACTCAGAAGGTACAGCAAAGCGTCTTGCTAAAATGTACTACAATGAAATTATGGTAGGACGTTATGATCCTGCTCCGAGTGCAACAGCATTTCCTAATGATAGCGATGATCGCTATGATGGTATGCTAGTAGTA
>Ga0307488_10004487_pt1 | contig 11646 bp, 9 predicted proteins | sample SB02metaG_FD_202248 | JGI IMG/M metagenome (GOLD analysis project Ga0307488, IMG submission 202248) | Sea-ice brine microbial communities from Beaufort Sea near Barrow, Alaska, United States - SB 0.2 | ecosystem: Environmental > Aquatic > Marine > Coastal | place: USA: Alaska | collected 2017-05-06
GAAAAATAGTCTCCGTAGGGCGAATTCCTGATTCTCGCAATGCCCCCTCTCCTGTTTTGGACCGAAGACTGCTTGTGCGTAGTGTACCGGTGCACTTCCGTTTTGCAAAGTGCGGCCGATTCCGCATATAGAACGGCAGCTTGAGGCTACCGAAAAATAATGAAGCTAAATTTTCGAAGCCTCGAATAATATTCAGTTTGGTGATTTGGCCAAAGTCAAAAAAACACATTTGGCAAAATCACCAAACTGAAAACATTCTGTGGCCCCCCGAAAATGTATAGCTTCATTCTGTCTGTCATAATATGGCACTTATCTCAAGATACGAGGGTCTGAAAACGCGGTTGATGACGTGGCAACAATTATTTACGAGGCCCTACCTGCATCGATGGCAGCCTCTCCAATGGCATCTGCAGTTCCAAGACCGGGATGTAGTGGCAGCATACGGAACGTTGTCATTCAAGGATGTATGATATGGTTCATCGTATTTTAGATTCAAGAGATGAATACAAAGTACGGTCAACCCAGATTCAACTTGCAACCTGCACCGCCCCACCATGACTGGCACTTGCACTTGTGCCAGCGAGAGGTGCATCTCATTGTGGCGTCTTTTTTGGCGTTGTTATAATCGCGCGTCGTGCTTTCGAGCTCAACTCTCCATGAAGCAGGGTCTCCCTCTCTCTCGGTGCAAAAGTGCCCGACGTAGTAAGATCGCAGCCAAATATTAGACATCACACACAGGCATCTAGCAGATATGCACAAACACTCCAAGAGTGTGCACAGTTGGCCCAACCTTGAGTCCACGTCATCCTGCCTGTCGTTCAGAAACCGGGCGATAGGGCCGCACACTAGTCCCGCACTTATCGACGGCGCAACTTTATAAAAGCACGAATCGCGGGATGATCTAGTTGGGGTTTCAGTGACAAAAGGGAAAACTCATATCTCCAGTTGAGCTGAAAAGTGGTGGACTAAATGTAAGCCACTGTTCAGCTCAACGTATGCTGAAAGCACTTTTTGTGGGATGAGTTGTCGTGGGGTTACATCGACAAAACGGTGGCCAAACGGGGGACAAAACGGTGACAATGACGGTGACAATAACGGGTATCAGGTTGAAGCTGAAAAGTGGGGGACTCGTGTTAGGCCCAGGGCCATGGCGTGCAAGAGGAGATAGTGGGGGAAGTGGTTACACTATGAACAAGCAGTGTAATGGCATCCTTGCCTTTGAGCAGAGTCCACCCCCTTGCGAGCCGCCTGTAGCATGTTGGTGGCGGCGGACAGCGCACGCTTTGCGCCCAGGAGTTGCCCGTTCAGCACGTCGGTGGTGACAAGCACAGGAGCCGTGAGCCAGGGCCTTACACGAGTCGTTCCCTTAAGCCGTTTGTCGCCGTTTGTCGCCGTTTGTCGCCGTTTGTCGTTGTTTGTTCCACGACCCACTGAAGTTATCCTCCCACCTCACAACTTAAAGATGGACTAGCTTTCTATTTCAGCGCAACTTTCAGGCGTTCGTCCCAGAAACCACGGAAGGCAGTAATCTTCATAACTCAAAGATGCCGAAGTTGAGCTGAAGTTGAGCTAAGCTAATCAAGCTGAAGGTATGGTGAAACAAGTAGCGGTGCAAGGCGCCATGCCGCGAGAGAGAGCATGCCGAAGCGCATCACTGTCATGCACATGGCGATGAGGTTGTTGAAGGCGTGGGGCGCCATCTTCACCGTGACGTAGGGGCAAACAGCGGTCGAACTCATTTAACGCAATGTTTGAAAGCCGATGTGTCACATGTTAGTTATTGAAAGCAAGAGCTGACACCGAGCGCTCTTACGAACGGGGTTCAAAAGGAGAGGGTCAACTTGCACCACCACCCCACCATGAGCGTGGTGTCCGGCAGGGACCCGGACTCGAACTTGACCATAGCGCCGATGTCCAACGGAGTGATGTCAATCGACCCCGTGAACTCGAAAGCGTCGCCGTTAAAGCCGGCGGCGGTGATCCACCGCATGATGTCGTCAATGTCAAGGCCGAGGATGCCTAGGACATAGTTAATGATTTTCTTGCCGAACGATATAGCCACTTCCTTGACCTTTTCGAAGGCGAGGCAAATCGCTTGCGTGCCAGCGACCACAACCCCAATCAATAAAATCCCATACCCGGTTGCGGATATGCCTCCAATGATGGTTGCGGATATCGCGACTATGACGGCAGCCACGAGCAAGTCCACGATGCCCAACACGTAGGGGCGCAAGAGTTCACCGCATTTCATCACATTCTAATTTCAAGCACATAAACGAAGCGCTTTGAAACCCGGGTTCAATTGCTGTAGGGGCGCAAGTTGAAATTGTAAGCACACAATTTGAAAGCAGTTCATCACGTTTTAGTTTCACGCACTGAATGAAACCAAGCCTGCGCGCTTTCAAACCTGGGTTCAACAAAGCACGTATCACAAGAGCGCAAAGCAGTTTGATGGCAGTTCAATATGTTTTGATTTCAAGCACTGAAACCAAGCACGCGTTCAAAGGCGGTTTGATCCTGCACTGTTCACCCCACCATTAGAACCTCCCACACGTTGATTTTGAAGTGGAACGCCGCGTTCATGCCCTGCGTCGAGGGCTAGGCGGCAAATAATTGCTCTACACGTAATAGGATGTCATCTTACTCAAGAAACGTGGGTCTAAAACGCAAAGATGACTTGGCAGGAATAATATACTGAGCCCATGTCATACTATGCTATGTGACTCGAGAAACGAGTGGCATGAACGGAATTATTTGCAACCAAGCCTTGCCTGCGTGGGGATGATAGACATCTCTACGCTGATTCCCGGGAAGCTCATGAATGAGAATTGCGCCGAGAACGCCATGTAGTTGTCGTTGAACCCGTCGAGGATCTCCATGCTGAGGCGAATGCCCAAGTGCATGGAAAAGAAAATCCCGTCGTAGTCCTTCGAGATCGGGAGGCCGGCGGGCAGGGTCCCTTGCACTCGTCCGCTTGTCCGGGGTTCCTCGGTTTTGTTTTTGGTTTCGCTTTCGTGCGATTCGCGCAATTCGCGCAATTCCCCACATGTTCGCAAGGGAAAACCATTTCAATACCGGTATTCTGGCGGCAAGTCTACCGCCGTTTGTACCCCCCTAGAAAACTGCGAAGAAGGCTAAAAACACATAATTCACTCATCCCACAACGAAAGGTATGACTTGAGCACCCGATAAACTAGATACTAGCTACGGGAAAACACCCCCGCTCGTTCAAAAAAGTGCCCGGTACCCTATGACAGAGGACAAGATGAGGCTAATGATTAGCCTTGCGACCGACACATTTTGGTCTTGCCGACCGTCCGACTTGGCCATAAAATTCAAAAAAATAGTATGCCAGTTGCACGTGCGCAATTCAAACGAGCGGCAGTGTTGTCCCGCTGAGTGTAAGCTAGGGGCCCTGCCGGCGGTCGGCTCCTTTTCGTTCGGAGCTGCGTCGGACGACTCACCCGAGGAGAGCAGTCGGCGGGCGGGGTGCGAGAGAAGAGCCACGGCGGACCCGAGATCCGCGTCGTCGTCGTCTACGTCCGTGCTCACGGTTCCATCGTAGTTGCTCACGGCGATGGCGTTGGCGCCCACGGGGGTGACGGGCGTGGCCTTGGCATCCTTGTTGTAGGGGCACGATGGGGGCGCACACAGTTGAAATTAAAACCTTTAAAAGCAATAGCTCTATCTAAAAGCAACTCATCATAATTTAGTTTCAAGATCTGAGACCAAGCGCAGTCAACCAGGGTCCAACACGTTCAGCTGTTGTAATGTCGTAGGGTGAGCTAGAAAGCAAACACTAGAAAGCCGTTAACAATATTTTAGATTCCAAGATCTTAAACGAAGCGCTCTAAACCCGGGTTCAACTTGCAAGCAAGTTTTAAAAGCGTCTCATCGTGTGTTTCCATCAAGATCTGAACCCAAGAAAGTTTTCAACCCAATGTGGGTTCAACCTGCACAAGCATCGCCCCACCTCGTTGGTGCCGTCACCCGCGTTGTTCTGGCACTCCATCTGGGCGTCGGAGCGGAACGGCCGCCACGCGTTGATGCCGCATGGCGTGGGGTTCTTGTACATGAGAGAGGGCTTGCCGGCTCCCACGCCCGCGCCCGCGCCCGCGCCAGCCTTGCTGGTGGTGATGGCGAACATCTCGATCGTGTACGTGCCAGCCTGCAGTGTCGCCGGCTGCTCTAACACGGCGGTTGCGGAGGTGGCAAAGTATTCGGTGCGGTCGACGACGATAGTGCCGTCCTCGTTAGAGATGACGAGTGACATGGCGAAGGCGTTGCCGCCGTCAGCCTTGAAGAACCATTGTCCCTTGAAGTCGAGGGCGATGGACGCCGAGACGCGGCTGAATAGGTTGGCGGCGCTGGTCAAGGAGTTGGAATCCGATGCCAGGCACGACTTGAGCGCCATTGACACGTTGACATTCATCTCAAACAGGTGGCACTCCTTGTCGTCGTCGTACGCGGCGAACGCCCCCTTGAGCCCACCCTTGACGAGGTCGCGGTGCGTGAAGTATGCAGCTCCCGATGAGAGGAACGCGACGTCGATGGCGGGGCCGGCATGATCCTTAGGATTGAAGAACGCCGCAGCCGCCACCTCTTCAGCTTCCTTGTCGCCCTGCCCGAGGCCGCGCTGCGCCGCCTTGGGCGCACGCCGGCTAAGCCGCACCTTGCCGTTGCCCACGTTCAGGGCCGACAAACGCTACTTTCATTATTATCAGCTTGACTTTAAAGCTGTTGTGTCGGTTGTCCCATAACCCACTGAATGTATCCCATTCATGACTTTCACTCCGAGTCGGGACTTGTATCGAAGTTGTGGTATCGAAGTCCGTTCGACCAATCAGAACAGTCCAAAGCGAAAATCCCGCCGACCGACTCGCGATCCTTGAGTAAATGGACCGTCGATTTCGAGGAGATAAGGGTGACCGGTCACCCCTACACTGAGTTTCAAGACTGGGTTGGGGATTCCGGATTCGGACGGATTCGGTCGCCGTCGAGGGTCGGATTCTCGTGGTCGGGTAGATCCTGACCCCGGAATCCGAATCCCCCAACCCAGCTTTATAAACCCAGTCTCCGCTATGACACCCCCTGACTCAGGCTGACTTCCCCGAATTCAGCCTCTCGACCATTCAGGGACCGTGAGAAAATGACGATCTTCCCATAACCGTTTACGTTCAGAATTGGCGCGAAACATGCAAAAAGATCCAGCCAATCACATCTCAGCAAACCACTTTCTCGACCAATCACATGCGGGCCTTCAGGGTGTCGCGACACCCGGAGACTGGGTATAAATGGGTTCCGAGTGAAGCTGAAGTCAAGCTGAAAAAGGGAGTAGTGTTAGGCCCTGCTGACGCTGTCGGCTCGCAGCACCACGGGCGCGGTGTCAACCCACGTCTGCAGGTCGTTGGCGGCGGTGCCCTCGCCGTGGAACCCCACCGCCTGGGCGTGAGATCCACCCACGACCAAGGAGAATTCCGTCTGGGGGGCGCTTGATTGCAGGTAATGGAACGCGACGGTGACGGTCTTGGACGGAGTCTCAGCCAGGCACGCGGCGATGTCAAGCTCGAGCCATTCGTTGCCGAGCGAGTCGTCGTGTTCGCCTGCGAAGAAGGCGTAGCCACTGCCGCCGGTGGAGGTGGAAGAGCAGGGCATGTCGGCTGCGAGGAAGGACACCTCGGATTTGGTCAGCGCGCGGCTGAAGAACGCCACGGAGTCCATCTCGCCCTGCATCTGCCGGGTTACCTTGAGCGTCCTGTCGCCGGAGACGACGGCGGCGCCGAGGTAGATGGAACTCAGGTCCACCGAGGGCGCCTTTTGAAACATGAAGTCCTTAGCGGCGCCCTCCGCGCAGTGTAGGGGGAACGAGAAGCCGTCGATGTACACGGTGAGCACGTCGCCGTCGGCGTGTTGGGCGTCAACGACAAACACGACGTGGTGCCAGTGCCCGTTGTTGAGGCGCAACGCCTGCTTCTTCGGGACGGGGGACTCCGAGTGGCAGACAATTTCTCCGTCGTACACTGCCTTCATCTCCAACGCACCCTCGGGAGTGATACCCACGGTGACGTACGACGGGGGCGGGACGGGGGACGGCGGCGGCGGGGACGGCGGCGGGGGCGACAGCGGCGGCGACGGCGGCGGCGGGTTGGGCGGCGACGGCGGCGGCGGCGGGGAAGGCGGGGGAGCGCCGTTCGGAACGTCGCAGCACTTGTAGTCGTATCGCACCTCGTTGTGGCCAGGACAGCGCTGCATGACGAACTCCGACATGACCCGGTTATGTTCGCACTTGACGTTTGCAAAGTGCAATCCGCCCACGTTGGGAATGCTGCCACCCTCGGGGCGGCCACAGTTGGTTGCACTGTCGTAGCATTTCCCGCCGTTGTTGAAGTTGGGAATGGGGCAGCACGTGTAGCGGAAGAAGCCTCGGCCGTGTTCAGTGGCAGCTACCCATTTGGACAGCGCCTTTCCAGCCGGGCACGCGAGCCTGTGGCGATCGAGGTAAATGATACTTCTATCGTTCCAGTCACCCTGGTGGCCGGTATCGTGCTGCGAGCATTGCGACATGCTTCCCTCGGCTTCCTGGCAGTTGAACCTGTAGTGCAAGTCGCCGGGGCCGCAATCAGTTTCCATCTTGAAATCCGTGAGGAACGTGACCTTGTCGCCATGCGCGCACTGCACATTGTGGCGGTCAAGGAACTGAAGGGGCTTGTCCCAAAGCTCGTTGCACCCAGTCTGTTGCCCGAACCGACGTCCGACAGCTTGCCCCATCCCGGCAACCTCGCCCATCTCGGCGGCGGCAGTGCCTGCGCGACCCATGAGTGCGGCGGAGCCGTCTGAACCACCAGATACGATGTGGGCGGCGGCGAACGTGGCGATCACCTCGCCATCCTTGGGGATTGCGCCGACCGACCGCACGTAGAGAGAGAGGGTGCCGGCGGTGCGCGCCGTGTGGTCGAGGTGGGACACCAGCACGCGGCTGAACGTCTCGCCGTCGCGCTCCAAGTCGCGGTCGAACCGCAGCGCGTACTTGCCTGCCTTGGCCTGGATGTCGAGGTACTCCGCGGCGTCGAGCGTGGTGCTCATGGGCTTGAACGTGCCGCTATCCTTCTTTGTCTCGTGGACGGTGAACTCGTACAGGTTAGCCTTGGCGCTGCTGGCGTCGCCCTCAGCCGTCCAGGCGCAGTCGGTGCCGTTGCCGGTGCCGACACCGTCCACGTCGCCGCAGTCGGCACCGCCTTCGAAGGACAGGTACATGACGCGGTCCTTGGATATGCGCTTGGTGTTGGTTCCCTTCATGGCGCAGCTGCCGTCGCCGTTGATGCGCACGTTGGAGGACTTGAGGGTGCTCCACTCGTACGCAGCCGTCTTGATGCCGCTGCCGAAGCTAGACTCCACGGCGTTGACCACGTCGCTCTTGCACAGCGGCTTGGTCGGCACGCACGCCGCCATGTTGTCTGCGAAGTGCTCGGGGGACTGGCAGAACGGCTTAGCGACGTATTCCAGGGACAACAGGCTGGCCGTGTTGGCCTCGTCGCACTGCACCGCGGGCATGGCGCCCTGCTTCACGAACTCCCACTGGAAGTCGTTGTTGGGCTTGATCCCCAGATGAACGTCGCCCGCGGTGGGGGCCGTCTTGCATGACTTGGGCGTCTTGTATTCCATGGTGATGGAACGGTTGCCGACGGAGTCGGAGGAGACAGAGTCTGCTCCCAGCCTGGAGGCGCCCCCGGAGGTGGTGACTCCGAGGACGGTGAAGATGTACCGGGTGCTGCCGCGCAGAGCTATGCGAACGTTGCACGTCCCGCGACCACACTTGAGGTTGCAGGCTTCCTTGCCGAGCTCCTCGCACAGGTTGGGCGATCCCTTCACGCCGCGGCCCGTGGCGATGATCGCCAGCTTGACGTGCGCGAACGCCTTTACGCCCGAGAACCTGAAGTTCCAGAACACGAGCACCTTGTTCTTGACGCGGTAGTAGGGTGTGGTCATCATGAACCCGAAGCGGTGCATGATGTTCTTGTTGGCGTCAGTAGTTGGGGCGTACAACTCGATGCCCGGGTTGAATGAGGACAACGATAGCGCGGTGTATTGGGTCCTGTTGGTGATGGTCCACTCGGCGTTCATGGTGAAGTAGTTGTCCGTGTTCTGAACCGCGGGCACCCGGCGCGCCGCGTAGTGAATAGCACCGTACGCGTTCTCTGCAGTGTACGTCTGGTCCTCCGTTTGGTCAGTGTACATGCACTTGGCGATGCCGGTGAGGTTCATGCCCTTCCCGGGGCAATACCGGTGCCCCAGGTGCCGGTCCATATCGCCGCTGTAGATATAGCACCGCGCGCGGCCGGCGCACTCCCGGTGGAGCACGTCGATGACCTCCTGCTTGTCGGCCATGCACGCGTTGCCCGTGGGGATCATGGTCTGGAAGCACATGGAGGGGTGGTTGTCGTACAAGAACGCGGGTAGCACAGCGGTGTCGCCGTACACAGCGTCCACAAACCCAGTGATGACCATGCCCTCGTCGCACTCGAAGAAGGTGTCGAAGACGTAGTGCTCGGCGGTCATGCACGACTTGCACCCGTTCTTGCATTGCTTGTTGCTGTCCATGTTAATAACAAGAGCGTCGTTCTTCTCGATGATGCCCATGGCAGCGGAGCCGCATCGCGCGATCAAGCTCAGCGCCAGGGATCCCGCCTCGCACTTGCCGTCCGCGAGGGCGGCGGCGTCGCACTCGCCGAGGAGGTCGCGCGTGACCTCAAGCTCGCACGTCTCCTTGCCTACACACAGCGCCTTCAGGGTCTCCAGCAGTTGCACGCGCTCAGCCGCAACAGTCATGCGGCCCGTCTTGATGTCCTGCATGTCGAGGCTGCACTTCGCGGGCAGGTCGTCGAAGTTCCAGGCTGGTTGCTCCGCGTCAACACCCCATGAGGCGTCCAGAAAGTCCAACACCTCCTGCTCCTCCGCGCACTGGACAATCAGGTTGGTGCCCTCGGACACGCGAACGCAGGTGTTACACACACTGCCCTTGCATATGCTGCGCTCGTCTTCCGAGAACGACTTCTGCGTGGTGCCCGGGATCCATCCGCCAGTGCCCAGCTTGGAGATGTCGCCAAGGTGCCGCGCAACGCCGAGAGCCCTGGTGCCGGCTTTCCTTCCGAGAGAGGCGGCGGCGCCGGAGTTCTTCATCTCCTCCATCTCCGCGGCACGTAGCTCCTCATCTTTCAGACGCTCCTTCTCGATGAGCCTCGCGTCATCGGCCTCTCTCTTGGCAATGATGCGACCGAGAGCCTTGCAGATTTCTGGATCGGCGCCCTCCATCTGGAGGACGAAGGGGCCAATCACGAATTTGCTTTTGGGCAAGAACATGTGAATGTCAAGCTTTGGCTCCAGGGTGAAGAGGTCGAGGTTGACAAGCAGCACGTCGAACTTGTACATGAACAGCAGCTCAACATCCTTCATCATGAAGTAGATGCCGGTTGGGATCGTGGTGCCGGACAGGAGCCGGGTGGGGAAGGGTGAGAGGTTGATGGAGACCTCCACGCGTCCGATCTGCATGATGTCGAACATCTTCAAGAAACCGCCAATCATGGAGGCGATGCCGGACACGTCAATGTCAATGGCGCCTTTGATCAGGTCTTCGCCCGTGGACATGATGTAGTTGGCCAAGAACGCACTCGGTCGAAACTGCGCCATGGCAAGGAACAGGCGCGAGAGCAAGATGTTGCTGAGGCCGAAAACAAACGCAAACTTGTACTTGGGAAAGGCAATCTTGATAGCCATAGAAATGAAGCCGGACATTGGCTTGGGGCCGACATGTAGGGGCGCAAGTTGAACTTGAAATCAGTATCGAAAGCAAACTTGAGAAAACGAACATTTGAAACGAACATTTGAACACTCGTAAGGATTTACGATTTTTCAGTTCAAGCGCTGAAAGCAAGCGCGGTCAACGGGGGTCGATTAATTTAAGCCTGCACCACCCCACCGAACGGATCGAAGCTGGAGCACGTGTAGCGGTCCAGGTCGAACCGCTTGTCTCCTCCCAGGTGCGAGACAGCCGACGAATCCGAATGGTGGGAGAGTTGCGCAGCGATGGCAGCGTCGTGATCGTCTTGCGTGCCGAGCATCGCCTGAGCCTGTAGCCAAGACCTTTCAATAAATACTTTATCAGCTTCATTTTGAGCCGCACCGCTTTTCGCAGAAGTTACTGAAGTTATCCCACTGCATGACTCAAAGATGTTGAAGTAATGTTGCTGCGGAAGTGAAGTTGAACACACAGCAAGTCAACAACCGAACTTATGCCAACCCTGCCTGCAGCTGCGCGGCGTTGAGCGGCTTGGGGTTCATCGGCGTGAACCCGAGGGCTGCCGAAGCCATCTTGTCAGGGTCGTCTTCCTTGTTGAGCCCCAGGTCTACAGGCATCTTGCCGTCCACGTACAACGGACCCGAGCACATCATGAGGCCGGCCTCGAATTCGGGGTTGACGGGCAAGCACGCCCAGGCGACGGTGAATACGCGCCATATGAGAGCAACGCCGGATGTGGCGGCGATATCGGAGGCGGCGACACCGACCTCCGTGATGCAAGCCGATATCTTTTCTTTGAAGTTGAAGCCGTAGGGGAACAACAAGCCCAAGGAGGGGGCGAGGCCGAAGGGGTTAGCCCACACCACGTCCTTGGGTCCCGTGAGCTTCAGGAAGCCACCCATCTGGATAAAGGGCCCAAGTCGAAATTGAAAGCAAAGATCGAAAGCGGTTCATCACATTTTGGTTTCAAGCGTTAAAACCAAGCGCCGGCGGTTGAAAATCAACACGGTTCAACTAGCACCGCCCTACCTGGAAGTAGATGCCGCTGACGGCCGAGAACCCGATCTCAAAGTACCCCATGCCCATCAGCTCCATTGGCTTGAGCGTGGGGAACAACTCGCAATCCGATTCGGGATCATCCTTGTTGTAGTGGCGCAAGTTGAATTTGAAAGCAAAACTAAAAAACAGTTTATCATGTGTTAGTTTCAAGCGCCGAATACAGAAGCTTTCAACACGGGTTTCAATGGATATGAAGCATAGCACCACCCTACCTTGTTGCAACTCGGCTTCAACCACCCGAACATGGTGTTGAAGATCTCGAGCGGCGGATAAATGTCATAGAACATGACAATCTCGCCCGCGGCCGTGAATGCAAGTTCATCTCCGAGCTCCGCGCAGAATGTTACGGTCATTGACTTGAAGCGGATGTCGCCGATGGGCAGACCGCCATCCGAGAACTCCAGCGCGGTGGACAGGCACAGCTTCAAAGACGCCACGTCGAACGACACCAGGAAATAGGGGCGCGCACGTCGAATTGAAACCGACGTTTGAACGCGATTTATCACATTTCAGTTTTCACGCAGTGAAACCAAGAGCAGTCAATCCAGCTTCATATGTTGTATGGAAGCAAGGTACACTAAACATACATATGCAAGTGGTATATCAATATTGTAGTCTTGAGCCCTGAAACCAAGCGTGGTCATCCCGGGTTCAACCCGAAGCGCCGCACCATAAACGGCCAGTCCGCGAGAGGGGACCACAGGGTGCTCGCGAAGAACGTCTTGAACGGTCCCATGGGGTCCTCCATCTTGAAAGAGTCGCTCATGATTTGTCCGATGAGGTCCATGGAGTAG
>Ga0307488_10004489_pt1 | contig 11643 bp, 10 predicted proteins | sample SB02metaG_FD_202248 | JGI IMG/M metagenome (GOLD analysis project Ga0307488, IMG submission 202248) | Sea-ice brine microbial communities from Beaufort Sea near Barrow, Alaska, United States - SB 0.2 | ecosystem: Environmental > Aquatic > Marine > Coastal | place: USA: Alaska | collected...
GTCATCAGATGATAAATCAACGGGGGTTATGCCTCACTTAAAAATGTATGATGCCTCTTCCCTCGCTTATCGTCAGGGAAAGACACGCAGAGGTTCTTATGCAGCTTACCTCGATGTAGATCATCCTGATCTTCTTCTATTTTTGGAAATGAGAAAGCCTACTGGCGATCAGAACTTTCGCTGCTTAAACATGCATCACGGTATTAATATTAGCGACAAGTTCATGCAGCTAATAGAAACCTCTATGACAGATGACAATGTAGACGACAGTTGGGAGCTATGTGACCCTCACTCAAAGAAAGTATATGATGTAGTCTCAGCTAAAGAAATCTGGCAGCGTATCTTAGAGATGCGTATGCAAACTGGTGAGCCTTACCTACATTTTATTGATCGTTCTAACGAACAGCTACCTTCATGGCTAAAGCAGAAAGGTCTAAAGGTACACCAATCTAACCTTTGTTCAGAAATTATTCTCCCTACGTCAGCAGAGCGCACAGCAGTATGTTGCCTATCTTCTGTAAACCTTGAGTACTTTGATGAATGGTCTAAGGATAAGCAGTTTCTACCTGACGTATTGGAAATGTTGGATAATGTTCTTGAGTTTTTTATTAATAATGCTCCTAATTCCATCAGCCGCGCTAAGTACTCCGCTAGTAAAGAACGATCTGTTGGTGTCGGAGCCTTGGGTTTTCACGCCTACCTACAAAGCAAAGGCGTGTCCTTTGAGTCAGCCGTTGCTAAATCAATCAATATGCGGATGTTTAAACACATCAGAACAGAGCTTGATTCAGCCAACCGAAAGCTGGGAAAAGAAAGAGGAGAAGCTCCTGATGCAAAAGGAACAGGATTACGCTGTAGTCACGTTATGGCAGTCGCACCAAATGCTTCTTCTTCAATTATTATGGGAAATACCTCCCCATCTATCGAGCCTTGGAGAGCAAACGCCTATCGGCAAGATACAATTAGTGGCTCCTTTCTAAATAAAAATAAATTCTTAGATAAACTAATCAAGGAGAAGTGTAGTGAAGATACTAAGCTTGACTACGATAAGATTTGGTCTTCTATTATTGCCAATGATGGTTCTGCACAGCATCTTCGTTGTCTCACGGAAATTGAGAAGGAAGTTTACAAAACGTCGATGGAGATAGACCAACGTTGGGTCATTGAACATGCAGCAGATCGTCAGCAGTATATTGATCAAGCACAATCTTTGAATATCTTCTTTCGTCCTGACGTTGACATCAGCTATCTTCATGCTGTGCATTTCATGGCTTGGAAAAAGGGGCTAAAGACTATGTACTACTGCCGCTCAGAAAAGATTGGTAAGGCTGATAAAGTCTCTCGTAAAATTGAACGACAGATTATTCAAGAACTTGATATGGAAGCATTAGCTTCTGGCGAAGAGTGTCTGGCTTGTGAGGGTTAAGTTACGTATTGCTTGGAATTACTGGTGTAAAGCATTAGGCAGTAAAGCATATGAAGAAGATAATAAAGCAGATGTTGTTGCTATTATTCGTACATTTTGGATTATTCTTCATATACTTACTTGCCTTGCTATCCTGACTCACAACTCTAAAAACTTAGGACTTTGGTAAATGACTAAAAAACTTAAACTTCAAGACGAGCGTAATTATTTTAAGCCCTTCCATTACCCTTGGGCTTATGATGCTTGGCTAAAGCATGAGCAGTCTCATTGGCTTCATACTGAAGTACCAATGCTAGAGGACGTGAAGGATTGGAAGAGTGTTCTTTCTATAGAAGAGAAGTATTTTCTTACACATATCTTTCGTTTCTTTACTCAGTCGGACATTGATGTAGCTGGTGGTTATGTAAACGACTATCTCCCACTATTCCCCCAACCTGAAGTGCGTATGATGCTGACTAGCTTTGCTGCTAGAGAAGCTCTACATGTAGCAGCCTACTCGCACCTCATCGAATCTTTAGGGATGCCTGACGCCACCTACAATGAGTTCCTAGAGTATGAAGCAATGAAAGATAAGCATGAATATTTTCATGATAAGCTTTCAGGAGATTCTTCAGTACCTTTAAAAATTGCAGCTATCTCTGCATTTACAGAGGGTCTAGCATTATTCTCCTCTTTCATAATGTTGTTAAATTTTCCTCGACATGGTAAAATGAAAGGAATGGGGCAGATTGTCACATGGTCTATTGTAGATGAAACACAACATGCTGAAGGTATGATCCAATTGTTTCGTGCTTACGTCGAAGAAAATCGTGACGTATGGAACGATAAGACAAAGGGAGAGATATATACTACAGCTACTGAAATGGTAGACTTAGAAGATAAGTTTGTTGATCTTGCTTTTAAAATGGGTAAGGTTGAAGGACTAAGAGATTATGAAGTAAAGGAATATATTAGATATATCGCTGATCGGCGGCTTATCTCTATGGGCCTGAAGGGAATTTACAAAGTAAAAACCAACCCTCTTCCTTGGGTAGAGACAATGATCAATGCACCTACTCACACAAACTTCTTTGAGAATCGTGCTACTGATTATGCTAAAGGAGCTTTACAAGGTAATTGGAGTGATGTTTGGAAAACTAAATAATGTAGGGAGATTAACATGGCTAGAGATTATAAAAGAGAAAACAAGGTAACAAAAAGTAAACCTGAAAATATTGCTAAACGTGTAGCAAGAAATAAGGCACGTAGGGAAGCTATTAGAAAAGGGCGAGTATCTGTTGGAGATGGTAAGGAACTAGACCATATTAAACCTATAAGTAAAGGAGGTTCCAATAAGGAGTCTAATATTAGAATTACAACTAAAAGCCAGAACAGTTCCTTTGATCGTAATCCTGATAAGTCAGTAAAGAAAAACAGACTTAACAAAAGAAAAACAAAAAGGAAAACTACTACAAAAAATGCTTAACTTACTCCCCTACAAGCTGTATGAACATCAACTTCCAAAAGAACTTTGCAGAGGCTTAATAGGTATGGCTAAAGCTGACTTTGAGAATGCCGAAGTTTACGAAGATGGTGAAGATGTAAAGAATACTTCAGTCAGAAATAATAAAATTAAATGGTTTAATAATTCAGAAATTATTGAAATACTTAGTACATATGCTGAGAAAGCTAATGTAGAAGCTAATTGGTTTTTTGATGTAGATAGTCATGAAGTTCCACAAGTATCTTCCTATGAGCCGGGAGAGTTCTACGATTGGCATGTTGACATAGGTGTAGAAAGCCCTGATGAAGTTCACTTTAGAAAAATTACCGTAGCGGTTAATTTAAATGACGATTATGAAGGTGGCGAGTTTCAAATTGAAAAGTGGTGTGCGCCTAATGTAAGGCACAGGGCTAAAACAATCACCAAGGCTAAGGGGATAGGTTCTGTTCTAGTCTTTCCCTCCTTCCTACATCACAGAGTTAAAGCAGTTACAGAGGGAAATAGATACTCCTTAGTCTGTTGGTTTAGGGGATCACGCTTCTCCTAAATTAAAATAGTTGTTGACTTTTCTAAAATATAACTATATAATGTAGAGACAGTCGCTTAAAAGGGCTGTTTTTATTTATTTGTATTTGCTAAAAGAAAGGAATACACACAATGAACGTAGTAACATTTGCCCCTCACTTCGAGAAGATGCGTAACTTTATGCTTGATGTAGACAAATATCTTGAGCCTCTAAATTATGTAGCACAATCTGTTGCAAACAGCAGTACTTATCCATTTCATAATATCTATAAAAAAGAAGAGAATCATGTTATTGAGATTGCTCTTGCTGGTTTTACTAAAGACGAAATTGAAGTAGAACTAGAACCTAATATTTTAACAATTCAGAGTACAAAATATAAAGGTAAGACACCTACTGTAGATATGAAGTTTAATGGTATTTCTAATAGAAATTTTCGGAGAGTTTTTTATCTAGCTGATATGATGCGAGTTATCTCTTGTAAAATGGAAAATGGTATGCTAACAATAACCATTAAGAAAGAAGTACCTGAAGAAAACAAGCCTACAAAAATAACAGTAGAATAAGGAGTACTGGGTTTGCCTATCAATAAACTACCCACAATTTATATTGGTTATGATCCACGCGAACGAGATTATGTTCGTGCCTTAGATAAATCAATTAGAATGAACACTAAAGACACGTATAACATTGTGCCTATTGTACAAAAGGAAGTACGTCGCTCAGGTCTTTACTGGCGTAGCCCTACTACAGACTTAGAAGGGAATCGTGTGGATGTTTTTGATGGCAAACCCTTTTCTACTGAATTTAGTTTTACCCGCTTTTTAGTTCCTTTTCTAAACCAAATGTCTGGATTAGCTCTCTTCATGGATGCTGATATGTTTGTTCGTTCAGATATTACAGAAATATTTGATCTATACGGACAGAGTAAGCAATACGCTATTAGTTGTGTACAGCATGATCATGCTCCATCAGAAAAAACTAAAATGGATGGACAGGTACAAACTATTTATAGACGTAAGAATTGGTCGTCTTTTGTTTTATGGAACTGTGATCATCCTTGGGTAAAACAATTTAACATAGGAGATGTTAATACTAAGTCAGGCTCTTGGCTACACGCATTTGAATGGATGGATACATATCCTATTGGTTCAATTAAGGAAGAGTGGAATTGGCTTGATGGAACTTCCGATGAATATATGGAAGCAAACAATATTCATTTCACAACAGGAGGTCCGCTATACCCTGATTGGCAGGGTAAACGTCCTATAGATAATGAGTACGCAGAAATGTGGAAAGATTTTTATAAACACGCAGTACAAGGATAATAATAATAAAATGATTCGTTTTGTAACTTCTTTTAGCGCAGACGGCTACGAAAGATATGCTCAGAAGATGCTAGAATCCGTAGTGGAGAATTGGCATCCTGATCTAAAGCTAACAGCGTACTACCATGATTGTGAAGAAGCCCTTGTTTCTGCTTTTCCTAAAGCATCCAACATTGAGTATCGTAATCTCAATGAAGTAGAAGATATGTTAGCATACCGTGAGCGTATGAAGGCGTATGATGGTACAGCTAATGGACAGACTGCTTATGATTGGCGTATGGACGCTATTAAGTGGTGCCACAAGGTCTACGCGCTAACTGATTTGGGCTTAGAACTAGCTGACAAAGACGCAGAGGCTGGTTGGATGTGTTGGCTGGATGCTGATACAGTGACAACCAAGCCGCTTACCGTAGAGAAAGTCTCAGCCCTCCTGCCAGAAAAAGCACATCTAGTGCATCTTGGCCGTAAAGACGTAGACTATAGCGAGACATCCTTTATTGGATTTAATCTCAGCTATGAATCTCCTGTCTATATGATTGCTGACCTTCGTGGCTGCTACGATATTGGCGAGGTTGTCTCTTATCGCGAGTGGCACGACGGCTTTATCTTTGAACGTCTACTAAAGATTTATACGGCACATGGTATGCGTGTCCATAATCTAACTCCTGATGTAGAAGGATTAGCAGCCTTTCAAAGCTCCCCTCTATCTCAGTACATGACACACTATAAAGGTGCCTTAAAGAATAATCTATCAGATACTCAGGTAGCACCAGATATTAAGTTACCAAGATACCGCCAACTTGCTGATCTTATCCGCACATACGGCAGTGAAACCTTTGTAGAGGTTGGTACATGGAACGGTGGACGCGCCATTGAGATGGCTCTAGCTTCCTTTGAAAGTAAAGAAAAGCTACACTACATTGGCTTTGATTTGTTTGAAGAAGCTACTGAAGAATTAGATGTCTACGAATTAAATAGTAAACAACATAATACACTTACCGCTGTAAGCAATCGTCTAAAAGAATTCGCTGCTAAAATGAAGGAGGATGGTAAAGAGTTTACCTTTGAGCTTCATAAAGGAAATAGTAAAGAAACATTAGTTGCTGCTAAAGAAAGCCTTGCTAAAGCAAATTTTGCTTATATTGATGGAGGGCATTCAGAAGAGACGGTACTCAGCGACTATAAAAATCTAGAGCACTGTGATGTTATTGTCTTTGACGATTACTTTAGCAAAGATCAAGAAGGAAATATTCTTGGTGAAGAATATCTAGGAACTAATCGCCTTATTGATGGCTTTAAAGATACACTATCTGAAGGACGCTGTATTGTTCTTCCCTCACAGGATAAGGTTAAAGGTGGAGGTATTACCCATCTTGCTCTCCTGCTCTCTAAGGATGACCTTCCGCAGCCTCCTGTTGACCTTCTAAAGGTTCCGATTATTGTTAAGCCTAAAGACTCTATGCCTAAAGAGTATATTATGCAGAGCATTAATGATAATCTAAAGCTAATAAAAAAGTGGGGCTTTGTCCAAAGTTGTAAACCTAACGCAGAACATGCGATTGTTGTTTCAGGAGGCCCATCAACTGACTATAAAAAGCTAAAGAAAGTTATTAAAGAAACAAATGGTGTGGTACTATGTGTAAAGCATAGTTATCCAGAACTATTAAAGAATGGTATTGTTCCCTTTGGGTGTGTTATTCTTGATCCGCGTTCTATTGATGGCGTTTCTACTCATGGTATTGTGCGGAAAGATTTATTTAATACGCTAGATAAGGATACAAAATTCTTTGTGGCGTCTATGACAGACGTTAGCGTTACTAAATATCTTATGAGTAAAACAGATAATGTATACGGATGGAATGCTTATTCCGAAGCAGTCGTAGAAGCAGCTAAAAATGAAAGCTTCGCTATTGACGAAGGTCTTAATATTCCTAAAGATACTACTTTCGTAACTGGGGGTACGTGTTCAGCAATGCGTACTATTGGGATGTTTCATATCCTAGGCTTCCGTAACTTCCATCTATTTGGTTTTGATTGTAGCATCCCAGAAATGACAGATGATATGAAAAAGGAAAGGACAGAAGACGATAAGCCGAAGTATCTAAATGTTGAGACAAATGGTGCAAAGTTCTGGACTACAGGAGAGCTTTTAGCTATGGCACAAGATTGTGAGAAGTTGTTTAGTAATCAGGATATTGAAATGAATGTTTCTATTTATGGCGAAGGAACTCTTGTTGCAGAAATTTTTAAAGATACTTATCATGCAGATAAACCATACTATAAGGATTTAATTAAACAATGTTAGGAATTGCGGAATCAGTTATAGGTGTTACAGGAAAAATCCTTGATAAATTTATTGAGGATAAAGACCTAAAGACTAAGCTAGAAGCAGAGCTTAATGAGCAGCTAGTGTCCCTCGATCTTGCTCAAGCACAAGCTAATATTGAACAAGCAAAGCATCCCTCTATCTTTGTAAGTGGAGCTAGACCAGCCATCATGTGGGTCTGCTGCTTCGCTCTTGCTTGGCAGTTTATCCTTGCTCCTGTTACAAGCTGGGGGTTAGCCATTTGGTATCCTATTATTACGCTTCCTGTGTTAGACACTCAGTCTCTTATGACGCTTCTATTATCTCTTCTAGGACTTGGCGGTATGCGCTCTGCTGAAAAGTGGAAAGGTGTTGCCAGAAATAATATGAAATAATGGCTCTCAACGATAAACAAGAGAAGTTTGCACAAGCTTATGTACTCTATCGAAATGCTACCGAAGCCGCTAAAGCTGCGGGGTATGCGGGTAGGTCTGCATATAATCAAGGTAGTAGGCTTTTAAAGATAGGAGAAGTAAACGAAAGAATCGAAGACCTTGAAAAGGAGATGGAGACATCTATTGATTATGTTGCTGAGATTGAAAAGCAGTATACATATGCTACCAACAATAATCATACTAACTCTGCGCTTAAAGCACTTGAACTTCTTAGTAGATTACGTGCTCCTACAGACGAGGATACGCCTACTACTGTGGAGGAGTTGGAAGAAGATATTGTCAAAAGTCTTGAGCTATTAGGCGAAGACAGAACTATCAAGCTTTTTACAAAGTGTTCTTGGTTCGATGAGCAAGAAGAAGAAATGGAAGAGCTTCAGGAAGAAGTCGAAGAGCTAGAAGAAATCTTAGATGAGTTAGCTGAAGGAGAGATTATTGATGATCAAGTGTGAGGATAAATGTACGATAGACCTTAACCATCATTATTGTATTAAGTGTAATCGTTCAGTTGAAGAGATAAAAGAAGATAACGAAAAAAAGAAACAGGAAAAACTTCTCAAGAAAGCTTGGAATAATTTACCTGTTTAGGCTTGTCCCTTAATAGACACGCGGAAGAGCATGGTTACTCTTCCATTTTATTTATAACTCCAAATAGTAGGACGCGGTGTTGTATCAGAGTTTAACATAGTATCAATATGTATGAACCTTTTATTGTGTGGTCCTCTTTGTGCTACCCCTATCCCTGTAAAGCCGTGTAGAATAGCTTTATTAACTAATGCATAAGCTTGGCTACCTGAGATAGCTACGTCTACAGCCTGACCGAGAATATGCGCTGACTTAGGAGAGCCTCCTACTGTTGCATTGTATTCAGGGCTACGGTAGCCTGACGTAATAACCATAGGCTTACCGTAATCTTCACGTAGAAGGATAAGTTGTTTCATAAACTCTTTGTCCATAAAACATTCTCCTGTACCCTTACATCCTAATTCTTTCTCAGTAAAGTATTTCCAGTCGTTTGTCCCAGACATTATTTTACCTTTACTAAAAAAGAATCTAACTTAGCATCTAGCCTATCAAATCTATCCATGATTTTATTAAGGTCTTTCTCTACGTCTGCCTTAGTCGCATAGGTTTTGGCGACCTCTTCTCGTGTGTCAGCCACGCGCCGCTTAGTATCCTGTACCTGTTGGCTAATACCACGCACCCACCATATAAAGGAGCCACCGGCTATACTTAGTATTGCATTCCAAATCATAGTAGGATCACTAGGCATTTTTACTTACTCCTTTAAATTAATCTGTAACGATAGCATCTGATGTTTCTTCTTCCACTTCTACTAAAGGTTTTTCTGCATAAGCCCTATAAACATTTGCTAGTTTGAAGTAAAATTTACCTATCTGATCCTCTGAAAAACCACGACTACGTATAGTATCAAGCATTCTTTTGTCTTTAAAAACATTATCAGGCATAAAAACACCATTTTTTACAGAAGATGCTGTATCAGCGGCTAATGACTGAATCAAAGTATCATTTCCTTTATACCAAAAGTTATTAGTAGCCGCTCCTATGACACCTTCTATACCTAAAACTTTGTCCTCCTCTTTTATTTTACCAGTAGCATCTTTATATCTACGAATATACTCTAAGTCTTTAAACTCATTAGTCTTCTTGGTAAACTCCTGCATACCTTTATACTTACGTTCCTGCAGGTCGGTATATTTTTTAATAACCTCATCTAAAGCTTCATCAGTAACAACTTCAAAAGGTAAGCTAGAAACTTCTTTAATAAAGTTATCCTTAGTCATAGCTAATGCTTTTAAATCTTTAGATAAATTATATCCCATAGCTTGAGTAACATTAGTAGTAACAGACCGTACACCTGAGCGTAATAAAAACTGTAGGTCTTCTGGATTAATGGGAAAACCAGAATCTCTCTGAGCATTACCCTCACCTAAAAGTTCTTCAGAAGACTTAGATTTAATATAATCTTGAACAATTTTTACCGAACCGCCTTCATAACCCTTAAGAAGTGTTGTAGCACCCGCTAAAATTTTATCTTTAGTAGTCGCTCCCACAGCTTCATCGTATATAGGCTTACCAGTTTTTCTATTAACTCCTGTAAGAACGTTAAGCACAGCTTCAGCAGCAAACTTAGGTGAAGTATAAGGAGACATTATAGTTGAAGCAGCATTAGAAAAAGCATCGTCTATCTCTGACTCAGAAATAGAACCACTGCCTAGAAGTTTTCCTAATACTAAACGTACTGGTGACTTAAGATAATCAAAAGCATCAGCAGAAGAAGAACTTACATATCTTGTTCTAATGTAAGGTCTAAATGTTTCTTTTTGTTTCTTAGTTAAACCTTCTCCTGTTTCGTCTAAAACAAAGCGTTCGAGATAATAATTAACTGATCCCTTAGCCCAGTCAGGGGCTAACACATTAACAACTTTTTTGTTATTATCAGATACGCCCATAATTTCATTATTGGTATTTACTACTGCGTCTACACCACCAGCCGTCACACCTAATCCTGTCAGACGTGCAAGACCTCTCGCTACTTGCCTACCATTACCAGTAGCAATTCCTTCTTGTACATCTTTAGCAGCATATTTAGCAATGTTTTTAGTTGTTCTAATAACTTCAGATGGAAATAGAACATAGTTGCCTACAAAAGGTATGCGACTTAACTGACGTGCGGCGGGAGATGCTAAACCATAAGTAGGCATAGTGTTACGAACAACTTCAGCGGCTTTAATAAAAAGCTCGTCCTCTGTTTTGTTAGGAAATACTTTTCTTAGTGATGCTAGTTCGCTTTCAAAAGCAATAAGTTTAGTGTATACATCTGGTTGACCATAAGCATCACCAAACTTTTTCATGCTCTTTACGTAAAATTTTCCAAAAGCAGTTTTTGCATCCTCCGAACCAAAACGAGCAGTATTTCTGCTAATCATTTCACCTGTTAAATCTTGATCAAGAACACCAAGTTCTCGAAGACGTGCAATTTTATTTACTGCTGCTTGATTTCGTAAAGTAATTTGTTGCGCTAATGTATTTAATTCTGTTACAGCCGCTCTGTAAGCTCTAGGATTTAAAATATGTCCATTAGCAATTAAACTTTGAACACCACCAGATAAGTTAAGTAGATAAGCCGGAGCATCTAAAATAGTTTCTTTTGCTTGTGCTAATGCAGCAGCCTTAGTAAAGAAATCTGAACCACCTTTTCCTTTCGCATTAAAAATTTCAAGACCATTATTAATGTACTTACCCATCTGTGGACTAGTGTACATATCTTGTAATATCTTTACACTATTACCACCAAACTTACCTATTGCTTCGTCAGCAATTTTAGATAAGTTTTCTGCTCCATCAACAAAAGGTGCGCCTTGTTTAAAGGTAGTTTTTACTGAGGGTAGCATAGGAAATAAACCCGGTAATGAAACATCTTTACCAACATTAGCCTTGGCAAATCCCTCTACTTCTTTTAAAAACTTAATCTCAGATATTAATTTATTTTGATTAAGCAAAGTAGTAGACAATTTTTTATAAGGTTCTGATATTTCCCCTAATAGATCAAGGACTGGCCTGTCTAAGTTTTTTCTTGCAATAAGAACTTTGGCAGCACCTTCACCAAGGCGAGAACGCATAGAAGACCCGCCAAAGATATCGTTTATAACTGACTTATCTTCTTTAGTTAGTCTACTAACAACTTCTTCAATAACGCCGTCAACATCTTCTTGTTTGACGCCCTTGCTAAGAAAGTATTTACGAGCCTCAGCAACCTTAGAAACAAACTCAGCATCACTACTTTTATCTTTTAGAACCTTTTTAATTCTTCTTAGATAAGCTGGATTATTACTAGCTTCAAAAGTACGAGTAAAATAAATACCATCTTTACCTACAGAAAGACCCAACTGATTTTTACCACTAAGATCAAGAAGTTTACTTAGTTCTGCTTCATTGTTTTTAATACCTGTGGTAATCTCGTCAACCTTTTGAACCACAGTTGTAGGAAGATCAGAAGGATCACCTTCATTAACATACTTAGCTAAAGATTCGTCGGATGCTCCTTCTTTCTTCTGTAATCTTTGTAAATCTTTTAGTTGTTTTTTAATAATAATGCCGTAAC
>Ga0307488_10004494_pt1 | contig 11639 bp, 32 predicted proteins | sample SB02metaG_FD_202248 | JGI IMG/M metagenome (GOLD analysis project Ga0307488, IMG submission 202248) | Sea-ice brine microbial communities from Beaufort Sea near Barrow, Alaska, United States - SB 0.2 | ecosystem: Environmental > Aquatic > Marine > Coastal | place: USA: Alaska | collected...
TAGACTTAGAAAATTTCGGGCTTGAAAAATAAGAGACTAAAATATATGTGTCAACTCTTTCAGTTCTCTAATACAGTTGTTATAATTATACTGTAATAACATTTAAAATACAATATGCTAAATACACTACTATTAACCGGGTCTGAACTGACTCAAATTGTTACCGCCCTCGATGCTATTAGTACATCGTTACATCTTATAGTAATCTTTGCTACAGGAACCGCGGTATTCTATGTTGGCGATAAGATCAATAATTGGAGGAACTAATGAGTACTATTAATAACACAACACAACCGCGTTACTTACAAGCTTCATTTGTAGAATCGCAGATGTCTAAGTTACAAGATGGCAGTAAGACGATCAGTCAAGTCTGCATCGCTCTTGAGTCTGAGGTATGGCGGAACCGAAACGCCTCGTTAGCTCAGAAGGGCTGGAACAAAAATAAATTGTCTGCCAAATATCATGAGACAGATACTACAGACGAATACTAAAAACTATGAAACTACTATTCTGTAACTCTTGTCGCGATATCGTAAAGCTACACAGAACTACCAGAACTTGCCACTGCGGCGAATCTGGTGGACACTATAAGGAAGACGGATTAAACGCGATCTATTACGGTCCTGCTGTTCCATTAGGTTTCGCTAACTCTAGTTTTATTAATGCTCTAGAAAGTCAACCTGAATTTGGTATGGGTACTACGTTTACTGCATTTGTTATTCCTAAGGTCTGTCCTACTATGGAACATGTAGACTCAGAGGATTACGAATCTATAAATATCCTTGAGGATTACGAATCAAGTATCGATGAAAATATTGATCGATGGATTGACATGGTAGATTATGATGATGGGTTTGATGATATGATGGAAAGAGCTGATCAGGATAAAATAGTTAAAAAGAAAATTAAGAATGTATATCGAGATGAAGAATAGAATTTTAACAAAACAAAGAGTACTTAGATTTTGTGAGAACTGTATACTGCTTATATTAAACGGAGTAGTTATAGTCTTAGGAGCTTCAGTAATTGCTAGTTTAGTGTTTGCTGGGTATCAAGGATTTAAGGAAGTATTCTAACTATGTGCTTTCAGAATTAGAAAATGTGCGACAGATGTGCGACCGCCCTATCAAGAATGCAAAACTATAAGTTAATAATAAAGAAATAGAAATGAGCAAAAATACTAGAGAAGTAGAATGGGTTAACAGGGCCCAAGAGATTCAGATAGAAGAGATACTAACTGAAGCAAATGCCTGGGGTCTTAGATGGGAAGTTATACATACTGCTGAGAATTCGATTAAAGAAGATGCAAACTTGGACCGAGTTGTAGCTTATGAGATGGCATACTTAGAATGGGTAAAGTAATGCAAGTAATTAATATCATATCAGCTTATCTTTTCTTCGGCTTGGTTTTCTCTGCTGCGTTTGAATACTTAATGTATAAAACAAAGTATGAAAGGAAGGCAACGAAAAACTGGGAGAGAGTATTTTGGATAACATGTTGGCCGTATTGTGTACTAAGGTTTTTTAAGGGAATGTTTAAATAATGAAAAGATGAGTAAGTTTAGAATTGGAGAAAGCGCAGTAAAAACAAAAGGGTATAAATTCCCATGTACAATAGTATCTATATTTGAAACCAAGGCTGGTAAGATTCGAGTAGTTGGAGAAATGGATCACTATGGATTGTTGCATATATTTAATGAGGATCAGTTAGAACATAAACCAAACGGTGATGGTGTCTTTGGAACTCCAGTATAGTTTAAGAATGCTCGGATGGTGGAATTGGTAGACACGTCAGACTTAAAATCTGATGACCTTAGGTCGTGCGGGTTCGATTCCCGCTCCGAGTACAAATAAAAAGAAAAGAAATGAAAAATAAATTATATAGAACTAACGGTTATCTTGGTGGGGTTTGTCAAGGTATTGCAGACTACACAGATACATCAGCAATAGCATGGAGACTTATATTCCTTTTTATCCCTTGTGGTTTTTGGGCATACTTGGCATTATGGATCCTATTAAAAGAACACAACTAAAAACTTTCAGAAGTAAAGACAATAGTTTATATTTATACTATAACAAACAAAAAATAATAACATGGAAGATATTAAAGCAGGTGACAAAGTAAAGTGGATTCAACCAATGTGCATAGTACCCCACCCCGAAGGTAAAACCGACAGGCTTGGAGAAGTACTTCCAGTATTTAGAGATAAAGAAAGAACAGGTGTAGTCATGAGTACTAACCGAGCAGATAAAACATATCATATCCGGCCTGATGGAGTAATAACACCAAAAGGTATGGATTCCTATTATGACACAGGTGTAGCAGTTAAAGACCTAGTAAAAATCTAAGCATGGCAGATATTAAAGTAGTAGACGAATCTGAAGTATGGTGGGCATCTACAAAAGAATATACTTTAGATGTAGGTGGGGAAATCGTATCATGCAGAATTGCAGAAAGTTCAAAAGAAACAGAATTTTTTGAATGGACTGAGAATTCAGGCTGGGAACCTGCTAACATCGACAATGGCGTTATGCATGTAATTTATAATGCATGGTGTAATGGCGAATTTGGTAATTAAAATTAAAAAGAAATGAAAGTAAAATTTACAACAAGTAAAGGCAATATGGTTGCTGAACTATTTAAAGATGCAACACCAAAGACAGTTGCAAACTTCACAAAACTAATATCAGAAGGTTTTTATAAAGAGTTAAAATTTCATAGGGTTATACCAAACTTTATGGTACAAGGTGGATGTCCACAAGGAACTGGTATGGGAAACGCTGGGCATACTATAATGTGCGAGCATCAAGGCGCCGCAAACCAAACTCATGATAGAGGAACTTTATCTATGGCGCATGCAGGACCTAACACAGGTAGTTCACAATTCTTTATTTGCCATAACCGACAAGGCACTCAACACTTAGACCGTGTGCATACTGCCTTTGGTAAAGTAATAGAAGGTTTGGATATTCTAGATGAAATTGCACAAGGTGATACATTTAGTATTTCATTAATTAAATAAGCATGACTAAAGAAGACGACAAATACAGACAAGGCAGATCTAAGAAACAAGTAAGATCATCGTACATTAGTGCTGGTATTGCTATATTAGGAATTATTGTAATATCATTAGTAGCTTTCATTACTAACTAAGACATGGACCAGTAGCTCAGCTGGATAGAGCATCGCCCTTCTAAGGCGAGGGTCAAAGGTTCGAATCCTTTCTGGTTCACTTACATTGGGATGTATCTCCTCAAGCTTATACCTTGTAGAAAGAGTAATTGGTTACATGTGGGTTCAAGTCCCACCTTCCCGACATTTAAATTGTTAATAACTTTCTTAAAAATAAATAGAGAACTATGGCCGGAATCGTTTAGAATTGATTATATTTAAATATAACAAATACAAACAAAAACGGATATGGCAAAAGCAATTCAACAGTTCAACAAGGCAAACCTACAAGACCTTAGAGTAGAAATGGACAATGCATTAAAATCATTGGAAAAGAAGTTCGGAATTACAATCAAGGCTGGTAACGCTAGCTTCAGCGGTAATGAATGTACCTTCAAGGTTAAGCTGAATACTACCGGCGCCGATGGTACTGCAATCACGAAAGAAGCAAAGGCCTGGGACATCTATAAGGGCATCCACGGATTGGATCATCTGAATATAGGCGATAAGATTACTATACAAGGTTCTCCTTATATCTTAACAGGATATAACTCAAGAGCTAGGAAGGCTCCAATCAATTTTAAAACTAGATCAGGAAAAGGTTATAAGTGTTCTGTTCAAATGTTAGCTAACGAAAACTCTAAATAATTTATTATGACAAATAAGGAAATCAAAACACTATCAAGTTTTTATAAGACTCGCATCGAATCATTAGATTTAGGAATAGAAGCTACAGGTTCTACTAATCAAACGACAACTGTCGATATATTAGGGCAAATGCGGAGAGAATACCAATTCAAACTGGATGCTCTCTCAGACTCTAAAGAGTATATGATAACCTTCAAAGGTGGAGGTTGGAATACTATCCAAGCTTATTCCGACGAAGACGCGTTATATAAAGCTAAAACAAAGTATGACGGAGAACATACTAAAGTACAAAAAGTTTACTTATCTACACCAGATGCCAAAGAGGCAGCAATGAATTTATTCCACTAAAAGAAATTAAAATGGACATCAACAAAATGATACAGAGTATGGCCCCTGAGGTACAGGCAAGATTACTCGAAGCCGCAGTAAAAGAAAAGAACATCGACATGGTAATGCAGATAACTCAAATCCTCTGTGAAGTACCAATCAGCGAAGGTGGTATGTCTTCTGAAGATATTGCTACAACATTTGAAAACGCAATGGCTGATATGCCTGAGTATAATACTAACAAAAACCCTAAGTAAATTTTAATATGAAAGACTCGGTAAAAACATTTTTAATCGTAGCATTAGCATTTTTTACATTAATGCTAACGGCACTAACAACTATCGCTTAATTAAATCAACATGAATAACTTACAATACATTACAGAAGAAGCTGTAGCAGAATTTATCGAAGGAATGGATGAGGTAACTACTGAATCAATCCTGGGAGACGAATCAATCGTAGAACTACTCACAGGTAGCATACCTCAACAAATTATAGACCAAGAAAACCCACTAGGTACAATGGAAAGTTTCTTGGAACTGTTTATAGACCGTGAAGAGTATGAAGTATGCCAACAACTGGTAGATCTGCATCCTGAACTATTACACTATAATTGTTAATAACTTTATCTAAATTACCCTAGGCTTTATGGCCGGAATCGTTTAGAATTGATTATATTTAAATATAACAAATACAAACAAATAATATGGAACTTACATTAACTGATATTAGACCAGAAGTAATACACTACTACTACGACCAATACGTTCGTAACTACAAAAGTTTAAATATGGATTTTACAGAATTCATTAGTACAAAGCTAGGTTTATCAGAACAGGATAGTTTAAAACTAATCCACGAATGGAAAAGAAATTTGTTATCTCTAACTAAAGCAAACTAAATAAATTAATAAATATATTATCATGGAAAAGACTATAGGAAATTTTAAAGTAGAGTTAGGACTAAGCGGAGGCGTTATAATGATCAAAGATCTAAAAGGCAATCTTCTTAAAGCCGAATCAATCAAACCTTTTGACTCAGAGGATAAGTTCAACGAGTTATGCGAACAGCTAGCAAAGAAAATTGCTGAGCGTACTGAAAAAGGTTTATCTGTATAACTAGCACATCAAAGTTTTAAAACATAACAAATACAAGTAACATGGCAAGCATCAGAATTCAAACTCAGTATCTAGAGAACTACTCAGATTCATTAACTCCACACTGGAAACAAAAAGGTGGATATTCCTTTACTATCAATAATGTTGACACCGATACATTTATGTATGCTAAGAATCTCGTAGAAGTATTAACTACATTATGCAAAGAGCAAAGTAATGAGCATTGTAAATATGAATATCTTGATCATGAAATTGACTTTCATGGAGCAGATCATTCTATTACAGCTGAAATGCTAGATACTGAAATTAGAAAAGAATGGGATGATGGCCATGCATTAGATCAAGTAGTAGATGAAATGCTAGCAAACACTTAAATAAAAACTAAAATGAAATTACTTCTTTGCAAAAATTGCATGTCAATCTTTAACCTCACTCACGAGTCTAAAACTTGCGACTGTGGTGAGAGCAAAGGACACTACACAGATAATCTTAATGCTGTTCATAGTGGACCTTCTATTCCTATTGGATTTGCTAATAGTTCTTTCGTAAGAGCGATGCAAGTGCAAGAACTTCTAAACGAGGCTGAGGGAGAAAATGACGATGTATGCTGTGACGGTGAAGAATTTACAGCCTTTACTATTCCAGCATGGGCTAAGACAATTAAAAAACAATAACACAATATAAAAATGAAAGATGTAAAAGATGTAAAGGATGTAGTAATCTTTGACTTAGATGGAACTCTTGCTGATATCGAGCCAAGACGAAGATTAGCAACAAAAGATACTGGCAAAATTGACTGGGATATATTTTTTGATCCTGCTAACATTTCGCTAGACTTACCTAATCAACCAGTTATTGAAATGGCAAAGACTCTAGACGCGCAAGGTTTTACTATTGTGATATTCTCTGGGCGGAGCAAAGCAACTAAAGATGCTACAGCAGCCTGGATGAAAAAGCATAATGTTCCATTTAATATTATGAAGATGAGACCTACTGGCCACCCTTGGGCATTCATGCCAGACGAGAAACTAAAGAAAGGGTGGTTAGACGATATTTTTGAAGGCGATCAGAAAGATCGAATACTCTGTGTCTTTGATGATAGAGATAAGGTCGTAAAGATGTGGAGAGAAAATGGGTTATCTTGTTTCCAAGTAGCACCAGGCAATTTTTAAATTGTTAATAACTTTCTTAAAAATAAATAGAGAACTATGGCCGGAATCGTTTAGAATTGATTATATTTAAATATAACAAATACAAACAAAAACGGAATACATGCAATATCAACAAAACAAACAAATCGTATTAAGAGACCAAGACATACGAACTACAGACTGTCTATCTCAGTTCAAATCTGGTAAATTCAGAATGATTATTAAAACTAGGTTAGGCATGACTTGCAAAGACTGTAGAGACTGGGATAGCACTAGGCTAATGAAATACCCTGAAGCAATCATTAGCGGTTACGAAAAAGGCGTATTACAAACTGTAGAATTTTGCCCAGATGGATCGGACTTCTACTTAACTGTATTCTCAAGGACTGGTAAAAAGGTAAAGATAATCGACGAAACCATATTAGCTAATCTAACGGTTGGTGTTATCAACAGTATGTACACCAATACTAATCTATATTCCCAAGATCAATATAAAATGGTTAATTCTACATCATGGGCTAGCAAAGCATTTGTAATGAATAAGGAACTTAAAACAGAATCAGTATAAATTAATAATTATGATAACATTTAAAGATTTAATATTCAAGAAAACTCATGGCCACATGATCAACGCACACCATGTATTTGATAACGATTGGGAAATCTCAGTTTCAGCAGGCAGTGGAATATACTGTGCTCCTAAAGAAGACTTAGAGGATCCTAAATTATTCTCATCATTCGAGGTTGCAATCTTTAATCAAAATGGATCCTTTGCAACAAGTGAAGTTTTACAAATCGACGATGATGTTGTTGGATGGCAAGGTAGAGAAGATATAAACAATATCATAGAAATGATAATAACTAAATAATAACACCATGAGTAAGTACAAAGAGCTATTACATAACCCACCAACATTTACAGAACTTTACGATAGTGAAAATCTAAGAGAAGTTATTTTTGAAACTATTAGCTGTATGTGTGATAACAGACACTTCCTAAAATTCAAAAAGAATTCTGACGGAGATTTTAAAATGAACGGTAACGGCCATTCACTTAGCAATTGGCAAATGAAACATACACCTCATGATATTGAATGGGAAGCTGATGATAACAATTGGGGAGCTGTTGTAAATATGATTAACACAGGAACTAGTAAAATAGCTTCCGTAAAAAATAGATAATGAAAAATATACAAAATACCACAGAAGATGGCTGGGACTGCGTTCCAGAATTAACAGAAGTAGTTCGAAAAATTGAATCCTTAGATAACTACAAATACGAAATTAATAATTGTGTTAGGCTTAGTGGATTAGATAATATGATAGCTGAGATGAAAGAATTACTGGAGGACGCGCTAGAAAAACTAGATGAAATAGATCCTAAGTTAGAATTCAAAACAGTAGAAATAGAAGATTAAGATATGAAAGCTTTTTTATTACTCCCTGCATTACTTTTATCACCGGTATCAATTGTATCACCGGAAGGAAGTAAACCAATACCAAAGATACCTACTCCAATTATAGTTGAACATAACGTTGATCTTATAAATGGAAAGATTGATAGCCGTGATGAATTAATACAAGCAATGGCATTTGTTGAAAGTGGAGGTAATTCAGAAATCCTAGGTGATCTAAACTTAGGAGCACCATCAGTAGGACTTTTGCAAATTAGACCTATTATGGTTAGGGAAGTCAACCGCATTCTAAAAAATCAAGGTTTAGTAAAAAGATTTAAAAACAGTGATAGGAAGGATGCTGCTAACTCAATTAAGATGTTTAACATTTGGGCAGATGCATATCACTTAAATAGTTCTTATGAAAAGATGGCTAGGAATTGGAATGGCGGTCCTAGAGGATATAAGAAATCTGCTACTGTCCACTATTGGGCAAAAGTATCAACATACGTAACAAATAATTTATAAAATGAAAACAGTAAAAGTAAAAACAGTACACAAAAACAAGACAGAGTCAGTATATGATGTAACATACCCTAAGCCTTATGTTCAAAAGATAATAGATGAGGAGAATCAAAAGGGTGATGGTAAGAAGGTTAATGAAATATACGTTAATGATATTATGGTTGCTAAAATGATCTCCAATGAACTTGTACATTACACAGATTCTATCTATGAAGCTAAAACTCAAATTAAAGAAGAAGATGTGGTAACAGTAGAAATTCCAGGGACTACATATTGGGTATCTACATCAACAGCAGGTAATACTCTGATTAGTTATATTAATGAAGATATCCCTGATGACGATTTGCCTTTTTAGGTTACATTCCTAAGTCTTTATGCAGAACTTTCATAAAAGGGTCAAAGTTATGTTTGCCATAATCATCCCTTAAGATTTTACCTACTGCTAGTGCAAAATCCTCATAAGACATATTTGAATCTATTTTAGTTATTGCTTTATCTATTGCTTTAGCTGCATCGTCAGATATCTTAGATTCAAATAATTCAAAAGAAGGTATATGATTTTCATTTTGTTTGTCTTCTTCCTCTTTTTGTGTTGGTGCTCCAAATTCGTGGTCACTATTCCAATGTGGTGATTTACCCTCCCCTCTTGTAGGGTGAACATTATCGAAACCTTGATAAGCAGGGCTACTGTATGCATTAGTATCTTTACCACCAGCTAAATCATCAAACATTTGTTTGAACTGCCCAACCGAACCTTTGTAATGCCTTATTGCATCTAGGTCTTTATCTTCTTGTGGAGTATCCATATTATTTTTTGTATTTTTGTTTAAGCTGGTGAATCTGAGTCATTAACTTTAATTTCTGTAAATCAATTTTGTCAATTGCAATTCTATACTTATAGTATGCAATCCCAAAAGCATCTTCCCTTTCTTGTGCAGCTCGATACCTTTCAATATTTTGCTGTTCTCTTCTCTTTAATCGTTCTGCTGTTTCGCCAGGATTAAATTCATGCTTCTTAGCTTCATTAACCGATTCAAATGATTCGAAATTTGAAATGCCCATGTTAAAACGTTGATTTAATTATTACATCTTGAACTAATGCGCAGGCCTTTTTATAATCACTCGGTCTATCTAGTTTTAAACCACTTTCAACTAAAGCTTCGCAGATAACTGTTGCTAATACTTTAGCACCTGATGGTTTATCTTTTCCAGCTACTTGAACCATTGCCTCATCCATAGAACCATAGTTTTCATATGCGCTATCCATAGCTTCATTAATATGTTTCTTAGCTTCTTTCATATATGATTCGGCAGTATGATCATCATTATCATTTGATTCATACATATTTGCCTGTTCAGCTACATGATTAGAACATGATTCAACTACACCTGCAATTGGATTCATGCTATATCCTGTTTGCGGTGTCCCACCGCCTAGTCCGAAGTTCTGAATGTTATTCATTCCGAAACCTGCTGCAACGATTGCCTCGTTTACCTCAAAGTTATTAAAGTTTGGTATGTTACTCATTATTAGTTTTATATTTGTTTATATATTTAGTAAACAAACATTAAGTTGTTGCATATAAAAATAAACACAATTATGTCAGAATTTTTTAGAACACAGATGGGTCGTAAGTTTTATGATGCAGATATACCACAGCTTGTTAAAGTATTAGAAAGGATAGCTAGCCAGATGGAAAAGAAGAACAAGCTAGAAGAGAAAAGATTTTTGCTAGAAGAAAAAGTGCAAAAACTTTCTATTAGGGAATCTAAGTCAAGACAGTAAATGGTTACTAAAGATATTACATACAAACAATTTGTTGCTCACCTAGATAAAGGCAATCGAGCTTATATGAAAAAACCTAAGTCGTGGCAAAGGGTTTGGTTTTGGTGGCAGTCAAAAAAAGATAAATGGTTTTTGAATAAAGCATTTGATAAAAGGAGTAAAGGGAAAGTAACTACTGAAGCTTCGAGTTGGATAACAGCAAAAGATATGGAGTCTCATTTAAGTTTTATGAACCGCCTAGGTTATAAATATCATATAGATGAATAAATTAATACTAGCTTTTCTATTGTTCTTTACTGGGCAAGCTGCAATATGGTTTCAAACAAATGGACAGTTTGTATGGCCTTGGTTTAAAAAGAATCCTTTTACAGTATCAGTTTTATTTGGTACTGCAATTAGTTACATATTAATATATGGCACTAAGTTTATGGTTGAATATTATGATGGATTATTATGGCCAGGTAGATTTATTGCCTTTGGGTCTGGTATTATTTCATTTACATTTTTAACTTGGTTTTTTCTAGGAGAAGGAATTACTACAAAAACAGTCGTCTCATTATTCATAGCATGTAGCTTAATTGGAATACAAATTTTCTGGAAATGATAAAAGATCCTTATACTATATTAGGTGTAGATAGAAATACACCACTTGATGATATTAAAAAAGCTTATAGAAAATTAGCTAAAGAACATCATCCTGATACTGCCGATGGTAATGAAGAAAAATTTAAAGAAGTTGCAGATGCTTATGAAACTTTAAGTGATCCTCAGAAGAAAGCTATGCATGATCAGCAACAACATAACCCATTTGGTGGTGTCTATTCTGATAATATGTTCGAAGACTTGTTTAAGAGCCAAAGTTTTGCTGGGTCGTTTAATCAAAGGTTTGGATTTAATTCTAAAGGTAGAGATACATCTGGTGTTTTGAGAATATCTCTAAGTGATGCATACTTTGGAACTCATAGAGATATTAATATAGGAATGAAAACTGTAAAGATTGATATTCCTGCAGGTATAACTAATGGTCAAAAAATAAGATTAAAGGGATTAGGGCAACGTGGGCAGACTGAAGAACTGTGCGGTGATCTTATTATTACAATAGAAGTTATAAATGACAATACATTTTTCTTAGATAATCAAGGTTTGCATACAATTAAGAATATAAGTATATATGATGCAATTTTAGGAGGTAAAGATTCTATTGATTGTTTTGATAAGACTATAACCTTTTCAATACCACCAGGATCTTCAAATGGAAAAGTATTAAGAGTTAAAGGAAAGGGCTTCCCTGTATATAAACAAGAAGGTAAGTATTCAGATTTACTTATAAGCATTATCGTAGACATACCTACAGACTTGGATGAAGAAGATAAAATGTTAATTCAAAAAATTAAAACTAAACATAATGGAAAATAAAGGTGGTTTCAACGATGGTTTTATCAGGAGCTTATTGCTCACGCTAGAACAAACTGATTATAAACAATTTATGGATTTATCATATCACGTTTTAATCTCAAG
>Ga0307488_10004496_pt1 | contig 11636 bp, 20 predicted proteins | sample SB02metaG_FD_202248 | JGI IMG/M metagenome (GOLD analysis project Ga0307488, IMG submission 202248) | Sea-ice brine microbial communities from Beaufort Sea near Barrow, Alaska, United States - SB 0.2 | ecosystem: Environmental > Aquatic > Marine > Coastal | place: USA: Alaska | collected...
CTGTTTTTGGTATTCCTCTTTCTTTTTCACGCTTTTGGTATTTGTAATATCAGTTTTTGTAGGTAATCGGAATAATTTTTCTAACATCTTTTGAGATACAGTTAGGCTGTGAAAACTCATCATGTTGTTTGCTAATTGGTGCGCCTCATCAACAATCAAGAATGGTCTTTGTGGCAAAACCTTTCCACTTTTATTTATTGCCATCATATACGCAGTATTTCCAACGAAATACATTGAGTTTTGTGCTTTAGTTAGTGCGGAATAATAACCGCAAAGATTATTAGCATCAACGCCGAAATCTAAACCACCCATTTCTTTACTTGGGTTCATTTTAGTGCATTTGAAACCTTTAGCATATTTGCATGGCGCAAGTGCCGCAGAACAAGTTTCGGGACTTTTATCCGTCACATTTTCTAATGCCGCCTGTGCTACGCTAACATCTTCACAACCTGCTTCCACATCAAGAAGGCAATCGTAGTTACCCCGACCCATTACAGACTTCATATAGGGCATTTCTTTGAGGTATTGTGCCTGTAATCCTTTCAAGTGAGTGACAATGTATGACGGAACGCCGAATGCTTGTGCAATAGTCTTCGCTAACGCCGACTTTCCACTCCCTGTGGGGCATTCTAACACAATGTTCTTATAACCGTCTTTAACGGCCTCCATCATCGGCCCTAACACCTGCTTTTGAATATCTCTTAGTGGGTGAAAGTGAGTATCTTTAGAAAGTTCATCAAAATCAAATTTTATGAGTGGTGTATTTTCCTCAATGTTCACTTCTTTGAATCCTTTTCCAATCTCGGATGGTTCATTCCATTTTACGACACCGACTTTTCCAATATCTTTTTCATCGGCGACTTGTTCTAAAATTGGAAGCCATTCGCCTAAATTGAATTCGTCTAAATTGTCCAATTCATCAAGTGTTAATTTGGTTTGAGCCTTTTCATTCTTTTTCTTATTGGTGGGATTATATCGTTCTTCACCATCAACAAAAAATGATAGCCGATTCTTTTTACAAAATTGCTCAATAACTGTCATCCTTTGGCTCTCGGATGGGAATGCTCCTTTGAAATCTTTGTTTCGGAAATCATATTCCAATCCAAGTGTATTCTTTAATTCGTGTCGGTGGGGAAATGTCTTGCCACAGACCCTAACTACGAGAAACCCCATAAAGGTCAATTGTCCGAAGCCCTATATCAATGATTGGATGATTTAGATAACAAGAGTGCATAGGTAAGTCTATGAGCCTTCATCTTTATTCATCGGGTTTCAATATCCCACATACAGAAAAGGCACATAGGGGTGGTGAAGATTCATTTGTAGTCTCAACTCCGACGAATTCCACTATTGCAGTAGCAGATGGGGTCGGGGGTTGGGCTTCACAAGGGGTAAATCCGAGAGCATTTGCTGATGAGATACTCACAAAAACATACAAACTCATTAAAAGCGGAGAAATTGACCCCAAAAGTGCCATTATGTCGGCCTACCCGGAACTCTCTTCGGTAGGTTCAGCGACTCTTTGTTTTGGTAAAATGACTGATGATGGAATCTTTAGGGTTGCGAACATGGGCGATTCGGGGTTTCTTGTAATTAGAGAAGGTGAAATACTCATTGAAAGTGTGGAGCAACAACATGAATTCAATTATCCATATCAATTAGGTATCGGTAAAGATGGGCTACCTCATGGAAAAGACCGCCCCGAAGATGCCGAAGTATATCGGATGCAATTGGAGGCGGGTGACATTATAGTTATGGGGACTGATGGATTATTTGATAACCTATGGCCTCAAGATATTTTGAATTACATTAGCAATAACCCGTTGAATCCGATTAACTTATCAAAAGGATTAGCAAAGAGGGCATTTGATGAGTCTAAAAAGGATGACAATTCCGTTCCTTTTTTTCATAGAGCCAAAGAAGCCAATAAATCTTTTGCATCATTCAAGGGTGGAAAAGAGGATGATATAACCGTCATTGTTTCCGTAGCCGGTGGCCCACAATTCTTCTAATCGGTCTTAGATAGTCGGATTAACAATATCTTATCATGTTGAGCGCACTTACAGATTTACCAAAGAAATACTATGACAAAGAAGGAGTCATTTCAATGGCCGGTATTGGCTACACAGCCGCACTCGTTGTTATGGGATTAGGTGTCCTCAACATGGGTTGGAATATGGATTTCTCCCTACCTACTGTTGCTATCATTGGTGGCGGTTCTGTTGCTACTTGGGGCTATCTCAAAGCATCCGGCGTTCTTTATTGAGGGTTTATTATGAATGTAGTGAAAGAATACTATGCTACTGAAAAGAAAATGATTCACAAGATTGGTTACACTCTTGCTCTTGGATTGATGGCTATGGGTGTGCTTGAAACTGCTCACTCTATTCCATACATCGTAAAGGGTGAATCCTCGCCAATAGGTATTGCTATCGGCCCTGTTGTCATAGCCTGTGGTGGTATCGCCGCATTCGCTTATTTGAAAGAGGCTAAGGTTATTTATTAACCCTTTTATTCGCCATCATTTGATTTTTTATGGTGTGTGTGGTCATGCCCTACAAGATAAAATGCCAAAAAGAAAACGGCTGTATGAAAACTTGTTACTCCAAAGGTAAGCCATGCTTCTTCTCTCCATGAAGTAACGCACTCAATTAAGTGAAGTGCGCCATCAAAACCAAGAACAAATTGTGTTAATCTTGTTAATCCGGTTCTCATACCCATCTATCAAGCACCAATCCCATAATTCAAGCCACTGAATAGTTAGCAAGTGCTTCATCAACAGTTAATAAACCTTTTTCAACATCAACGGTGAATATCCCTTGAGGATAACAAACGCCTTTCCAATCGCAATAACTACAATTCCAATCGCCAATATCGTCTAAAGGTTTCTTTTCGTGATTTGCCTTCTTGGTTTTTGACAAATCGCCCTTATCAAACAAGCGTTGTGCCTTTTCATCGGAATAGCGAAGGTCGTATTCTCTTGGAGGTGGCGTATCGGTGTTCAAGTTATCAAGTTGAATTTGGAATCGTTCACGCATCATATCAATGGTTAATTCCATTTGTTGCGGGGTCACATTCCACTCCATCGCTTTTTCCATTTTAGGCTTCAATTCGTTACCTTCCATGTCTTTAACAATGACTCGGCCATCATATCCATCTTCTAATTCAACACGGAATGACTTGTGAATCCCGTTATCACGAAGGATATAGCAAATAACGAAGTAAGGAATTTCAACATCATGCTTTTCTTCAAAACGCTTTCGGGAAGCAAGGTAAAGTGCGGTTTGCATCAAGTGTTCAATCTGTGGATAACCCATAGCATAGGTTGAATCTCTATTACCCATGATTTGCCCTTTGCCAAAGAATCCATACTTGGTTTTAACTTCAATACCAATAGCCTTTGTTGGGTCAATGTGCATTCTTGGCACTCCATCATCGCCGGTTTTCCATTCACTCCATCGGAGAATTGCATCCACTTCACCACTTAGGCGAATCATGTCCGTTTCGGGATTCTTGGCAAGATTGTGAACCATCTTTGCACCTGCTTCAAGAAGGACACCTGCGTTCCCCCATGCTTCATGCAAACCGGCTTCGCCCATGTGACCCATCATAAAGACAAATTGGTTGTTATCGGTTGCCGAATTAGTGCGTGGCACTTTCTTCTTAGAATACCATACTTGACGAAGACATTTTCCAACAAGAACCTTTTCGCCTCTTTCGTTAATCATTTCTGCCGATGCGCCCGTTGGATTGACACCACCTAAAGATTCACGATATTTACCTTGTCGTAGGGAAGTTATTGCTATTTCAAGGGGGTCTATCGCTATTGTTTCATCGTTGTTGTTTGCCGTCATTGGCTAATCACCAATTATACCTTTGTTTGAACGGGTTAATAAAGGTTCTTAGTAACCACGGTTAATTTCTCCATAGTAATAATCTATTGATTCGTCAAAACCTTCCGACAAGTTAAAATCAAAAATCACGGCTGAACCATCCTTTCTAAATCCATAATTGCTACCCTTCAAATCGGAAAGATACATTCCTGTTTGTATTGATATGTTGTAAGCGGCTTCTGCTACTCTTTTAATCATTTCCTCTCTTGATAAATCGGGATGAGTTAAACCTACATAATCGGTCTGTTCCATTAACCACATACTCATTTCATTTCCTTCCTCCATGTCAAGAACTCGCAGTATTGAAAGCGGATTCTTGCATCCTTGTGCTATTTTATCGGCTAATGTTTTCATCATAGGTTTCGTAGCGGTGAAATAAGTGAATGAATATATTTTTACCAATCCCTCTATATTTTCCCTCCAATGTTCTTCAAAGAATTCTGCTTGCATATTATTGGAGTAATGCCGTAAATCGCCAACCTTCCTATTAAGATTAACCACTTTGATAATGCGATATGGGCTTCTTGTATCTGCTAATAGGACTCCCATTTGACCGTGCGCCACATATTGACCCATCCAACGGAGGAAATCGCCGTAATTTGCTTGACGATTCGCAGGTGGAGTCCACCCATCGGGGTCGTCATAATTGAATCCCATATACACTTATTCATTCACCGACTATTTATACCTCGCCATTACAATTAGATACTTCACACATACAACCATAGGTTATGAAAGTGATTCTTGACGCAGGTGGTGGGAGGAAAATGGTTGTGGAAGACTATGGCGAATCCGACTCCAAATTAGTTAAGGTATCAATTATTGAAAGTGGCGACATTTTCGTAGTAGGAACAATCCCTATTGGTGAAATCCGTAGGCTCGGTAAATCTTTTTGAGGGATGGTAATGGAAAATGCGGTATTCTCAACACTTACTTCTCTTGAGTATAACTTGGTTGGCGGATTGCTTCAAAATGATAAACGAATCACTCTTGATGCGGCCAAACAATTTAACCCACTTATCCTATTCCGTTGGAAACTCCGTGAATGCCTCAATTGTAATCAAAAATTTGATATTACACAAGAGGGATTATTTTACGAATGTGGGGGCTGTGTAGTATGAATGGTATAAGCAACATAAAATTAGGATTCAATAAGAAAGCAGAAGTGACAGTTATTGCTGATGTGGATATGAAAGGAGAAGACGACATAGATTCACTATTCCTATGTTTCTTTACAATCTTAAATCCCGAATTGAGGCTATCAGTTCTCACAACAGGGTGCTTAAACGACCATTTAGCCACCATTCTCGGAATTCCTTCAACATCAGTATTGGAAATGATGACAACGAACCCCGAAATGTATAGTGGGGCAATCCAACAAAATACTGAACAATTACTTGAATATGGTGTGGAACAAAACAAAATACTCCTTAATTCACAGGACAATTCTAATAGTGCAAGTGCTATTATCACATCAATGTTAAAGAATGGTTATTATATTCAAAAGACTCGCTATCATTTCCCCAATGGTAATGTGCAAAAGCAAGAGCAACAAGTTGATGTTTCATCGCTACGAGAGCCTTTCAAGGCTATGGTGGATATTTGTAAGCGTTGGAACGACCCTAAATTAAAAGAGGCATTAGAATGAGTGAAACAGAAATACAGGAACAACCTGTCGGCATAGATGAAGCATTGAACCAAATGAAAGAAGACGGCCACCCGCCCACAGGATTTCACATGATGTTTTTCTCCGAAGATTTTACTTTGAAAGATGATTGTCCTACAAATCAATTGTTACAAATGGTGGGTAGTCAATACGGTTTTGCAGACACCATCAAGCGTCAAGTGTATAATATGCCTAAATCAGTTTCAATCATCACCTATGAATTCGCTTGGATAGGTGGGTTTAATGGTATCAAGAACACTATGGAAGAGGTTGATGCAATCATCACCGACCAATTCAATCGTATGGTGGAAGATGGAACGCTCTCTTCATATCCAAAGGCCCGTGTTTCATTCCTTACAACCGAAGGCGGTGAAGAAGAATGACTATTGAGTTACGCCTCATTGAAATGCTTGCACTTGATGTAAAGCCACACCCAAATGAAGTTAAGAAAGGAGACTTCGCTTATTGGAACAACCTTGCTTCACTTATTGGTATTGATTTGGCCGAAGAAACAGCAATCAACGATGAGCAATAGACAAGTATTGAATTGTGCGAGGTCTTTTACCTGCTACTTGGAAAATATGCTTCCCGTTTGAGTCTTTAATACATCGGCAAAAGAATGTAATTTTGCCTCTATCTGTGCCATCACGACCCCACTTCTCTTTGAGGTGACTAAATATCTGTGATTCTTTCCAACCGTCTTCACGGCTTGACATGAATTCTAATACTAATCTTGCTTGAAATGGTCTTAATCCATAAATGTTCTTCTTTCCGCTTACTGCGTTTGCGTCTTCGTCTATCATAGGTGTTCCCCTGTCCCCTTCTTGTAACTCGTAGTATTTATACTTTATGGAGTGAATCTCACCTTTTGTGTCCCCAACCCTTCTTAATAGGTTTTCCGACACCCGATTGACCCGCCCTAATTGACTTTTCACTCATCATCTCACTAAAAATATCTAATCGTAATTTTTCCTCTTTTTTCCAATCTTCGTATTCATCCCACAACTTTCGTAGTGCCGGTATGGGGATGCCATTGGGATAATTGATAAACATACATAGACGAATAGGTTCTTTTAATGATTCCCCTTTCATCCAAGGGTTATGCTCAACCCATTCATCGGAGAATATGGGGTCGGATTCACTCATAATTATCAATTATCAGTCATAGTATAAAAACAATCGCATGGAGATTTTATCCCATTATTTTGATTTCCGAACAACGATTCCGCAATTGAAAAATAGATTTCTCAATTGGGAAATTGAATACTTAGTCATATCATCAGTTTGTGCGATTATTTCATCTTGACCCTGCTCACCACATTGGGTGCAGAACATGAGTCGGAAAAACGATTCTAAAACCTTTTTGGGGTCGTCAATTAGCCATTTCCAAATATACTGCCCTTCTAACAATTCCATTGTCGCAAAAGCACTATTGCCATACATACCATTAGCCCAATAAAGGGTTGTCATAGTATCAACCTCAATTACCGTATCGCTTCATGTATTCGGCGAAGAGTGAATCTGTCAATGTCATAATCTCTTCAACCAATTCTGCATCATCCATAGCATGATAGGCAGGGTTGTTGGCGATAAGATTGGTTGCATTGTTGAAACACATACCACGCTTAATATCACGGTCACGATTGTTGTTGTTTGAAGATGAATTACCGCCCCATGATTTAGTTGCAGGTGCGGGTGCGCTTGTGGATTTACCAACAAAGATTTGCTTTGCATCGCCAATAACAATAAGGGCTTGTGGGCTGTCATCTTTAGCCACTACATTCCAAACAACGGTTGCGTTTCGTGCAGGGAAATACTTTCCTTCAAGAATATCGTAATTACCGACCTCAAGAGGGCGACCACTACCATTATTTGTTGTAAAATAGACACGGTGTTTTCCGTTCTTTTTGTATTCTTTATATTCAACGCCTTTTTCGGGGATTACTTTTACTGCTACCATTTGGTTCACTTCCGTAATATCCAATTATCCGAACAGGTATATGAACCTTAACATTCACTCTAACCGAATCGTGCGCCATTCAACCCGCCCTGCTTGAATCAAATCTCTAATCCTTCTTTGTTTCGTAGTCAATTGGCTTTTGCCCGATTTTACATCAAGCATAATGATTTTACCATCTGCCACATTGATTTCTTTATTCTCTCTCCAATCAAAAACTATATAGTCAATAGGTTGTCCCATAAACTGCCAATTCTTTGCCTCCCAATCGGGGTCTATGTCGGGATGCTCAAGGAATGGACACCACTTCTCTAAAATCTGTCCTTTAGTAGTGTGAGCAGAAGCCGCCCTGCCTTTTTGTTTCTTAATTTCTTGGGCTTTTTCCTCGTTTTTATCCGATTCTTGTCCTAATTCTGTAATTAAGTCGTTAATCTTAGAACTACGGCTACCCAATTCGTCTTGAAGGAAACTTACTTGTGATTGCATACCAATAACTTGTCCACTTAACTCTTCAATCCTTTCCATTAAGGATTCTCGTTCTTGTGTTGCCATCTCTAAGATAATCTCGGATTGATTATTTTTAGTCAATGTATTATTCCAAAGGTAATAACACCCTAAGCACAAAACAAGTATAATAATACCGAAGGTTACTTCAAGCATAAGGGGTCATTATCCGACTATGTATTCAAAGGTTCTTGGTCGGGTCTTGAGAATTGAGTCCTAAATGGCTACATAATTCTTTGTATCTGTTACGAATAGTTACTTCGGTGACACCTGCGACCTGTGCGACTTCGGATTGTGTTTTATCCTTACTTCTTCGCTTTGCCGCAAGATAGATAGCGGCGGCGGCGATACCTGTTGGCCCACGACTAATCATCACTTCCGGCCCGACTTCTTCAAGAATACGACTTGCTTCCAATTGAATTTCAGTATCAACCTTCAATTCGGAACAGAATCTTGGGATATAATCATCGGGATTAGACAATCCAATAATTAGCACTAATTCACGCTTCAAAAATCGGTATGTTCTTCCAATTTCTTTTCTTCCTGTTCTTGAATGACGGCCTACATCGTCAAGGGTTCTTGGGTTGTTGTGCATACGGCAAGCCGCATAGATAGAAGCCGCAACGACACCTTCAATAGAACGGCCACGAATCAATTTATTATCCACAGCCTTTCGGTAAATAAACGCCGCTTCTTTAGCCGTCACTTTAGGCAAGGCCATGCGAGAAGCAATACGCTTTAATTCTGTGAGTGCCGTAGCAAGATTCCTTTCTGTTGAATTACGAATCCTTCCCCGATTATCAATGTGGCGCAAGCGACCCCATTTTCCTCTTTGTTTGGAATTCATGTCTCTCCCCATTGGTGAAATCTCCGTAGTGATTCCATAATCGTGTTGCATAATGTCTTTGGCCGCACCTGTTCGTTCTTGGTCTTTACCCGAACCGTCTTCATAAGAACGCCAATCTTGCCCATAATCAATGACTACGGCTTCTTGAAGTAGTCCACAATCCCGACAGGCTTTATGCCCATCTGCTTGTTCATCTAATACTACACAGCCACATTCAAAGCATTTGCTCTCATCAATCATTTCATCTTTTTTATCTTCCATAACTTCACCATCACTTAAACAGGTATTTATACTTTTGCATAGGGGTATCTAAAGCAATCCCTTTATTCACTTCATTCGTTTGAAATCAAACGGTGATTTATCATCATATTCTCTATCCGCACGGCCAAATAGTATTACTCGGTGGCTTTTTGCCCCACTTAATCCGTAGCAATATGGTTTTTCTAATTTAACTATTCTATCATCTCGGCATAGCACGGCAGAAATCTTGACTGACGAAGGCACATTACGATAAAGTCCATTCAAAATTGATGGCATTTCGCTTGATAAAATTGCTCTTTCTTTCATCGCTTCGTAAAGCGGTTCTTTCCATAGGTTTTTTCTTGACATAATAATCACATTTTGTGGAGGGTTCGGAACACTTTTGCCGCCATGATATGCTTACAATCAATGTTTGCCTTACGGCAACGAACCTTGTAATCAATACATTCACACGACCAAAACTCTCGGCCTTCATTAGTCAAGTGATTTTCGCCCCAAGTAATAACGCCATAAGACTTCTTAGAAGTCCCATTAACTATAAACTTGAAGGGAGTCTTCTGCTCCACTTCCATATTCTTTACTTTATCAAGTGCTTTTGCCTGTCTTGTCTGCTTCATGCTTTAACCTCTATCTATACGATGGGTTAAACAGGTATTTATACCCCAACATCGGCAGGGTGCGAAACCCAAGAGGAATAGCCTTCATATTGTCCTCTTAATGCCGCCGCTACAACTTCTGTAAATCCAAAATCATTAGCCTCATCTTGTAACTTAGGGTGCAATACAGCCGCCCTGTTATGGTATAATACTAATTCTGTATCAGTTAGCCATGTATCTCTATCTTCAAATTGATAAACATATTCAATAAACTCTTCAAACATTTCCACATCATAGTCAAAGAATAATCCGCAAAACTGTTTAGATTCATCTTGAAATGAGGGGACTAATGCAAAACCGATTAAAATAGCATCATCCATGACTCGTTCATCAAAGCCCATTATTGGATAAATAGCATCAGTGGCCGCATGGGGAACGCCATTATCTAATGCCGTAGCACGAATATACTGTTCCCATGAGCAATACTCCGATGATTCAGCGCAAGGGGAGTCTAAAATTGCATCCCACACACTCATAACATCTCATCCATATCACAGGTTAATTAGGCTATTGCCCATTTTGGTAATTTTCTTTGAATCCCATTGTCATCGTATAAATATGTATCACCATTACCTACTTTAGTAAAATTATAAGGTTTGCCGTTATTCTCAAGAATAGCGAAAGTATCTTGTGGTGATATTCCGTGTAGTATTTGGCTTAATGCGGGATGGGCATTACGGGAGAATTGTCTTTGAATAGACCCATTAGATTCCAATTTGTCTTTGTGAATCATAACAAAAACTGCGAATTGTGCGTGTCCACTACTATTTATTGTGCTAAAATGAGTATCGGGTGTCCCGACCATATTTGAAGTTTTAACTGAAAAATGAATGAAATTACCATATTGACTAAAAATTTCATCAAATAATTTTGGATGCCCATTTTCCCAACCATACCAATAAGAATTAAAAATCTGTTCCACAGCAACCTTGTTAAGAATCTTAATTTCTTCTTTAGTCTTGATTACTTTAGTGTCCACAGGTTGTTTTGATATTACGGTAGGTTTTTTAGGTAAGATTATTGGGAATCCTAACTTGTCGCCAAGTGGCATCCCTGTCTGTGGCCCCAAAATACCCGGATAATCAAATCCTAATTTTACTTTATTACCTGCCGCTTGAGGGCTTAATGGATTCGTCATAGGCTTCATCCCCCTTTGACAATGAATACATTGGGTATCATTATCGGCAGGTGAGCGAAGACAAGTAGGGGTAGCGCAAGTCACCATAATTTATTATACACATTCCCGCTATCTAAGCCCAACGCTTAACAATGGCTTCGGATAATGTGTAATCATGGTGGATTTTATCACGGTTCCTTTTGGAATGAATTCATCTGCTTTAGAGATTTTTGAAATTGAAGAAGAAGAGTTGGTAAGAGAATACACTTACAAAAATGGCAATATCACTCACAAATCCAATGCTTTGTATTGTCCTCGTTGCTCAAAGGTGCGTGAAAAAGATACCCGAAATGGTGGTTTCAAAGACAAGTGGGTAGTTCTTAAAGACGATTACAATTTCACACTTGAATACCATGAAGATGAATCGGGTTTTCATTCAAAATGTTCTCAATGCGGTCACGATGTTCGGGCGCACACTCCCGAAATGGATTCTTATGTTTCAATAATAGTTAGGGAGGATGGTGATGGGCCGCCGTTACCTTTAGTTCACCTTTCCGAGCCTGTTTATCAACAAGGATTTTTCATCTTTGATTTCAAAGAATATGAGCGTGTGCGTTCCGAAGGCACGAAACAAGGTGGAAATATACTCCCCACCGCCGAAATTGATGGCACACGGTTTGTCATAACATGGAATAATTACTTAACAAAAATGCGGGCGATACCAAATGTATCAGT
>Ga0307488_10004497_pt1 | contig 11635 bp, 20 predicted proteins | sample SB02metaG_FD_202248 | JGI IMG/M metagenome (GOLD analysis project Ga0307488, IMG submission 202248) | Sea-ice brine microbial communities from Beaufort Sea near Barrow, Alaska, United States - SB 0.2 | ecosystem: Environmental > Aquatic > Marine > Coastal | place: USA: Alaska | collected...
TAATCTGGCCTAACCCCTTCAGCTTACCGTTACGAGCAAAGTTTAACAACATGACAAACGAGGAGAATAGTTGCATACCCTCACCAAAGGCGCTGATAGTGGCAATCTTCTCAGCCATAGGAGCGTCACCAAGCGTCTGGTAGTACTCATGCTTCTCTACCATCTCACCATACTGCATAAACTCGTTGTAGGTGCTCTCAGGCAGTCCCAGCGTCTCAATTAGGTGGGCATAGGCAGCTACATGTAACGCCTCACGACCAGCAAAACCTGACAGCATCATCCGTACTTCCGGTTGTTTAAACACTGGTAGGTAGTGGGTGTAGTACCCGTCGCCAATGTCTAAGTCACCCTGCACAAAGAAGCGTAGGATTTTGGTTAGGAAGTCTTTCTCCGACTTGGTTAGCTTCTTCTGGTAATCCTTTAAGTCCTCACCCATAGGCACTTCTGTGTGTAGCCAGTGGCTCTGCTCATGTTGTAACCAAGCGTCATATGCCCAAGGGTACTTGAACGGCTTAAATGAGTTTCTCTCTTCTGTTAATTGTGGTTTCATTCTTCGTATGTTTCTATTCTAATGATTGCAAAATAACCCCGTTTTTTATCGGTGTAGTGTAGTAGACTTTCCCCAGCTTCTTCTAAATCATAAAAATGGTTAGTTTTATCATGGGCTAGCGTTCCGTCATCTAGAATATGATAAATTTCAACTCTGTACTCAACATCTTCCATATCGGTATCCTCGGTGTTAGTGGTAGGGTAGTACTAGCAAGCCCTTTTAGCTTACGAGGTTTGCTTGATACTACGCCTGTAATATGGGTTTTCTACCCCCATTGTCTCCATGTGTTAGCAATAATGTGGAGGCAGGTGACTATCTCTAGCCACCTTATCCAACTTAACCTTCGCAAGCTAGGCATGTTTCTCCGTTCACAATAGCTGTCATATCAATCGTCTCCTCGATGCGCTGGCGTTTAACCTGAGCACCAACCTTGTCTGCCTTACGCACCTTATCGGAGCGAAGGTAGTACAAACTTTTTAACCCCTGCTTCCACGCCATGAAGTGTACAGCATGTAAATAGGCAATGGTTGTGTTAGGCTGGAAGAATAAATTAACACTCTGCCCTTGGTCGATATACTTCTGTCTATCTGCTGCTAACTCTACCAACCATCGCTGGTCAATCTCCATCGCTGTCTTAAATACTTCCTTCACATCCTCTGGTATGTCCAAATGTTGAACGCTACCATCATGGGAAATAATAGAAGCCCAAGTGTCATCATCATCCATACCAAGCCCAGCAAGGCGTTCCGTCAAGAATCGATTACGGTAGACAAATGCACCACTTAGGGTATCCTGCCGAAAAACATTTGCTCGATACGGCTCCACGGATGGCGAAGTGTTACCCATAATAAGACTGGAAGAAGCATTGGGAGCGATAGCCATATGATGACTAAACCTGCGCTCAATGCCATACTCACTTGCATCCGGGCAAGCGCCTCTTTTAAGAACGAGAATATTATCTGCACGGGAGCACTCCTTGTTAATATGGTAAAAAATATCTTTGTTTGTTAGCTTTGCCATTACTCCATCGATAGGCATGTTGTTCTTCTGTAAATAAGCATGGAAACCTAAAGCGCCCAGTCCAACACTCCTCTCACGGGAAGCAGAGTAAATAGCCCTACGAATGTGATCAGGAGCGTTACTGAGAAAATAGTTAAGCACATTATCAAGCATTTCCATAATATCAAGGATAAACTGCTTATTATTTTTCCACTCATCATAGTACTCCAAGTTAACACTAGACAAACAACACACAGCCGTTCGGTCAGCGCTGGTGGGTAGGAAGATTTCGGTACACAGGTTAGACCCGTTAATACGCAACCCTTTATCCTTTAACCACTCAGGCATATCCCTGTTAGCCGTATCAATGAAGATGAAGTATGGCTCACCCGTCTGCATACGTAAGTCCAACATCTTCTGCCACAACCCCTTAGCACTGACCACTTCTACGACCTCGTCATTGGCGGGGTTTTTTAATGCCCAATCGTCATTGGCTTCTGGGTCTTTCATACACCGCTCGATCACCTGCATAAACTCATCGCTTATGTTAACACCGTGGTTCAGGTTGAGCGTCCGTAGGTTTTGATCACCCGTCGGTTTACGCATTTCCAAGAACTGAATAATGTCTGGGTGACTTACATCAAGAAACGCTGCATAAGAACCCCGACGTGTTCTACCTTGTCGGTAAGCCAAAGAGGAAGCATCGTACATTTTGAGGTGTGGCATGACACCAGTTGATTTATCATCACTGTTACGTATCCCAAGGTGTATGCCAACACCACCACCCAACATACTAAGCCAATTAGTTTCAGATAAGTTGTTAACGAGACCCTCAGCACTGTCTTCCATATAATTAAGAAAGCAGCTAATAGGAAGTCCACGCTTACTACGGCCAAAAGAAAGAATGGGAGTGCTATAAGACAACCAATGCTTAGAACTATACTCATACAGTCGCTGAGAATGCTCAGGATTACTGCCGAACGCTTCCGATACATACGCAAACCTCTCTTGTGGGCTAACCTCCTCCTCCATCATGTAACTCTCACGCAACCGTTGCAGTCCGAGAGCGTCGAACAGTTTGTCCCGTTCTAAGTTTATTTTAATTGTCATCAAGTGCTTCCTCTAAATAATCAGCTATGTCTTCTATCTTATCCTGAAAACGGTTGACAATCTCTTCACTGTTGATCTCTAACAGCTCCAAGATTGTCACCTCGTCCAGACGTTTTAGTTTATCACAAATGTCAGGTATCGTCAGCATATTTCTTCTGTAAGTAATTCATAGAGAGAAACATCTCATCGAAAGCCCCATCCTTAACCTCGTTCAACATAACCAAGCCACGCCAGTGTGTGTTGCTTAGTTGATCCATGTAGTCCTCGTCGTGTAGGTAGTAGCTACCAGCGATTATCCCACAGATGGCGGTTCCGTCTGCTCTTTTGCCGTAAGCCACTTGTTTACCTTGTTGATGCCCTGCAACACAAGACATATGAAGCTTATTAACGATAACACTAGCAGTACTGGCTGGCCTACCCATAACACCAACTGGAAAGTAGTGGCAGAAACCAACACCATTGATAAAAACAGGTTTAAGAAATTCATATACATCCCAATCTTTTTTGTAATCTAGGTCATCAGTCGAAATCACACCATCCAGCATAGGCGTGTTAGCCACTGCTCGGTTGATACGGTTCTCATGGTTCCCCATTGTTAACACCATACGAGGCTTGTACACCTTGTGTTTGGTTGCTTTTTGCGTTGCTTGTAGGTCACGCAGAGGCTTTAACAGCTTCTTCATGGCTACCTGCACACAGTGAACGTCATCCTTATAACGCTTGCCTTCAAAGTATTTACTACCAGTCTTATCGTGAGTAGACAAGGAGGGCATATCAGCGAAGTCGCCAATGTTGATAATAACATCTGGTCGGTAATCCACCATAGCCTTCCCTGCCCACGTTAGATGATCAGTAGCTACTCCCGGTTTCACTTGGCAGTCAGGAATAACAAGTATCTTCATTTACCGTCATCCCAATGAGCTTCAATCATATTGTCTACCTTCTCGTAAACACCGACATACCCGCAGGAATCTAAAAAAGCAGCAAACTGCCGAATAATATCATCCCAACGAGCGTCCTCTTCACATATATATAAATGCTCTGCTTTGGACGATACGTTAGCTTCTGTTTGCTCTTTCTTAAAATGATAGTATTGTTTATTTTCCATTCTTTTCTCCATAAATGCTAGGGAATAAGTCAGTCAAAATCGCCTTACACCGATCTGCTACCTCCCTATGCTCTTTTTGTGTTGCCTCGTCACACCGGATGTCCACATAATGCATCCAACTTCGTAATGTTCCGTTCATATACATCCGACTGTTCGTCAACCCCTCTGGTAAAATCTTACGCGCTACCTCTTTAGCTATCCCATTGTTCAGAGCAGCGCCGTAGACCCCTCTAGCTTGCGCGATAAGACTAAGTTGCATCTCATCCCACCAACGTTGCATCTCTTTGTCTGCCGTAGGTAAGGAGTTTTGTCGATTCTTTTCATCTTGTAGCCTAACCTCACTAGCCCCCATATCTAAAGCCTCAGCGTATCGTTGACTAAACTCTTGGAAGCTAAAAGACCGATGCCTCAGAATCTGTCGTGCTATGTCCCGTGTTACCTCAATCTCCATGCAAACATTAACCATCTCGAAAGGTGACCAATGCTTGTTATTCATTAGGTAACGTAGCAGCTTAGGCGCTGTCACTACGTTATTCTGATTCTCTGGGTTTGAGACACGAGCCATATAAGCAACCATCTCTTCGGCATGAGGTGTTACCCACATTAGCTTAACGTTCATTTCTTCTTCCTCTCTTTACGTTCTTCCGCTGTCTTTTGTTTATGACAAGGTTTACACAGAACTTGTAGGTTATCTGCCTCACAGTACAACCTGTTCATATACGTCCACCAATCTTGGAACCCTTCCTTCGGAGATACAACGGGTTCAATGTGATCCACTTGTACGTCTCTCGCAATAAAGAAGTCTCCACAATCAGCACACAAATAATGTTCTGCTAACCTACCACTTCGTTTGTTAATTAACCTACCTACCGCTGCGTCTTTGAGAGCCTTCCACTTAGGTGGGAAGCGCTTCATATAAGCCCGTAACGCTGATATTATAAATGCCCTAAACCTTGCCTCAGTCCATTCTCCGTCGTTATACTTTCTGTTGTTCATACTGATACAACAACTGAGCAAACCCCTCTACAAAGCGCTCGTCTTGGTCACGTTCACCCATTGTAAACATAATCGCATGAACAAGCTCATGGTAAAAGGTAACGTCTCTATCTTGTTTTGTTAACTTCTTGTTAATTAAAATTCTACACTCGTCGGGGTTTGTAGAGCCTAGGTCAGGCATCTCGGTTTCTACTACCTCCCATGTACACCCTGCTAATTTAAACTTTTTCACTCGGTGGCTCCCACATTTGATTCGGATAACGGCGTAACCACAACAATCTCGCATTCTCTAAAACACGTTCTTCTCCCAGTCCCTCCACACAACACTGGTAAAATTGTTGTTCTGTCTCCAGGTCGGCAAGCATCTTTGTCGCTTTCTTCTCGCCTACACGAAATATCCCTTTGATATTGTCTGCAGAATCCCCCATCAAAATTTGCTTGTAAAAGAAGCGCAAGCCTTCTTCTGGTGTCACATGCTTCTTTACTTTCTTTACAAAATTGTAGTGCCATCCCGGAACCTGCATAAAGTCTTTGTCAATTGATATAATGATACTTTCCTCACCCAACTCGGTTGCCCGTATTGCAATGTCATCATCTGCCTCCTGTCCGTCGCTAACACTAGCGCCCCATGCCATTTGTAAATATTCCCGTAGGAGAGGTAGGTGTTTCGGCTTCTTAACATCCTTCCTGTTACCTTTGTAAGGTACTGTTACCGCGACTTCATTACGAAAGTTTGTTTTGCCTGTCAGGAACAACTCGTGTTCATCTGCGTCCACTAGATCAAACATTAACAAATCTTCTAAAAACACCGCCATTGTTTCGATAGCGGTGTTTTCATGCTCGTCGTTGGTAGCAAACCCTACTCGATAACAAAAAATATCTGCATCAAGTAGAGCATTCATTACAGCAGATCGTCTTCGTCAAACGTTCCACCACCACCAACGTAGGGGACTAACTCGGTAATTACCATCTTACGTAAGGAGGGGCTAACACCCTTCTTTCCTTTGAATGACCACTCGTAGGGCGTGATAATAGCCGCTGCCTTTGAGCCGTTGCCTAGGATTTCACCCTCTAGTAATGAACCACCATCGTCATAGGCGGCAATTGGTCGGGTGCTCTTGCAGGTTACATAAGCGCCCTTACCCTCCTTCGTCTTAACCTCAATGCCCATCTCTTCTAAAGCGCCTACGGCTTTATCTGATAGGTTACACAAGTCAACCTGAAACTTGCCGCTCATCTCATTGGGCTTGTTCAAGAATGCCCACATAACTTCCGCTTTAACCTTAATTGCTTCTGTATTCATAACTAACTCCTAGTGAATTGAATTGTCGCCCTCATCAGCGATTTCATAAAATTTAGATGTAACCAATGCCAGCATGTCTAGCACTTCCATTTGATCCAACTCTTGGTTGAAACATAGGCGAATTTCGCCGTCTTTCTCTGTAATGATGATTACATGTTCTGCACCATCTAAAACAGTGTCCAAGTCTGATATATCGATCAATGTGTTTCCTTCCAGTTGTTACCTACATTGTATTCTCCTGTTGTTGGACATCGTAGCCCTAAAGCCACACCTGCCTCTTCAATAGCCGCTACTGCCATCTCCCCTACCTTATCTGCGTCCTCTTCTGGCACCTCCACCTGCCACTCATCATGTACATTTGCACAGAACTTAGCGTCTATTATACCACACTTTAACTTATTATTCAAGATAACTAAGGATTTTTTCATTAAGATTGCCCCTGCTCCTTGTAACAAAGTATTGAGTGCGCTGTGCTCGCTCCGCACTAACAAATGTCTCTTATCCAAACCTAGTAAGAACCCATCCTTTTCGTACAAACGAGATACCTTATCCTTCAACTCACCTAATGCAGGAGTGTTTCGTAGGAAGCGCCTCATCAGTTTCCTACCATCATTCTCATCACTACCTACAATTGCTCCAATCTTTGCAGCTCCAGCACCATATAAGAAAGCATATATAAATGTCTTTGCTGTGTTTCGATTGAGCAACCCTGCTGCCTTCTGGTTAGCTGTATGTATGTCACCATTAATGATTTCATTTGTATATTGATCATCCTTCATATAGTGGGCTAACATACGCAATTCCAACCCGCTTGCGTCGATACCTACCAACTTGTTACCGGGTTCAACTGTCCACAACTCGCGACACTCTGAACCATACTCACTACCACTGTTGGGGACTTGCGCCATGTTAGGTTTAATATGTGTCATACGCCCCGTCACGGCTCCATTTGTTATTACCCCACCATGAACCCTCCCATCCTCCTTAACAACGTCAAACCAGCTAGAAACCTGCGAGATGCGTTTCTGTAGCATTAAATACCGAGCGATTAGTTTAGCCTCTGGTAGGTCAATGCCCTCTAACACCTTCTCGTTGATAATGGTACTCCCCTTCTCTGTTTCCTCTGTAAAGGTAACACCCAATGTCGCCAGCCTCTCAGCAATCTGCTGCCTACTACCGGGGTTGAATGGGGTCACCTTGGTTTTGAGAGTTCTACCAGTTTTCTCACTAACTCGTTCTTCGACAATTGGTGGAAACGTATCTTGCAATTCGCTTTCAATATCAGCAACTTCACCTGTAAGTTGAGCGAGAAGTACCTCACCTTTGTGCTTATCAAATTTAAATCCATGCTGCTCTTGCCTTTTTAAAATAGCTGCTACGTCATGCTCTAACTGTACACTCTCGCCCCAACCAAATAGCTCCTGCTCTAACATATGAAACAACTGAACTGTTACTGACACGTCCTGTCTACAATAAAAGCGGTTAAGGCTATCAACTGGATCGTCATAAGGATTAGTAGAAATCTTATCATATTGTAACCCTTTCATCCAATGCCAAATGCGTGTGTACTCAACCTTACGATTCCCTAGCCTCTTGCCCCATGCCGCCAAACTGTGACCGTTTTCGATAGAGGGATTGAGTAGCCTTGACATTATCAAAGTATCTCTCACTTTCTTCAATCCAATCTTCGTTCCCCACAGCTTGTTTAGCACTGGTGCGTCGAAGCCGATCAAGTTGTGTCCGATCAATCTCTCTGCTTTGTTTATTAAGGGTATGAGTGTATCCGGTTTTGTGTGACATACGTATTCACCTGTCTCGCTGTTATGGGTATAGCATAACCAAATCTTGGTTTGCTTGCTATCTGTCTCGATGTCGAGGACTAAGTCCACGTTTACTCCTTATTAATATGTAATTTATATCTAAACACACCATTACTAACATACTCTCGTTCAACACGGTGACCGCCAAAACGCTTCAGGCGTAAGCAACGGATACGAGTGCTAATACTTGATTCACTACCTCCTATTTCTTCCGTTAGTTCTCTAATAGTATGCCATTCACCGTCTGACATTATACTAAAAACACGCTCTTGTTGTGTAGTTAATCTTGCGTTATCACGTTCATGGTCATAAGTTACACCATCAAATATCATCTCTTTCTCCTTCAAAGGTCTATCTAAAAAGAACCGCTCTAAAAAATCTTTGATTGATTGGCTACTGTAATGCTTTGATGGCCGTGTTTTTCCCTTGTAAACACCCCAACGTCCTGTTGAATAGTAGTACTGGTAGTTCTTATTCTTCTCTTCATTGTAAATACGAAAACAACTACCAGACTCGTGAAAAATAAATGGAATACCTTGTTCGTTCAATATGTGACCGACATACTCTGCTGTTTCATTCGTATCCCGTCTAAAAACGGGAGCACCATGTTTATCTACACGAACAAATCTCCACTCAGATGGCGCTGGTATTTCTTTTTCAGATTTTATAGCAGCTATCATATTATTTCCCCTTAGTAAGTTCAATTTCAACCAATTTTGCATACCCGCTTACGTCATGCCAACTGTCATCATAGAAGGGGTCACCGTTAACAATACGTGCCAGCTTGTTGGCTATCAAGTCCAAGCTCTCTTGCATGTATGGTTCCATTCCACTCCAACTATCACCCGCACGCATAATATCCTTTAACCACTGCGCTGTTGCAGCTACCTTCACATAATCGCCATAACGCTTCTCACGTTGTCCTAGTGTTTCTTCTACGTCTTTTACAGATTTACCGTAATACGTAGCTATTGCTTCAAACTCTTCGTTAGTCATACGTTCTTCTCCTTTATTCAAAACAATGCCTCCTGTGTATTGGTTACAACATGGTTACGTCTAATTTGTTCAGCTAGTTTTATCACCCACAACGGTCTTGCACCAAAGGGGTTAAGGCACTTGCCTGTCTTTGAACAATAACCATAAGATTCTAAGTCTTTAATCATGTGTCCCCTCCCCTGAAATAGTAACCTCGCCCTTCTTTATCCCTGTAGCCAACTCTTCTAAGGTGTCCAAAGCATCGAACAAGTTCAAAGGTGGGTATGGAAGCACTAAGTCATCCATCATCTTTACAAACTCGTCAATTCGAGTGGTTATCTCTTCTGTTGTCATAATATATCATCCATTAAAAGCTCTGATTCACGTAGTATACCATTGTTTTGGTTGTACTGCAAGCCAAATTTAATACCTGTTGCTCGACCAGTAAACCGATCCTTCAACACCCTAAACGTCGTTGTCTGTCGCTTAATCGGGTCTGTGTGCTGCTTGTTACGCTCTAACCCAAACATATAATGCGACCAACGTGCGATAGCCCGTGAGCCTGTGAAATGCTTCTCCATCACACGTCCACCTTCTTCGTGCGACTTACCCTCTGGTGTTGTTAAGTGGCTAATGAAGTGGATGATGACGCCAAGCTCCTGCGCTAATGAGGCCATGTCTGCCATAATGCCATCTAACGCCCTACGCTCATCCTGCTCCTGCGCTGACAATGCGGTAAGGTGGTCTAGGTAAATGTGCTCAATGTCATACGCCTTGTTGAAGTACTTAATTATGCCTTTGATCGTCTTCCAATCCATCGCCCCAAAATGCTCCATCATGTAAAGTTGCTCACGCTCCTCTAAGCGGTTAACACTCTCTTCATACTGTGTGCGGTTCCAGTCAGCGTCAGGTACATGGTAGAGCCGTTGGTCTAGCTTACCCATTACCCGTTGGCCTGTCTCGACCACGTTTTGCTCTAGGTAGATAACACCCACCTTCTTGTTCAACGTCTCGATGTCGTAGGCTATCTGCTGTGTGAATACGTCAGTTTTACCAACGCCCACACCCGCACCAAAGGCATATAACTCACCCTTACGTCGCCCATAAGTCAACCCTGTTAGCGTAGAGAAACACCACGGCACACCCGGCACTGGTGGGGTTAACAGCCTTTGCTTGATGTCGGTGATGGTGACAATACCCTCTGGTTTGTACTTCTCAGATGCCAACCACGCCTGAGAGAAAAGCACCTCAACACGTTGAACCAACCAGTCACTAGCATCTTTATGTTGTTGACTATGTTGGAACAACAACGCTTTACCACCAAACAAGTCAGCTACTTTGTTCGCAGCTTCTCGCCCCGGCTCATCATTATCAAAACAGATAACAATCTTACTGAATGAGTCTAACCACTCGTAGGATGCCTTACAGTCACTCAACGCCGACTGAGCACCTGAGCGGATGCTAACAACAGCTTGCTTACCACCCATCATCTGGTAGGCACTTAATGCATCAAACTCACCTTCACAAATGGTGACAACATCACCACCCTTAGAGAAGTTGTTTTGACCAAACAGTAAAGCCGTCTTCCACTCACCTTCGACTACAAACTTCTTATCCTTACTACGAACCTTGTTTGCAACGTGTGCGCCTGTTTTGTTAAAGTAGGGAAATAATACCTCTCCTTCGTTTGTTAACTTAACACCATACGCCTCCACGGTCTTCAACGCCAACCTCCTCTCACTAATACCGCTCTGAAACGCATCAGGATGACCCAGGTGAGTCTTTTGGGGCGTGGTTGGTACTTGCGGTAGGGTAATCATATTAAATCCGTCCTGTGGCTTGTCTCGCACATTGCACTTAAAACAATATTTCGAGTCATCTTCGTTAATAACTGCCGCATCACTGCTCCCGCAATGATCGCAAGGTATGTGCATCTTTTTGTAGTTAGACATTACAACTCCCAGCTATCATGCAACGTTCTCATCGCCTCCATCTCATCAATAGTTAACGAACGTTGTTTTGACTCTTTAAAGAGAGATTCTAAAAATAAATCTAGACCTATTGCATTGATAACATCTAATGCGTCGTTAACAGTGTAGTACAACGTAGCTTCTTCGTTATTATTCATAATAATCCTTTGTTAGGTCAACAGAGTCTATATAGTTTGCAACATCCGTGCCAACTTCCGTCCTCAAGTCTTCACGGGTTAAAACTTTAACATCGTCATCTATAGTTGATAAACATTTTTCGCAAATGTCAATAAAGTTATTAGTACTCACTTCCCTTGTAGTACTCTCAAATGGTGATAATATTACATTACAACAATTACATCTCATTTTAAACTCCTAAAGCCACTCAAACCATTTAAAATCTTTCAATTTTTTTAGTAATTTGTCAATCATTTTTTATCTTTACCATAATAAAAATCCCCTCTTGGTTATTCTCTTCAAGCCAAAACATGGCGTTGCCTCTCTCGGTGGTGCGGTAGACCACCATGTTAGTCCATACGGTTCTTATTTCGTACATCAGTTGTCTATCTCCCTGAATGTAACGTCAAAGCTTAGACTCTCACCCATGTTGTTGAATGCCTTCCTAATAGGTTCTAAGATACCCTCTAGCTCCTCTAAGGTGATGACTGATCCTACGTTAAGGGTGACAGCTGGGTCTGCCCCAAACTCCTCGTTAACGTAGCCTTTAACTGTTAAATTATGAGATAACATTATCAAACCCCTCCATCATTTCAGACATAATTTCAGGCGTAATGTCAACATAGC
>Ga0307488_10004498_pt1 | contig 11632 bp, 19 predicted proteins | sample SB02metaG_FD_202248 | JGI IMG/M metagenome (GOLD analysis project Ga0307488, IMG submission 202248) | Sea-ice brine microbial communities from Beaufort Sea near Barrow, Alaska, United States - SB 0.2 | ecosystem: Environmental > Aquatic > Marine > Coastal | place: USA: Alaska | collected...
CATTCAGGCGCTCAGACTGGCGCCGCCTCCAAGGCAGAGCTCGTCGATGGTGCGGACAGCGAACCTGCGAAGCAAGGTATGGGCTTACACTCGTTTGACGTGAGTACTTTTGAGGGATATTGGGTGGTTCATATGACAAAGACGGCTTAGGTTGAGCTAAAAAACGGACGAGTGCATGCCCTTGCCCCCGATACACACGTCCAATTTTGAGCTTGACGTGAGCACTGGGTGGTTATGGTGACAAAACGGTTTTAGTTGAGCTCAAAAGTGGATGAGTGTACGACCCTGGCATTAGGTCACCGCGGTCAACGCCACGATCCGGATCGCAGCTGCCGCCAAGGGCAACTTCCGGGGCTTGGCGGCAGGGGCTTACACTCGTCCACTTTTTAGCTCGACCTGAGCCGTTTCTGACACAAAATACACCCTAAACACCCCCTACGATCCCCTGACACCTCCTAAACATCCCCTAAATGCACCCCCTATCCCGCATGAAGTGCTTACGTTGAGCTGAAAATTGGACGAGTGTAAGCCCCTGCTTGGCGGCATCGGCGGGTGTGGGGGCGGGGGGCAGTGTGGCGCTGCTAGCGGTAAGGCGGTGCAGGTTGTCCCCAGTTTGACCCTGGCAGTCCCTCGCATCGACGAAATTTGGTCGATACGGCTCCCACTTTGCAGTCGTATTGGCAATTGATGTAGGGATCGGGCGAACGTGACTTGCCCATACGAAAGCTTTCGTACGAGCAATTCGTGTAGGGATCAGCACTGGCAGACTGGGCGAATTGGCCATACCAAAGTGGGAGCCCGTCTCGACCAAATTTCGTATATTCGTGGGACTGCCTGGGTTGACCGCGCTTTGGTTCAGCACATGAAGCTAGAATGTCATGAACTGGTGTCAAACTTTGCGCTCAATCACAACTTGCGGCACTATATAGCGGGGAAGAAGGCGGCAGCGGAGAAGGCGGCAGCGGAGGCGGCGGAGAAGGTGGCGGAGGCGGAGGCGGGCTCCAGGTAGGGACTGAGGGGTAATGCTCGCCATGTTATGACAACGTGCGTGAAACCTCTTAGACACTTAGCAACAAGTAGTACTAAGTCGTCCAAATGGAACGTTCTGATTGGTCGAGCGGGCACTGAGTTAGACTAAGTAGCACTACGTGAGACAAGTGTCTGAGTGGTTTCACGCACTTTGTCATACTTTTTGTATCTTGAACCCTCGATTATTGTGTTGAATGGTATCATATGACGTGGCTAGTACTATGCATCCATGCATCACGTCATGAAACGCAATTTGAACCCACGTCATGAAACGCAATTTGAACCCTCGATTGTTGCGTGAAATTGCATCCTATGACGTGGCGAGCACTATCCATGAGTCCCTGGGGCGAGGGTGAGGGCAGTGGGGAAGTCGGTGTTTATGGGGAAGGCGGCGGGGGAGGTAGGGACCGTTGGCTAATGCTTGCCACGTCATCCAACGCACTGTGAAGCCTCATCGCTTGAGTTGAACGGCAGTCTATGACGTGGCGAGCAATATCAGCCAGGCCCTAGGGGGAGGGGGCAGGCGCGGCAGTGGCGGCGGTGATCGCGGCGGGCAAGGGGGATGTGGGGGGCAAGGGGGTGGGCTTGGCGGCGGCGGGGGCGACCCCCGGGCTGACTGAATACGACCGCGACGGCGCGCTCATCGACTTGGCCCCCGGCGGTAAGGCCGGATGGATAATAATCGCCACGTCATGTGATTCCATTCAACTTCAGAAACGCGGGTCTACAATATGCAGGATGTCGTTTCATGCATTATTTGTGATCCGGTTTTAATACAGAGACAAGAGTCTACAATGTGGAAGATGACGTGTCATGCATATTCTGTGTGGCCCTCCACATCCTGTGATTCCATTAAATTCAAGAGACGACGGCCTGCGATGGGGAGGATGACGTGGCGGGCGTCATGTGTCAGGCTCTACCCGACGGAGCGGCCACGCGCGCCGTGGCGGCGGCGATTGTGGCGCATCTCGCGGGTCAGAGCTTCGACGCCGTCGGTGACGAGGTAAGGCGGTGTAGGTTGACCTCCACATTGACCCCAGGGTTTTTCCATGTTGACCGCGCCTGGTTTAAGCGCTTGGATCTAATACATGACGAACCCCTTTCAACTTATAGGCTTTGCTTTCAATTTCAACGTGCGTCGCTACAAGGAGGGTCTCAACGGCCCCCACCGCACCGAGCTGCTCGCCAACCCCCTGCTGCAAACCTCGTTGGTCCGCAGCGTCTTCGCACGCGGCCAGACGGAGGAGGCCACGCGGGATATGCAGGAGGCCTCTTGTGCTGCGCTCATGTACCTCTCGTCCGAGGTGGGGCCTGTCAGGTAAATGGGCACCTGCACCCCCTATCATGGGCACCTGACCCCCTATAATGGGCACCTGACCCCACTATGATTGGCATCTGATCCCCCCATTTGGCATCTGACTCCCCCTATAATGGGCACCTGACCAAATGGGCAACTGACCCACCTACAATGGGCACGTGACTCTATCATGGGCGACTGACACCCCCATAATGACCACCCCATGTCTGTCAGGCCCTAATTGGAGGCGGCGGACGAAGCGTTCGACGATGAAGGCCTCGATGGGTTTCTGCAGTTGTTGGAAACGGCGGAGGACGTTGGGTTACTTCAGAGTCTGATGCCCGCGCTGTGGGGGCTGCTGCGGGATGTCAACCTACGGTAGGGACTCTTGCATACTGCTCGTCCAGTCATCACACACATTTTGAAAACACTCGTTTCTTGAGGTAAATTGCATCCCATGACGTGGCAAGCAATAAATGCCAGGCCCTGGCTGCGAGGTATGTAATTGAAACGCACATTGAACGTTGTGTCATGAATTAAACGGCATCCTATGATGTGGCGAGCATTACCTATCAGTCTCTAAGCTGCGGTCGCGGATAGTGGCGGCGGTGTGTAGCGACAGCACGCCGATGCCGCCGCCGCTGACCCAGGAGGAGGAGCTGGAGATGGCGGCGGACGAATTAGATGCGGTGGAGGCGCGGGGTGTAGCTACGACAGCTATCGCGGCCACCACCGTGGCGCTGGCAGCTGAACGCGCTGCGGCCAAGAAGGCAGAGCCTCTACGGAACCTCCCACCCTTGTACCCTGTGACCTAAGCGATGGCAAGTTTTCAGGTGATTTAGGTTGGTGGTTGGTCGGCGCTAGTAGGCTTTTCTTTTGTCAGAAACAACTTGCAGCTGTGAAGTAACTCATAGGCCATATTCTTGGTTCAGAGATCCTGTATATTTAAGCCGTGTGTGACCCTCTGAGAAGGCCGCCATCCTCGCCAAGGACCCGTTCGCTAATACCGAGCCTGAACACGAGCAGGAGCCGGATTCGGAGCGCGTGTCGTTCTCACTCTTTGGGGAACAGACTCTACCACCCACCCCACCAGCACCGCCGCCGGCGCTAATGGAAGACGACTTGCCGCCGCCGCCGCTGCCCGGGCGGTGTCTGGCCACGCTCGAAGCCCTCGGGTACCGGTAGGCTCTGATGGATGATGCATGCCACATTGTAGAATGCCAATTGACTCAAGAAACGAGGCTTCGATATGCGTCGGATGCCGCTTGCCACGTCATAGGATGCCGTGCAGCTCACTACACGAGGGTTTATCACGCATTTGATATTGCTTGACACGTCAAAGGAGCTCAAAATGCGTTTAATGACGTGTCGAACACTATGAATTAGACCCTGGGTATCGGCACTTTGACGAGCTAGCGGCGCTGAAGCACGACCCCCGAGTGAAGCGCCGAGTGATGCTAGCGGCCGAGGCCGCACGTGATAAAGATTGCACCATACCGGAGCCGAAGGGCAAAGCCCGCGCGGAGGGCAACAGGACTCTTCACGAACTGTCAATAACCACCTCCTACGAGTTCTGGCTCGGGGCGCTGTGGCTGCTGGTCTACGTTGACCGCGAGGGGAGGTGTGTACTCGTGGATAGTGCTCGTCACGTCATCACACGCATGTTGAAACCTCGTTTGGTGAGGGATGGATAGTGCTCACCCCGTCATTACACTGATGTTAAAACCGCAATTCTTGAGTAATGGACAGTGCGCATCACGTCATCTTAGGCATGTTGAAACCATGTATCCTAGTTGTACGGCATCATATGACGTGGCGAGCACCATTCATCAGTCCCTCAGGGGAGGCGGGTGCGGGAGAACGTGTACGAGTTCCGCGCGGGGTGTTGGTGGACAGTGCCAAAAACGGCGGGCGGCGCAGGGGCGGGGGCAGGGGCGACGGGAGCTCGGCCGCTGCTCACAATCAGAGCGACAGACCTGTTGGTGCGCATCGCGTCGCTGAAGAACCCGGCGCACCACCGGTGTCGAGAGATTGCGCTAGGACTGGTAGGGGGGTCATCGAGAGCAAGCAATCCACCGAATTTGACCCTCCTCGTCCCCCCCATCCTACTCGCGTCTGTAGGAGCATTCTCCCTGAAGGTACCCACAGTAAGTCATGACCCTAAACCCTAAACGTGCAATTATTGACCGCAACCTGACCCTAAACTCATCGGTTCGGGTGCTGATTATCATGTGACCCTGATGCCTGGCGTGGAACCTGAGCGCTCGCGACGCCGGGCTGGAGGCGCGTCTGGTGCGTCGAGGCATCGTCCGCATCGCCGCCGCAACCGCCGCGGAGGAAGGCGCGCCTGCTTCACTTCGCGTGCTGGCCGCACAATATGCCGCGGACTTGGTGTACCCGCCCGATGGTAGGGCAATACAGGTTGACCACAGGTTGACCCCAGATAGACCCCATGCTGACCCCATGTTGACCCCAGGTCGTCCCCAGTTTTGACCCAGATTGACCCCATGTCGACCCCATGTCGACCCCAGGTTAACCCCAGGTTGACCACGGGTTGACTTCGCCTGGTGTAAGCGCTTGAAGCTGAAATATAACGCACTATTCTCAAACTTTGCTTTCAAATTTATCTTGCGCCCCTCCACAATGGCGTCGGGGGCGTCATGGGGGTACGGGACGTCGGGGAGGCGGCGGCAGCTGCTGTGAGATGTGAGGTGGAAGCAGCGTACATGACCCTCGTGCGGACCGAGACGGATATGGCGGCGGCGGCGGCGCTAGGGCAGACGTGGGCGGCCGGTAGGGACTGACAGATAGTCATCGCCAATTCATCAAACGTGTTTCGATCCCTTGGTTCGTTACTTAACTGGCATATTATGACATGACGAGAACTGTCCATGGATCCCTAGCAGCGGGAGGTGACTACGACGGTGACGGTGTGGACGACGAGGACGCCGCAGGGGGGAGGTGGCGTCTGGTGGGCGCAGGAGCGTGGGGCATCACGCGCCAGGCCGCTGCCGACCCGGCGGTAGGGACTAATGGATTGTGCTCGCCACGTCATCAATCGAGTATTGAGCCCTCTGTTCTTGAGTTGGTTGGCATCCTATGACGTGTCGAGCACAATTCACGAGTCCCTACCCGGCGGGAGCACGAGCCGCCGTAGCCTCCGGCGCTGTCGAGGCGCTCCTCCTGGTGGTGACGCGCATACAGACGGCAGTCGACGCTGAAGTCGCAGCCGCCAGGCACCTAGGCAGCCTTGCTCCTGTCGCAGCGGCCGCCGTGGCGAAGAACAAGAAGATGACACACAACGGGCAGCTCAAGTCAAAGGAAATCGCCGACGCTGACCTTGCTGCTGCGGAGGACGCAACGGCGGCGTTGCACACGGCGGAACGAGAATATACAAGTGCTGCTGAGGTGGCGACGGAGGCAGCGAAGGTGTGGCCCGGCAGAAATTACTCTTACCTCCCGTTCCTCCTCCTCCTATGCCTTCTCATCCTCCTCCTGCTCTTCCTCTTCCTCCTCCACTTCCTCCTCCTCTTCCTCCTCCGCCTCCTTCTCCTCCTTCCTGCTCCTCCTTCCCCTCGCCACGTCATAGCGTACCTGTAATCTCATGAAATGAGGGCTCAGAATGCATGTCGATGAAGTGACGAGCAACATGTGCCTGACCCTCGATGGAGGCGGCGGAGCACGCCGCCCGTGCTCTTCAGAATCTGTCTACCACCGCCGCGCATCAGGTAAGGCCTGATGGATAGTGCTCACCACGTCATATGACTGACTCGAGAAACGAGGGTTCGTAATGCATTTGATGACGTGGCGAGAATCATCCATCAGACCCTGGCATTAGGTCCTGATCGCCAAGTGCGGGGTTCTGCCACTGGTGGCGATGTGCACGCGGGACTCGACGCCGCGTGGCGCACGTGTCGCCGCCGCTGCGGTATTGCACAACTTGAGCCGGCACCCTGCCAACCGTACTGCGCTGTACATCGCTGAACTAGCAGTGAAGAAGGCCGCGGTGTACCCGGAAGAAGCTGCCGCCGCTGCCGCCACCGCCTCCGCCGCTGCCGCCGCCACCGCCGAGGCGAACCTATTGGAAAGCCAAACCCGCCCGAACACTTCTGCCACCACCGCCACCGCCACCCGCCCCAGCACCTCAGCCAACACCCGCCCCAATACCTCTGCCAGCACCGCCGCCGCAATCAAGCCTACGCCCTTGTTCCAATCATCCAAGCCGAAGCCCACACTTGATGTCGAGCGAGTCCGACCGGCCACCAGCTCCGGGAAGCCCCCTCAGTTGGATCCCAAGTTCACCACCCTCATGAACAAAGAGGTTCGACAGGTAATGAAACTGGACAAAGCGCTCACGGGGTTCGTTAAGCACACGGAGGCGGGCGGGGATCCGAGAGGCGTTTCGACGTTTACGCCCCACGGTCATTCGTGGGCGCTGACTAGAGGCGAGGGCTGGAACGGGAGTGTACGGGGCGGCATTGCGGGTGACAACGGCGGCGGCGGGGAGGAGGACGATGAGGCACGGCAGGACTCTGAGGGGGGCGCGCCCGTCATGGCATCGATGACCCGGAGGCTGGAGGCGTTGGGACGGCGGTCTCCGAGCCCGGAGGATGATGAGGGTGCCGCGGATCCAGAGGTTGAGCGGCGCATGATGCGTGCCAAGCAGCGAGCCATCAAGGTAGGGTGGAGCAGGGTGAACCGATAAAGCCCATGTTGAGCGCGGCTGGAACTAAGCGCTTTATCCAACCTGCTTTCCAGTATTGCTTCCCATTTTAACTTGCGCCGCTACATCAAGGAGGGCCGCCGCGTGAAGCCCGGCACCGCGTCCGGCCGGCCGGGCACATCCGGTCAATCCCGGCCTGGCACCACCGGTACCATGCTCTCCGTACAAACGTCACTGACGTCAATGACTTCAATGACCTCCATGGCGTCAATGACGTCAGTGGCGTCAATGAATTCAAAGCCGTCAAGAGTTGCAAAGACTGACGCGCATGGCACTGGGGATGCTCCCTATTGGGAGCGTCTGGCCGCGGTTCCGAGCCTTGCGGACTATGACTCGCTGATGCTAGACGCTGCACCAGCCACGGGGCCTGGGGCGATTGGCGCGCCGCCGGCCGACCTGGAGGGCGGCGACCGACCAGGAACCGGGCACCGCGCGTCCGAGCTCCTGGTTGTAGGGACTGATGATCAATGTTCGCCACGTCATAGGATGCCATGTACCTCACCGAGCAAGGGTAAAAGAAACGTTTGATGACATGGTGAGCATCATCCGTCAGTCCCTACCTGGTGGCGATGCGGCGACCTATCGCGGCCATGTGGGAATCAGACGCGCTCGATCCATCACTGGCGCCAACCTCGATCCTTCCGGTGGGTGGGCGGGGGCTTCAAACATCGGAGTCAAGCAGAACCTTCGGTGGTGGTGGAGGTAGTCGATACAGCGGAGGCGGGGGAGTCATGGGAGACAGAGGGCTGCAGTCAGCGGGGTCGCAGCTCAGCGCCTTTAGCACGAGCATGGGAGGCAGCGGATTAGTCGGGGAAGGCACCATGGGCTCTATGGGGTCTCTCGGCCAATCAATGGAGCGCCTGCACCTGCCCCCGGTAGGGTGGTGCATGTTGAACCGAAGAAACCTATGTTGAAAGCGCCTGGAACTATGCGCTTGAAACTGAAACATGATGGACGGCTTTCGAGTTTTGATTTCAAATCCAACTGTCGCCGCTACTCCCCGGCGAAGCGGACCGGGCACCGGCTGCACCGCGACGACTCGCGCCACGACCCTTGGGCGCCAGCGGTTGACTCTTACCAGGCATGGGCTCACACTCATCCACTTGTCAGCGCAACCTGTGCCGTGTTTGTCAATGAAATTGGCCACCACCTAGCGTATCCAACAAAATATACTCATTTGCGCCGAAAGTGGACGAGTGTCAGCCCCTCTTACCAGGCTACCGGAGACACAGCGGGTCCGTCCGGCCGGAGCAGCGGGGGCGCGTCGAGTCCGTCTAACTGGAGGCATGACACTAGGCTGCCGCCGCAACACAAGCAACCGCAGCAGCGGCAGCAGGGGGGTATGGGTAAATTGCGGGCACACAGTCAGCCGTCACAGCAGCAGCAGCAGGGTACACAACGGGCAAAGAGTCAGCCGCAGCAGCAGCAGCAGCAGCGGCATGGGCTTCCACTCGTCCATTTCTTATCTCGACCTGAGCCGTTATTTGTCACTAGGACCAGGCAAGTTACCTAACTTATGCCTAAAACAAGTGCTCACATCAAGCCGAGAAGTGGACGGGTGTAAGACCCTGAGCTGCGGCAGTTTCAGCGGCCCGCCACGTTAGGCGGCATTCCGAGCACCGCCGCCATCGCCTGCCGCAGCGAGCAGACCCCCAGGGTGTCGCATGTGGCCGGCAAACTCCTCAAGGTGCCCCGGCCCGCCAGCGCTGAGCGCCGCCTGACGGTTGGGACTGATGCATAGTGCTCGCAACGTCATAACATGCCATTTCTTGACTCTAGTGACGAGGGTTCAGAATGCGTGTCATGACACGGCGAGCACTGTCCATCCGTCCCTACCTGGCGGACGCGAGCCTGGCGCTAGCGGTGGCGTCGGCGTCCGACCGCTTAAACTACGCGGCAGGGTGGTCCACTTTGACCCCAGGTTGACCCCCGAGTCGACCTCGCTTGGATTCAGCGCTTGACTATAGAATGATAACCGGTTCCAAATCTTGCGGTCAATTTCGACTTGCGCCCCTAAAAAGCGGCCGGGACTATGGATGTGGACTTGCGCCCGGCCACCGCCGCGGCGCTGCCACCCTCCGGGAACCCCGCCGTACCGCTCACTGTGCTGATGAAGCCCTCGGCGGCAGTGGCAGCGAGAGCCGCAGTCGCTGCCAGCCACGTGGATAGAGAGAGGACCCCCGACACCTTTGCTAGGAACCCCGACGCAGCAGCAGACCAATCTGCACAGGCAGCACCAGCGCAGTCTGCGCAGGCAGTGCAGTCAGTGCAGTCAGTGCAGTCAGCTGAAGGGGGAAAGAAGTCGACGAAGGGCAAAGTGAAGAAGACAGCGCAGGGGAGTATGGCGACTTTAGAGACGGAGGAGGAGGAGGAGACGGAGACTCACATCCTGAGCCTCAAGGTTCAGGTGCAGCCGTGCCTTCCGTGCAACCGCCTGTCGTTCGATCGCGCGCCGGGTAGGGCGTTTGCAGGTTGACCCCAGATTGACCCCAGATTCACCACATATTGACCCCAGGTTGACCCCAGTTCGATCGCGCTTCGGCTCAGCGCTTGAGGCTACAATACGATGCATCACTCTCAGACCTTGCGTTCAATTTTAACTTGCGCCGCTACAGCTGGGCGGTGACGGGGCACGGGCCACCATATTCGAGCACGTGGACGGGTGCCGCTACTGCTCCAACATCTACAAGCACTTCACTCTACCTAACGGCAAGCTTGGCCACATGTACGACGCCGGGTAGGGCTATACGTGTCGCCCCTCAACTAGCCTCCTAAGCACTAGCCCCTAAACTAGCTTAAGCTTAGTTTAAATCCCCCTAGTTTACTCACCCGCTGTGGTCCTCAATCTAACCCACTAACTCACTAACCATTAGCCCCTAAACTAGCTTATACTAGCTCAGTTTAAATCCCCCATCGCCAGCACCAACTTAGTTCGACAAGCATAGGTAGGGCCGAGTAAATAAAGCCTGTGCTCACCACGTCATCCTTTACGCTTGCCGACGATCGTTTCATGAGATGCTCGTCATCCTATCTAGCCGTGGCATTTTGCCAGGACTCTTCACTTTATGTGCCACCTCATTCTCCACATCATAGACGCTCGATTCACATGACGTGGCATCACACGCTCGGTTCACATGACGTGGCATCACACAATGACTCGCATGGCGTGGCGGGCCGGACAGATCATGACTGCCACGTCATGCTGCAAATTTCATCCCCTCGTTTCTTGACGCAAAGGCATCATATGACGTGGCGGGAATGTTACTTGCCAGGCTCTAAGTTTCGGTCCAGGAATGTGGAGCAGGTGCCGGCGACCACCGCGCAGCCGCCCGTCCGGCCGACCGTCCTCACGTGCCTGTTGCAGTCGGGGTTCCCGCCCGTCGCCGCGCTGCAGCGTATATCCATCCCTCGGGTGACGAACAACACGCCGTTGTTCAAGCCTGTGCCGCCGCTGGTAGGGCCCAGCAGTAATCGGGCCCTTTCACTCGTTCCTTCTGTGACTACGTGCGCATAGTGTACCGGTGTACCCGCACGCACTCGTCGCATCACCCTCTCTGGTATGGCCATTCGTTGCATGACGGCTTGCGCGTGGTGTACCATTGTGCCCGTACACACTCCACATCCTCGTCCCTGGCATGGCCATTCGTTCCCTTCCCAGCTGAACCCGACTAGAGTGCGCGAGACTTCAAACGGTGGCATTCAACTGACGAAACGAAGCTTTAAAACTTGCTGACGGCGTTCTGAGCATTCACTGCCGGGCCCTGACTGGTGGCACCGCTGCCGCTCCGCCACACGCTGCCAGTGGAGGACCCCGCCAGTTTGGAGCGCGGGATGTTCGGGAACATACGCGTGGATCCGCCGCGCGTCGCCGTGGTGCCCGAGGACATCCACAAGGAAATCGACGAGGAGGTGCGCGAGGCAAGGAGGTGCAAGTTGCAGCGATGAAACCTAGCTGAAAGCGCATGGAAATAAGCACTTTGAAACTAAAATAGGATCAACTGCTTTCAAGTTTTGCTTTCAGTTTCAAGTTGAACTCATGAAATCCGTGTTGGAATCGCCTGGAACTTAGCTCTTGCTGGTCAAGATATGATGAGCCCCTTTCATGTTTTGCTTTCAATTCCAACGTTCGGCGATACAGCTGGGAGATCAATATCGGGCCGCCGTGGCACCTGGAAAAGAGTGTGTTCGGGCCGCGCCGGCAGGAGAGCGACGCGCGGGACTTCATCGACACCGACCACGTCATCCAGCGCATGTTCCAGAAAGTGGGATCCACATAAAGCGCGCTTGCCATATCAACCATCGTTTGTTAAACCCTCATCTCTTGAGTTAAGCGGCATCCTTGACGTGGAGAGCATTAGCTACTTGACCCCGGTGAAGTGTGCGTATGCCTGCCACAAAGTGACCCTCATCTCCTGAGTTTCATGTCATCCTGTGACGAGGTGAGCATAATGTACCAAAGTGTATTGGGCCCTGGTCTCCTGAGTTTGACGTCATCCCCTGAAATGGCCAGCATGGTTTACCCGGCCCTGTGTACAGGATTGGGTGCGTGTGGTGCGGCAGGACCGGTTCTACTCCTACATCAA
>Ga0307488_10004499_pt1 | contig 11630 bp, 6 predicted proteins | sample SB02metaG_FD_202248 | JGI IMG/M metagenome (GOLD analysis project Ga0307488, IMG submission 202248) | Sea-ice brine microbial communities from Beaufort Sea near Barrow, Alaska, United States - SB 0.2 | ecosystem: Environmental > Aquatic > Marine > Coastal | place: USA: Alaska | collected 2017-05-06
CCATATTATTTTTTAAACCATATTATTTTTAAATCATATAATATGGAAACATCACCTGGAAAACCATTTATTGGGAAAGGCCCTCCAGCAGACCCAAATATAAAAAGATTACCGAAACGAATGATCTATAAGGTTTCGAAACGTTTGCTCTACGTTATTTTCTTAAAAATATTTAGATTTCCACATCGGATCTCTTTATTATTTTCCGAATTTATTTGTATTGCGACTCCCCGCTCTTTTTAAAATTTGATTTATTAATTTTATTTTTTTTTAAAGGAACGAAAGGAACGAAAGGAACGAAAGAACTAATAAGCGGGTAATCGTAAAGGAGAAAGAACATGAAACCATCTGTTGCGATAATTGTCCCTTTCCGCCTACAAAAGGGACAAGAAAGACAAAAAGAATTAGATGAGTTTCTTCCTTATATGGAAAAATACTTGACGAATGAAATAAAACTGGGTAATATTGAAAAATACCATATTTATGTGATTAAGCAAACCGGTTCATATGAGGATGATTCTAAGAAATTTAACCGCGGGATGCTTTTGAACATCGGTGTGGTTTTAGCACACGGAGACTACGATACATTCATTTTCCATGATGTGGACCTTTTACCCAACAATGAATTGGCAGATTATTATACAATATGTCCTAAAACTCCGATACATATTGCGGGGTGTTGGTCTAGATATAATAAGAATCCTAATTATTTTGGAGGTATTGTATCTTTTGATCGTAAGTGTTTCAATATTATTAATGGATTCCCAAATGATTTTTGGGGATGGGGTGGGGAAGACGACGCATTATTAAATCGGTGTAGAGCCAATGATATCTCTCCATACAAAGTTGGTCATGGTTCGGTATTAGATATTGAAAGTGGTGGAGGATATCAACTGGTTGATAAATTAAATGTTTTGAGGAAACACTCAGAATGGAAATGTTCGGATAAATGGGAGAGAATTGAAGAAGATAAAAATAATTGGAGGAGTGATGGTCTACGACAAGTGGATCAAAGGTTTAAAGTCTTAGGCTCTACGAATGTTAAAGATTATAGTATGGTTGAGGTTGAACTCCATTAAAAAAAAATTTATCTCTTTTAACCTTCTTTTATCCTAAAGATAAATAACTCGCTTTTGATCTAACTATCCCTGATTCATTCACAGTCATCCGTTTGTCTCTCCAGACAAGTCCACATTCTATCCAGAATGAGGACCTGTATAGGTCAATATAACTCTCAAGGATAGGTCTTGCACAGAATATCTTCGGTCCATCAGCTCCCTTACGTTTGTTCCATCCACAGAGTCGTCCAGGAAGTCCTTGGACCTCTGAACTATAGTCTTTTTTCATCGGTGTGCTTTCGTGAACCGAACCGATAAATGTATCGTCTAATGTCTTCGATGCTCCGAGCATATTCTTAATAAGGATAAATGTGTGTCTTTCAGGACTTTTGGAGAGATTCTTGTAGACTTTTCTCACATCTTTCCGTTCCATCTCCATATTCAATGTAATCAATTCGTATTTTTTTTCAGTGCAGATGATCTCAAAATTCACTTCTGTCTCAAGATACACCCTACTCCCTGTCATACCATTACATACGGATCTCACAAAATGATACATAGGTCTCCCCTGAGCTACATGCTCAATGTATTTCTCAGTCTCATCAATATTACTGAGAAGATAGGGTGTAAAGACTCTCTCTTCTTCTAGGAAATGATCAAACGATACATAGCCTCTATCAATAATGGGACAGAGTCTTTCGTGATGATCCCCCCAATCACTCGCATCAACTAAAGAGTTAGATGGTGTCGCGGAGATCTGTAGAATCTTAATATTGTTTTTTACTAGCTCAAGAGGATCCTTGAACCCCAACTCTTCAAAGACCCTTCCAAGAGTATGGTGAATGCTGTTCGCGAGGTGACATTCGTCAATGATAATGAGTATGTTTTCCTTCTTCCTTTCCTCAACTCTCTTTTTAAATTTCTCAAGAGTATTCCTGTGAAAGATATTCTTCTCCCACATAGGGAGCATTCTCTCTCTTGTTTGCTCGATCCACGATCTGTCAGACATCGCGGTGATGAAGAAGACATTGTCAGGATTAATCCCACGCCTACCAGAACACATTTTGTAGGCCGTGAACAAGGAAACACCTGTCTTTCCCCACTGAGGAGGAGCACAGAGAGTCACAATGACTTTCTCAGAGAAGGACGAGATGATCTTCTCAGCGATGTCTTTCTGGGGTTTGAAGACAAGCTTCGTCCCAGACCGGAGGGCTCTCACAGACGCATCTTTCCATTGTCTCTTAAGGAGGTCCATCTGGAGGGTATTCTTAATTTGTTTATATCATCTTCCAAATGAAAGTCAAATTTTTTAAAGGAACGAATAAAGGGGACTGGAGAGATTAAAAAAAAGGTTCACAGAATACGATGAGATTATTTTAGATCGCGTTGGCAGGTGTAATATTATCACGACAGTAAGGACATGTATTTTCCAACATTCGTCCGCTCTGCATCCACCCCACTAAACAACTTGTATGGAAATGGTGGCCGCATCCAATCGGCATCGGAACACAACAATCTTCTTGACATATTGAACATATATATTCAGGTTCTTCAGGTTCTTCAGGTTCTTCAGGTTCTTCAGGTTCTTCAGGTTCTTCAGGTTCTTCGGGTTCTTCAGGTTCTTCAGGTTCTTCAGGTTCTTCAGGTTCTTCAGGTTCTTCAGGTTCCCGAATAGGTCCAAAGATGTGGTCATGGATTTTAACGCACCAATACATCGTCATCGCAAATAACCAAACACAACAAATCAAAGAAGCAAAGACGTATAGAACACACGTGATTAGAGGGACCAAGTCATGGCTAAAGTCATGGCGCAAGCCATGGCTAAAGCCGAGCACGAACGCCATCGTGCCCCCTCTTTCGCACCAACGGTTGAACGCCTCGGACATTTTTTACTCCGTTTTACTTCTTGAAAGATTGAAATATTTTTTTAACATTTCAAATTTTTTAAAGGAACGAATAAAGGAACAGGAAGGATAAAAGGAACTAGATAATTTAAAAAATTTGAATAAATAATTTTAGAAATATTATAAAAAGAAAAGAAAAGAAAAGAAAAGAAAAATGAACATTGAAGATCTTGTAATCAATGATCAACATGATACGATAATTGATTTCGTCACTGATTTGTCTTTTCCTGTTTATTCATCCCGCGATGAATATACAAAGAAATTTACAGAATTGCGGAAGGTTCACAAAATGAATCCCAGGAAAACCGAGATTTTGAAAGTATACAGAGAATTATTAAGTGAAGGAGTTATCGAAGCAAATCCCACATTTTACAAGTATGCTGTTAAGAAGATTGGGAAAAGTTCATCTGGAGTTTCCGTAATTACTGTTCTAACGAGTCCTGATCCAGAATTCACTAATTTTGAAGGGAAGAAAGTAAAGCAATCGTTTAGTTGTGGAAATAGTTGTTCTTATTGTCCCAATGAACCTGAAGAACGTTTTGATTTAATTGTTTTAGAAACAAATGAAAAAGAAGGATTAATTAAGGTAAGGACAGACGATGATTTGAAGACTACACGAGTTTTAACCTATTTATTGGATCCAGATTATATTGAAAGGAGAGTCATTGAATGTTCACATTTTAAGGGAGATAATTTCATTATCAAGATGGACCCGGAAGGTCTTGATAATGGAGAACTACCAGAAATTAATCAGAAAATCATTGGAGTTAAGAGAGCACAACCACGGAGTTATTTGTCAAGTGAACCAGCGGTTCTGAGAGCAAATCGCAATGGCTTTTCAGCGGTAAAACAATTCAATGATCGTGCGGATGCGTTAACAATGTGTGGTCACCCAGTAGATAAGATTGAAATCATTGTTCTGGGTGGAACGTGGAATCACTATCCTAAAGAATATCAATACGAATTTATCAGAGATATTTATTATGCTGCGAACATTTACTCGTCTGGATCTAAGAGAGACACGAGTTCATTGGAAGTAGAAATTGGATATAATGAATCTTCTCAAACAAGGATTATTGGACTTACAATTGAGACGAGACCCGATTGTATTAACAAACGGGAAATCAGAGCTTTGAGAGAACTAAATGTGACAAGAGTTCAACTAGGTATTCAGCACATTGATGATGAGATTTTAAAGGGAATCAATCGTAATTGTTATTTAGAAGATACGATTCATGCAACGAATCTTCTAAAAAAAAACGGATACAAGGTTGATTGGCATCTCATGCCAGATTTACCAGGGAGTAGTTTTGAGAAAGATTTAAAAATGATCAATGATATCTTTGGAGTGAAACGTTTTAAGAAAATGAGTCATAATTATGAAAAACATACACTAGAACATCCGGAACTTCAAGCAGATCAGCTTAAAATCTATCCTTGTTCAACGGTTGATTGGACCGAGATAAAAGAATGGTATTCAGATGGATCCTATAAACCTTATTCCGAAGACGAAGATGTTTTAAAAGAGCTGATTGTTCATATCAAAACAACGATATTCCCTTGGATAAGACTAAACCGAATTATTAGAGATATCCCTAATATTTATATTCTCGGAGGGAATAAGAATGTGAATTTAAGGCAGAAAGTTTTAAAAGAAATGGAAGAGAAAGGATACGAATGTGAATGTATTCGTTGCGCCGAAGTGAAGGACAAAGATTTTAAGATAGAAGAGGCAGAATTATTCATTGATGAATATAATGGTGTTGATTCAACCGAATATTTCATCAGTTACCGAAGTAAAGATAAGCGTATCCTCTACGGATTTTTAAGACTGCGGATTAATTATACAAATGATGGGTTAGTCTATGAAGAATTATATGATAGTGGATTAGTTAGAGAACTCCATGTTTATGGACAGCTCATTAAACATGCTGATATTAAAACAGATAATAGTGTTCAGCACCAAGGTCTTGGAAAGAAACTATTAAAAAAGGCCGAAGAAATTTGTTTAGAAAATGATATTTATAAGGTATCTATTATTTCGGGAGTAGGGGTTAGAGATTATTACCGAAAGAATGGATATCGTTTAGAAAATAATTACATGGCAAAATATTTATATAAGGGTAGAATGAATGATTATTATGGTTATACAGAATTATTCTTATTATTCAGTATTCTAATTGTATTTATTAGTATTATATATTGATAAGATTAAATACCTAGTTTACCTTTAATTATGTCTATAGCACCATCAGTTAATAAAGTATTTAAATCAGGATAACCAGGGAATTGTATGTAGTTCCCGGGGGCGATCACGCCATCCATATCATGGGTTTTTTTATCATCTACAAATAATATCTTTGATTTATCTGTTACACTACTATAAGTTTCTAATATTTCTCTTATATCATTTTTTTTATGTTTACTCCCCCATATACAATGATTTTCATGGAAGATACTTCCATCATTTAATATATCTTTAAGATGTCCTAAATACGCCTTATTATATCCCGAGGAAATAATATACATATCTACACTATTTTCTTTTAATCCCTTAATTAAATTAATAATATTTTGTGTTGTAAATATAACCATACCTTCTCCTATTTCCTTTAATACCAAAGGATGCTTTGGTAACAGACCTTTAACACCCTGTGTAATCAATGTTTGGTCTAAATCAAAGAATACAATTTTAGGCGCATTTACATCAGAACCTTTTTTTAATAGTTCTGCTTTTAGATCTTGTTCCGGTGCTTCTTGTATTCCTGGTGGATTATCAACACCATCATTTGCTATTATTAGTGGGTTGGATTCTATTATTTCTGAATATTGATAATGTCTCGGTTCACTATGGAAAAACAATGGTTTAGGAACTAAATTTACTAAGAAACCCTCTATTTTTTTAATGAGATTTATTTTGATTTCTTTATTTATTACTAAACGATTACCTTTGTTTTCAATTTTATCACCACTAAAAAATTTTCCTTCATATAAAGTCTTAACTAGTGGATCGTCTGTTGATACAACATCACCACCGTGGGTATTATGTCTCGTGAATGTATCTCCGTTTATTTTATAAAAGAAATAATCCGGAGAGGGTGACGCAGGATCATTACTTTGTTCGTGATTTAAATTAACTGGACTAAATGTACTTTTATATTTACCTGGAATATTTGGTAAATGTATCTGCCATCCCCCATCCCCACCCCATTCTGCTGGCATCTGAATTGAATTAATAATCGGTATACCCAATAATGCCGCAATAGGTGATATTCCTTCTGTAGCTTGTAATTGGGATTCCCAAGGTATGCCCTCGTGTTCACTTTTAATTCCATGATATAATAAATCAATGAAATTGGTCATATTACCTTGTAAAGAATCATTGCTTGTATATAAATCTTGTTTTAAACTATTTGAAAGATATATTAAATATCCTCTAAATAAATTAATTATCTCTCTATTTATTGCGGCGTGCCTTCCTGGTCTGTGATCAGGGTGATATATGTTTGTTAAATCAGGTTGATTTAAATTTTTAAATGTACCACTCATATCATCTGGAAGTATTTTTTCTTTATTTTCGGGTGGTAAGTTACAGAAATCTCTGAAACTTATAATATCTTTATTAAACATTCCATTAGTATTTCCATGAGGTTTTAAACCAATTAATCCACCTGGTAAATATTTATTTATAGCATGTATGACGGAATGAAACCCACAGTTTCCATCACCCTTTGAATTTCCAACCCGCAACCTAACAAAATTTGCTCCTCCAACATCTTGGAGTGTGGGGGGGTCAGAATCCACGGCTTCTGCTTCATTAGTTTTCTTAGGATAAAATTGCTTTATTAAACTAGATATATCATCAACCTTTTTATCACCTACGTTATAGTAATCCATTAAATGTGTAAAAATATGTTTGTTTTCACTATGTATATCTTTTTCAATTACATTTTCTAAATCGATAGAAGATAAATTTTGATTCGCATCATATCCATCAATTATAATACCAATTATCCTATTTGCAGATGAACGTATTTCATTAATATCAGGATCCCCTTTCCCTTCCTTATTTTGCTCAATATATTTATTTATTTCATCGTTTAGTATCTTCCCTAAATCCGTCTGTATTTGCACCGGTTGCGGTAGTGATAGTGATGCCAATGATTCACCTTCAACTTGTGCTTCAGGTTCAGGATACCATTTATTATGATCAAGTAGTTGGGGTTGAAAGAAAACATTGTGTAAATATGAATAGTTTTTAGCAAAATATCCCAAAGGTTTATTACCGATACCTTTATGAAAACCATCAGAACCACCCGCAACGGTCCATCCATCTAAAGTATTATCTTGTGATCCACCATTACCAATAAATGAACCTTCATCCCAAGCATTTACTATCATAAGTTTGTATTGATCAGACCCAATATTAACTTTTTCACCAAATGGATCATGATTTAATTCTTTATTTGTTTGTCCTCCATTTTGAATCCAATAAGTTTCATTTTTAGGAAACATTACAAATTGTATCATAATATTTTCATTTCGTCTAGTTATTTCATATAATTTTTTTCTGTAGTATTCTATAATTGTACCTTTTTGATCATCTGGTAAAGATATCGCCCATGCGCCTAATCCGAGTTGACTTATTCTTATTATTATTATATTACCTGGATTTTTATCTAATAAATGAATACCAGCATTTTCAACTACACTAAACATATTATTTAAGAGTTTTTTGTATTTTTCTATTATAAAACCACTATCATCGAAACAATAATAGTAATGAGGTGTTATTTTACTCTCAAGATTAACACCCCATGTATGGAGGAAATATGCTGATTTTTCAGTTGGACGATATTTCTCTAAATCACTATTTGGAGGGGCTGGATCAATCCATTCCGTATACCCTAAGATACCATACCACATTTTGTCTACTATTCTTCCGCCAGGAGTATCTCTAATCCCTTGAACTCCTCTAACATTATAATCATTTTCCAATGCTTTATCTTGATTATATTTAGAATAATTTGTCAAAACATCATTATGTGTCCTAGACCAAATTGGTCCCTCAATATGTAAGGGGTGTCTGTATCTCAAATGGTTTTTTATATTATCTATATGTTCACTTTCTATTTGTCTTGGTAATATTAAACGGGTATTTTCTTTAATATTCGCATGTAATTGTCCAGAAATATTTTTAATTGCAACAGATATATCATTGGGTAAAAAGTTATATTTATAAATACCAAATACATTAGATGTGAATTTAGTAGTTATATCTGTAAAACCAATACTAGTTTCAGATGGTACCGATGTTACCGATTGTGTCGATAGTTTAGAATAATCTATTGGTACAATTTCTTCATAATCAGTTATGTCTTTAAAAACACCTTTACCAGGAATAGTTATCGTGTTTATTTTAACATTATAAAGTTTTTTGAATTCATCGAGGTATATATGGTGCACCACCGTCGGCCCATTAGAATATTTCCAATAATATAACTGAACATATGCGGGCCAACGGTTTCCCACATCACTACCTTCTTTAACATCACCTGTAAATTTAACTAATTCTAACTGAGCATCATCATCATAAAAATCATATAATGGTTGATATTGATCATTATATCTTTTAATCAAGTCTAAAAATGTATGACATAATTTGTTTCTATGAGATTGATCTAATGAACCCCATACTGGATAATTTTGATAATACTCTGTCAGGACAGTTACCTCATAATCTTTAACGCTGTCAAGTAAATATGTTGGAATTTTATCCACTTTCCCATACATATCTAATGGTGGATTATATGTATCGTTATAACCAACCATTATTTTATTATCTTTATAATAATAGAAACTACCCACCGGGATAGTTAACATTTCATTTGTATTGCTTATAGTTTTTACTTCTTTCCCAGGTAATACTTTTATCTTATAAATAGTTTTATTTCCACCATCACCTTCACCTTTATTAGTAAAATAATATGATGCTAATTGCAGTTTTCTATTTTTTAATTCGGGGTTCGCACCATATTCTGCGATTAATTTTTGATATACACCTAAATCACTTGCATATGCTGCTTGATGTAATGCCGTCCACCTCTTTGGAACTCCGGGTTCTGAATTAACTAATAATGGAGTTTTTTCTAACATTGCGAACATTTCATCCCATTTAAACTGTTTTGCAAGATCTAAAAATTTATGTTGATCTTTAACAATATTTGTTGATACCGAATATTGCCCTTTTACAGGAACAATTATTTCCAATGGTCCTTGACCTTGACCTTGACCTTGACCTTGACCTTGACCTTGTTCTTGTTCTTGACCACTTAATGACTCCCTGTGTTTTCTATATACTTCAATAACATTATCTATTCTTACTCTTTTATCCCGAATGTGTTTTTCAAACTTAGCGATTACCTCTTCCTCTTCCTCCTTTATTTTTTCTGTTTCTGGTATTGTTGCTGTTTCGGGTATTGTTGCTGTTTCTGGTATTGTTGCGGTTGATGTTGATGTTGATGTTGATGTTGCTGGTAAGGATTTATTAGTTATTTCCTGTAATTTCTTGTCTATTCCACGTTCGTTTATTATTTCAACCGTACCTATGTTTGTTTTAATTAATTTAATCATTCTTTTATTTGCTCCTTCATGGTAACCTGCCAACTTTTTAAATGCGGAGACGCCAAATTTTCCGTTACCATCTGCATTAAACACAACTGCTTTATAACTATATTTCTGAATTAAAAATTTAATATTTTCAATTAATTTGTCTAATAATCCAGAATAACTTATATTTTGATAACTGGATCTATTAAAATCATTACCCGAATTAACAGTGTAATTTATTACAATATTGAGTTTTTCGTTCTGAATAGCCGCGGAAATAGTATCCAGCGTTTTGTCCTTGTATGAAGCCGTTATTAGTTTATCATAACAACCGAATGGTATTCCAAAAGCATTTTTAAAAAATCTTATACCAGCATTATTACTTTGTCCTTTAAAATCTGCTAAATGATCATTAAATAAAAACAATACATCTTGATATTTTTGTGATAATGTTGCGTTGGATACTTTTGAATATACATAACCATATACAGGGACTTGATTAAAACCGGATAATGTTTCTGTTTCCGGAGATTTGGGCTTCTCATTTATTCCCTGTAATTTTAATATCAGGCCAAGATCTTTAAATGATACTTCATCTATACCATCATCTTTTAAGTCTATTTTTATTTCTGCTTCATATATTATTTTGGGATCAAACCTTGTGTCCACGACACCATCTCTAAATTGAAATATAATCTTTCCTTTATCATCTTTAAAGTTATTTTCTATATTTACTCGTATTTTTTTATATTTTTCATCATCTGAAAATAGGCGGCGTTGCGGTTTGGAATTTGATAAACCTACAACGTGAGGACCATTAATCGGTGAACTTAATAAAAATTTATCTATATTATTATATAATATGAATAATGTGTTTCCTTTTTTTGGATCATGATTAATATCTTTAAAATTTATCTTTCCAATCAAAATACTAATATTTCCCCCAGGCTTATCCTCCCCCAGCACGGAGTCTTCGTGTTGAAGATCGTCAGGATTAGATAATGATTCTAATGATTTATAATCGACCTGGACCCGATGTTTCCCTTCCAAATTTCCACCTTCTACACGCCATGAATAATCGCCGATACTTTTTGGTTCCATGACTTGTCCACCCGGTTCCGAACCGTCTCCCTCGGCCAACATTTTTTCCACAATATCGGCTTTCAGTTGTGTTAAATCCGTTTGATTATATGCCCCACCTTTCATGCTATTTTTCCTATTTTTCTTCAATGTTCTGCTATTTTTCCTATTTTTCCTATTTTTCTTCAATGTTCTGCCGTTATTATGTTTTCTTTTCTTTTCTCTTTTCAAAGACCGATCCTTCTTAGGGTTTCCACGGTTCGGGCTTCTTTTATTCGTCCTTTTTTTCGTTCTTTTTTTAGATCTTTTATTCTGCTGAACCATTATTATATAATGATAATATTAAAAATAATTATTAAAAAAAACTAATATAATTTAACACCTAAAAGTTCAAGAATCCCCATTACAACCCCGAAAATACTATAATAATATATATTCGTAGCCATATCATTGTCTATTTTATCACATTCTGGTTCTTTTCTTAAATCATGGATTAATTTAAATAAACCTAATGAGAAAACTACCGAAATGACATCAACTATTTTTTTATTTTTAGTTACTACATCAAAGAATTTCTTAACAATACCTATTTTAAATATATCAGTATTCTTATGGATTATTAATAGAAAACCTAGAATAGACACTCCTAGAATAACAGCAGATATAATATAGAAATCATAGTAGAATGATAGAATTGACGAGTCAATGCTTTTACATTTGTTATTTTCCTTAACATCGCGGAGGTATTTTGTCACATATAAATTCGTTAAAAATGGGATCAACGCTATAATTAATACTATTATTGATGAATTCATTATTTATGATAAAGAAATATTTTTTTTAAGAATATAATTAAAATACTAAAACCGAATTATTAATTTTACGAATCAATGTATTTATTTGATCTTCTAATGTGTGAACCCTATCTTTAAGATCAAAAATATTCCGTTTACTTAAATCATTATCTCTTTGTAATGTA
>Ga0307488_10004501_pt1 | contig 11628 bp, 19 predicted proteins | sample SB02metaG_FD_202248 | JGI IMG/M metagenome (GOLD analysis project Ga0307488, IMG submission 202248) | Sea-ice brine microbial communities from Beaufort Sea near Barrow, Alaska, United States - SB 0.2 | ecosystem: Environmental > Aquatic > Marine > Coastal | place: USA: Alaska | collected...
TTGCTGTTCCTGATTCGTCTGCTGTGATATTACCAAGATCACCAACGTGTCCTTGTGTTATATCTCCATGGTCAACGTTGTCCGGATTGTAATGTCCGCCCATTGACTTGCAACCATCTGTCATGTCTCCGAACTCGTGTATATGGAATCCGTGTAAACCAGGTTCTAGTCCTGTAACAGTACCTTTTATTAAAGTGGCTGTTCCTGGTGCCTGTATAAGCAGTATAGTACCCTTTACAGCGTCTGAATGCTCTAATATGCACTGTGCAACCACGGTGCTTGAATCTTCTGTTAGCCTGTCTACAGACTCACATTGGCAGGTCTCTGCCCTAGTTCTAGGACAGCCTATATCTTTATTAAAGAATTCATGAATACGCATATGAGTATTTATTTGTATAATATCTGTTTTATTTCGTTTATATATTTTTGATTCTTGTAAGTCCAGTCATTGTATACATGTTGCAATTCTTTACTTCTTTGTTCGTTGTATACTCCCATGAAAATTAGCACCTCCACTAATTTTTCATATTCGTAAAAATCTGTCATTGATATCGGTGTTATACCAGGTTGATTTTTATATTTCCTTATTGCTGTCTTTGTCAACAGGTCATATACTTTATCGAATTCAGTAAGTTTTATTCTGTCTACAAACGGATCAGTAAGAGCATCTTTTAATCCTTGTAGGGCAACATCTTTATCATTAGAACATGCTTTCTCTATATACATTTTTTTAGTCATAGGATAAAGAACATCTGGATATGTTATGTAGTAAAACTTAGATGGCCAGTTGATAAAATCATCGTACCATACATGACTAAATTCTATATCTTTAAGATTTTCTATATCTTTATCTGTTATATTTTCTTTTATTCGATTGTTATATATTTTTAGCATTTTAAGTTTACTTGGATTTTGCACCTTACCTTTATCATTAATAGATACAGTTGAATTATTATTCATTAGTGTACAGCATTGGTGTAGGAAATCACCATGTGTGCCACCCCTGGCCAGTATTACTATTTTAGGAAATGGCATAATATTTTATAGAACTTATTGTGTGTCTTTGTACCCCAGTGAGTTTTACTGACATCATGATCTAATTTTTCTAATAACCTAACATGATTTCTTTTTTCTGATCTTAGTGGTATACAATGAAAATTATCGTTTAATAATTCTGAAGGAATAGCATCATAATCTCTCCATACAAATACAATCTTAGTTTTTACCTGTAATTTTTTAAAGAGCTCGTAACATTCGATAATTTGCTGTTCAGTGTACCTACCTGCCAACCCGAAATTCCAACAATTAAATTTTGAAGAGAACGTTTTTTTGCTATCCACACCTATTCCAAATAGTAAACTAACACCAAAAAAAACATACTCTGGATATATCTCGTAGTTATTATTGTCCCTAAACCCAAAACGATCAAATGTGTACTTGATTAAGCCGGTGTTATCCTTACCAAAGGAGTTCACAGTTTGATTTCTATTATTATACATTGGTTCGTTTGGATTTTTAAACATACTATAAACGATATTTAATATGGAAATATGAGTGTTGTTATTTTTTAGGCATTGGGTCTTCACCCGTCTGGTTGGGTCTTGCGAACCATAGTTTGAACCACTCGTCCGACCCTCTCTTGATGTTGTGTTTTCTCTCGTATTCTGCTTTGGCTGTGCCTGTGTATGAAAGATTCTCTCCCATGGAGTTGCCGGCCGATACTTCGCCCACTCCTGCTAATTTCTTTAATCTCTCTATTTCGTCCATGGACTAGATTGTCCAGTCCTTCATCTGCTGTTTGGTAGGGTTGTGTGCTTTTACTTTTTCTACAGTACCACCCTTAGCTAAGAACTTTTTCATCTTCTCATCTAGTTCTCTTTGTAATTCTTGTGGCGTTTTAGGTATGTCACCTGTTGAGTATGCCCTATTGATCCCGCTGAACTTTCCCATAATCTTCTAGTCCTTTCTGAACTTTGTTTAATTGATCTCTGTTTGCTTGATATAGTATTCCATATCCGCCAGCGGCTTGCCACTTTTGTATGTTGACCGGTCTGTCGTCTACTAGAATGTTGGGTGTGCCTGACGCTTTGTCTTTGGCATAAGTTTCTTTCCTACCTGTCACTATAATCTCTGCAGGTGTTTCGATGTTGTTTGATATCCATACTTTCTTATACTTGCCTGAGTTTTCATGATCACCTCTCAACGGTGATGTGTTGATTGAAAATGTTCCGCCTGTGAATTTTTTAACTAGATTTATTAAACTGTCTGCTGTGGGAAATTTGGGTAGTGTTGCGAAGAAGTCAGTGCCTGTTATCCTGTCAATTACTTCTTTCTTTAGATCCTTTGTCTTGTCTGCAGTTAGTTCCTTCCAGTGTGATACTCCGTAAAGTTTTTCTACACCACCAAAGAAGTCTGCTAGTACTCCATCCATGTCTAGATATACAATTGGTTTTCCATCTGCCATACTCTCATTATACAACTTCTTGTTGTTTTCGTCAACTTCTTTACCAAAGCGATCCTGTATCCTGTCGTATAGGACTTTACCTTTTTCGCCACCCATCACCATCCTGGAGAATTCTTGTTCCTGTCCCTTCATGGCAAGTTCTCTGGCCTTTGATGCTGAAACTCCAGTGATATCACTTGCGTCTGGATCCCTCTGTCCAGCACTAACAACTTGTATGTCATCGAACTTGTATTCTATATTACCAGATTTTGTTGGTTGTCCATTGTACTGATTTAATAATTTTTGAAATTCCATGACTCTGTCGTCACCCGCAATCATTATTACCCTTGTTCTTCCTTCTGCTTGTAGTACCTTCATCACTTTAATGATCGTGTTTGCTCTCACATCACCGAATGATAAACTCTTGTCTGATTGGAAGTGCTGTCTCATGTAAGACAATTTAGTTGTGAAATCCAGTGGATCTTTCTCAGTGCCACCTGTGTGTGCTAGGAATATGTAACCCTTGCCGTTGACCTGCTTGGTCATTGACTGTACTTTCTGTATTAATTTCTCGTGTCCTATTGTGGGAGGGTTGAATCGGCCAAAGGCAAAAACTGCTGTGGACCTATCGTCCTCGTTAAGAAACAGTTCCCGGAGGTGCATCGTATTCGCCTTGTTCTATGTTTTCTAGTTCTCTGTCTGAGATGACTCTTGCCACTTGCTGTCTAGTCTCTTTTGGAAATACGTCTTTGACATCTTGGTCAGGTGACCCGTGTTCCTCAATATATGCTTTCGCGGCATCGTCTACAAGGTACATCCAAAGTGTCTGTGCTTTCTCATGATCGTAAACACCTTTTGCAATCTTTCTCTTGATGTTTGATATGATAGGCATGAATCTTCTTCTGTAAAGATCCTCATTATTATTGATGTAGGAATCCAGCTCGTTTACTGCGTCCGAGTCTACTGCTTCGTTGATGAATTGTGATGCTCTCATATAAGCATATTTATTAATAAAGATTCTCTAATAGCCACATGTAAAATGGTGATGAGAACTTGAATCGCCATGTGCCGTTATGGCCTAAATCAGTAGCATTCTTGAAAGATTCCTTCAATTCTGTGCCTGCTTCTCTTTGCTGTGAGGCCCATAGTTCTGGATATTCCGGGGTGTACACTCCCTCGTATATTAGTGCTCCTACATCAATCTCGTCGATCTCTATACTCTTGATGTGTAGCAGTTGGTCTTTAAGTACTTCCCCTTTTTCTCCTATTTTTGTTTGTCTGATATCTTTCTCGGACAGTGTAATGTTTAGGTCATAGGGGTGACCGTTCTCACACTCGTGTTCAAATTCTATGATCTGTGTTTTTTCTTCTGTAGCCGATACGTTGTCTTTGAAATAGCTTGTATCGTTTAGCTTTACCTCCACACGCGGAGCCTTGTTCCACATTGTGGCGTATAGTTCTATCTTAAATTTTAGTTTTTCGGTTGCCATTCAAATTCTAATCCTGCTGTGTGACCTGTGTATGGAGTATTTAAGTCCTCTCGGAACATCTCAATAAACAACTGAGTGCCTTCTACCATTACTTTCATGTACTTGTCTGTACGTTCTAGTACTTCTGCTGTCTTTGTTCTGTCGTTGTTTGTACAAACAATTTGTATTTCTTCCATTATGATAATAAACTCCCTATAATGAATCCACCTAATAAAAAAGCAACAAGGTATCTAGTTATTATTGAAGAATTTCTGAAAACTTTGTATCCGTTTTCTCGAAGGCAAATAACATGGGCGTCGATAGATTCCGCTGTTATGTTAACATCTACTGTTTGTATCTGTTCTAGTTGTTTATCATTCATAGTATAATTGTACTACAGATCTAGGATATGTCAAGTAAAGTTGGTCTTGCTAGAACCTACTGTTTATGCAGTTTTTTATCTGCTCTTTGCAATTTTCTAAAATCTCAACGTATAAACAATTACGTGCCCAATCACTATTTCTAATGAGAATGTCAAAATTATTCTTCCATAGGTTGTTACAGTATACAGGATCATAAAATAACTTTTCGTTAAGACGTATAGCCTGTTCACATCTTGTTATTGGGTTTTTTATTTCATCATAATCGTGATTTATAATATGTCTGCAACTGTTCCATCCCAGATCCTCGAGCAACTTGACAGTCCCGGCCGGACCGTTCATTATTATCAGGTTCATTCCTATCACAGCATTTATAAATTTTTCCGTTACAAAGACAGGATCATACCTATGACTGGTTTCGTTAACTACTTCGAGAGTTTTATCTTTGTACAGGTGTCTTAGATTTTTATCAAAATTTAATGCGTTGTTATTTTCATTCCATCCCAGTGCTAGATAATGGCTATAAAGGAAAAGGGAACTGCCCCACCATTTCCGTGTTATAAGTTCCTGATACCCTTTACTAGATTCCGCAGATATGTTCTCAATCTCTTTTGATAGTTTCCACTTGTCTTTTACATACAGCGGTAGTGTTGGCGTATTGTCCGGAGCATTATTATTACCTGTTGCCAGTTCCTCTGATACGAGTGAAGATTTTTTACCACTACGTGAGACTGTTTTAATACGCAAGTCACCGTGTTTGTCCAAATCCATTCCTTTGAGCAATGAAGCCATATAAATCCTGTGCGGCCGGATGCCTAATGAAGTGCTGATCCAGTGTCTTTGTTCTGATGGTTCTTTTTCAACATCATTGAATTTTTTATATTGTTTGTTCTGTAGCAACATGTCTGCAGGCCAGAACGCACTTTTTATCCTAGGATGATCGAAAGGATCTTTCTCTGCTCCTATCCATAGAAGTTGAACATCCTTATTTTTTTCTACTTCCTTTATTATGTTTTTACGGGTGTCTTCTAGAGTGAAGTCAAAACAAAAAATAATCGTGGTGCCGCTACTAGAAATTAAGTTTTCATTACGATCTAATGTAAATTGTCCGTATCCTATATAATGTGCTGTGATAGATGCATCATTTTTTCTTACATCGTTTAATATTGAAAGTGCCCAATTGTATAGATAGTCATCGTTACGTCTTCTAATTTCTTTAAGAAACATAGAGACTACAAAGTTTTATGAATTTACTTGGATAGAGTTCACAGTTCCGGCAGTAACTGACTCTGTTTTACTTCTTATCCAGACATAATTTCCTGTGAAATTAAAGCTAGAAGTCACTGTACTTGTATCTGATGTGAATGTTGTATTAGCAATATCAAAAAAGTCATCTTCTGTAGGTGTAGTTGCAAGTGTACCTTGCATCTTAATAGTTGCATTTGCATTAAATGAAGTAGTAACTTGGTATGCAACTGTGTGTACACCATCTGGTTGTGAATAATATCCATCGCCTTTTGATTTGTCCGAAACAAATCCTACGTGATCCAATGTAACTGTTGTAGAACCGTCTGCATTTTCTGATGTGACAACTTCTGCAACTGTAATTTCTAGTGTTGATACTACTGTACTCACTGTGAATGTCGAGTTGTTGTTTGTTGTTCCTGTCACAGTTATTAGATCTCCTACCGCAAGTTTACCAGAACCAGTCAATGTTGTGCTGGTTGCCTTGATAGTGTATATTCCACTGGTTGCAGTGAAGCTGATGTCCGTACCCGTGATACTGGTCAGGTGTGATTTGCTTGATATTAATGTTGTGCTTGTCTGTGCCATCGTTGTTATTTATTCAGTATTTTTCCTTTTGAATCTAGCCGTTTTTGGACCTAGTCCGTACACAGCGGCCAATTCGTTTGGTTCTTGTCCGTCAACTGTTAACACATTCAAGTATTTAATCTTGTATGCTTTACCGTCTGCTTCTCCCAGTTCCTCACAAATACAGCTGTCTTCGTTCACTTGTTTGACCCTTAGCAGGCTTCTCTTTATCACAGGCTCACCGAACCAGTTCTTCTGTATCATACTCTCAACGATCGACTGACTGTTGAATATACCTTTATCTCGTAGTTTTTTTATTGCTTCCATATTTCTCCTTTTTAAATTTAATTACTTTATCTATACCCTTTTGTGCCATCATGTATATGGGCGTCAACATCTTCTCCTCCGTAACATAGAAATATCCACCAAAACAGTATGGACATTTATTCTCGAAGTAGTTCATAAGATGATTGTTTGTTAGCAAACAACTATCTGTGCTGTTCTCCAGGAAATTCCAGAGGTTGCTCTTCTCAGTCTCCGACCATAGGAGATGAGCATCTTTCTTTATGTGTACCTGGTACCGGTACTTGCCGTGCGGTAATCTATCACAGCCTACCGTGTTCTTGTCCATGTTGCTAAACTTTGGGTCGACTGTCTCAGAACCTATCCATTGATCCCAGAAACCATTGACCAGTTCCTTTGCGTGATCCAGGTCAGAGTAGAATATTGCTTTCTTGTCCTGCATTCTGAACTTCATCGACTTCCTGTTTTTTATAATGAAGTCTGCCAGTCTGTTTACGTCCGACAACCCTTCGTGTTTTTTCTTAAGATTAATTAGATACTGATCCGACGTTGGGTAGAACATCAGACTTCCCGGCATCTTGAATATCGTCTTGTGACGATACTTGCCGTAGTACAACTTGTTATGATGTTTTCTCATCAGGTACCTTAGGTTTAAGTGCGTCTATCACTTTTGGTTCTTTTGCCGCTTTAAAGTTTACTGTTAACTTAGGAACAATATCATCTGACAATCCTACTTCTACCATTCCGCCTGATGTCAGTTCTCCAAATAGTATCATTTTAGATAGAGGAGTCTTAATCTCATCATCTATAACTCTTTGCAAAGGTCTAGCACCTAATTTAGCGTCGAAGCCTTTTGTCATTAAGAATTCAATAGCACTATCAGTAGCATTAACTTCTACATCTTTTTCCATTGTCATCGTGTTTAGGTCTGCTAGGAATTTTTTAACAACAAGTGTCATAGTTTCTTTACCTAACTTGTCAAATTTAATCACAGCATCGAGTCTATTTCTAAACTCTGGTGGGAAGAACTTCTTAAGTGCTTTATCGTCCTCACCTGTTCTCTCACTTGGTCCAAAACCTATGTTGGCTCGTTCCATCTCTTCTGCACCTAAGTTTGAAGTTAAAATAAGTGTGATGTTCCTACAGTCTGCTTTCTTGCCATTGGATCCTGTCACTGTTCCGTAGTCCATCACTTGTAGAAGCATGTTGGACACATCTCTGTGTGCTTTCTCTATCTCATCAAACAGTACAACCGCGTGTGGATTCTTTTCCACTTCGTTGATGAACATACCGCCACCCATGTTGCTGTCTTCGTAGCCTACATATCCCGGTGGTGATCCTATCAGTTTCGCAATTGAATGTTTCTCTTGATACTCTGACATGTCAAATCTAATCAGTTCAACACCTAGTGTCTTCGCTAGTGTTTTTGCAGTCTCAGTCTTACCACAACCTGTTGGTCCTAGGAATAGGAATGATCCAATGGGTTTAGTTAGACTCTTTAATCCTGCTCTAGCAACCAGTATCTTGTCTGTGATAGTGTTGATCGCTTTGTCCTGTCCAAACACCTGCAGTTTCATTTTCTCTTCTAGTGTTTTTAAACTGCCAGTTTCTTTCTGACTCAACTGTTCAATGCTTATTCCGGTCATAACTGATATTTCGTGTATAATTTCCTCATGATCTATTACACCGTCTTTTACACCGTTTAATCTCAGTCTTGCACAAGCAACATCTATTACATCGATTGCTTTGTCGGGCAGTTTCTTGTCTGCTATAAACTTCATTGAGTAATCGACAGCGTCTTCACATGCTTCATCTGTTATAGTACAACCGTGATGGCTTTCGTAATACTGTTTAACACCTTTTAATATTTTAATTGATGTTTCTTTTGAAGGTTCTCCGACTTGTAGTCTTTGGAATCTTCTCATCAATGCTCTGTCTTTTTCAAAAAACTTTCTGTATTCTTCCCAAGTGGTCGAAGCAAGAACTTTGATCGATCCTTTTAGCAGTGCAGGTTTAAGCATATTTGCCATGTCCATGCTATTGCCACTTCCTGTTGCTCCAGCACCCACCATCATGTGTGCTTCGTCGATAAACAGTATTGACTTGCCTTTTTGATCAAGTGCATTGATAATTAATTTTAATCTCTCTTCAAAGTCACCTCGGAATTTAGATCCTGCCAGTAGTGCATTGATATCTAGACTCCAAACAATATGATTCTTCAAGTAATCAGGAATATCGTCTTTGTTCTTCGCAATTCTTCTAGCAAGTCCTTCCACTACTGCTGTCTTACCAACACCTGGGTCACCTACTATCAGTACATTGTTTTTGTTTCTTCTAGCCAATATCTGTTTTAAGTTTTCTAGTTCTTGCTCTCTACCTATTACTGGATCAATCTTCTTCTCAAAATATTTTGCATTTAAGTTCTCACAGTAACTTTTTAATATCCTATCCGCTTGGTTAGGTCTCAATCTCTGCTCGCCACCGGATTGTTGTGGTCCACCCATTGATGCCATTCCTTCATCGAGTATGGTCTCTGTGGATACAAGATCCATTAGATCCTGTTTATCCACTTTGTGTTTCTTGAGGAAGAAAGCACTGTAGCTTTTCTTCTCTGCAAATATGCTAATCAGTATGTCGATAGAAGTTACATCCTGTCTGCCTTGAAACAGTGCCTGTGTAAATGCCCTGTTCATCAGTCTCTCTAGCGATGCTGTTTTTCTTGGAACCACTGGGTTTTTACCTTTGGATACTATGTCATTACACTTGGTATCAAGATAATCTTCGACTTCTTTGATCAACAGCTTAATATCAATCTTGAATTCTTTTAGTGTTGCTCCTATTGTTTTGTCCTTAATTAATGATAGAAGAACATGTTCAATAGTGACATACTCGTGCTTTCTCTTCTCTGCTTCTTTAACTGCGTTTTCGAATATGTTTTCTAGTCCTTCGTTTGCTTCTAACATCTCCACTCCAATCTATTTGTTTGTTTTGTATTGCATCGAACGTCTCGACATCTCGTTCCGTCCAATAACATTCCTGTTGTACTGCCGCTACTAATAATTCCACATCCTCCTTGCCAATTGGTTTCTTCCTTGGTTTGTAGGTTCCGTTTAATATGCTCCATAATTTTTTTATTTGTCTCTTAATGCTTTCTTTTTTGCCATGTCCCATTTCAGTTTCGAGACTCGCTTGTTGAAAGTGATACCGTCCAAGTGGTCAAGTTCGTGTTGGAAACACTTCGACTCCATGCCGTCAAGTTCTGCCATGTGTAATTGTCCATTTGATAGTTCATATTGCACTTCCACTTTTCTTGGTCTCTCTACTTTTATCCAAACATCCATGAAGCTCAAGCAACCTTCCACGTCTATGACTTTTTCTTTGCTTGACTTTATTATCTTTGGGTTCCATATTATAGCAGGTTTTGAGATTGTGTCAAACGACTCGTGTCCTATCGCAAAAAATCTTTTGGTAATGCCTATCTGATTAGCGGCCAGTCCCAAGCCCCTCTCGTCCTGCATGAACTGTATCATCTCGTGTTCAAACTTCTCCAGGTCTGCATGATGTTCTATGGCATCTGTCTTCCAGTCCCAAGATGTGCTGACTTGTTCCAGTGTGTAGTGTGGGTGTGAGAATAGTTCTATCATTTGATCACCTCTATCTCCGACTCTGTTTCTATCACTACTCTTGCACCGCAACTTAATATGGGTTTGTCGTTGCCTCCGTATCGCATACGGCTTGGTCCTTTAATATCTACTTCGTGGCAGTAGGTGTTCTTGCTACCTTGTTTAATTGTTATCACAGGATCGTTAGCATTATTCTTTTTGTTTGCTCTGATCACGTGCTGATTGACGTGAATGTATGTTTTGTTTTTCCTCATCATAGGTCCTTTATCTTGTTTAGGTCTGCTGTTGATAATTGTGGTATCAATACATGTATTTTGACATAAAGATTTCCTCTTATGTTTAATGTCCTATGCACAGGCATTCCTCTTCCTTTTACAGACAACAAAGTTCCGTGCTGTGTACCAGCTGGTATCTTTACAGTGATTACACTATCCTCTAATGTTTTTAATTTTATTTCATGTCCCCGTACAGCTTGGAAACAGTCAATAGTCTTGTCGGTGTATAGATCATTTATTTTCCTTGTGTAGCCATCTGAATCCAACACACTCATTTGCACCAGTAGATCACCACGTGGTATATTTTTAATTGAATCATCACCCATGCCAGCGAACTTGAATGTAACTCCGTGCTGTACACCTGCAGGAATTTTCACTGTTGCAAACTCTTCTCTGCCAGATGGAAGTTTGTAGTTAATTGTCTTCTCGTTGTTCATCATAGCTTCTTTAATTGATATGGCCATCCTAACCTGTATATTACGATTTGCGTGGGATCTTGATCTAAATGTCTTTGCTTGTGTAAAGTTGAATCTGCTATTAAAATCCATATCACCTCCTTGGCCCCGTTGGAAGCCTGAGAAGAAGTCCCCAAATATATCTTCATTGAAGAACGGATGCTGTCCTTGTCCACCTTGTCTGGTACCACCAAACTTTCTCTGTGTGTCGTAGTCGTGTCTCTTTTGTGAATTTTTTAGTGTGTCGTGGGCCTCACTGGCCTCTTGGAATCTGTCCTTGTTTCCACCCCTGTCTGGGTGTTCTTTCTTGGCTATGTCCTTGAATGCTTTCTTTATCTGCTCATTGGAGGCAGTCTCACCTACACCTAGGATCTTGTAATAATCTTTCATTAACTATATTGTATAACAGATTAACGATTTGTCAACGGGTGGTATTACTTCTTGATGTCTGTTTTCTTGCCGTTTACGTAAAGGCCGAACCAGGCCGCACCAGCACCAACAACAACTGACACAAAACCTGCCTGTGCGTTGTTTGGGTTCTCTAATGCCATGAACCATTGCATTGTGTTGTAGAACACTAGACCATACAATCCCATCATTATTCTTGGAACTGTTCTCCAGTTTGATAGGAACTGTGGTAATTCATCTCTCATGAATATCCAAATAATCTTAATTAATGCCCAACCATCCTTGGCACCTTTTTGAACAATGTTGTCGTTCTTAATGATCAGTTTGTCTTCTTTTAATTCAGCCATTATTTTACACCTTCAATTTTAGAATTTCTTTTTCTGTGGCCGTTCCATGCAACGAAGCCGCCTGCTCTCAATGACCAGTATGCAAGTCTGTTCATTGTGTAGAATCCATTCAC
>Ga0307488_10004502_pt1 | contig 11628 bp, 6 predicted proteins | sample SB02metaG_FD_202248 | JGI IMG/M metagenome (GOLD analysis project Ga0307488, IMG submission 202248) | Sea-ice brine microbial communities from Beaufort Sea near Barrow, Alaska, United States - SB 0.2 | ecosystem: Environmental > Aquatic > Marine > Coastal | place: USA: Alaska | collected 2017-05-06
GGAATTGGAACTGACGGATTGGATTCAAACCCTCGAAGCAGCCCTGAATGAGGTGGTGATGCTGGGTTTCGGAATTTTGTTTGTCTGGGGCCTGGAAGGACGTCTGAAGCGTCGGCGTGCCATGCGGACATTGCACGAGTTACGTTCGATCGCCCATGTTATCGACATGCATTAGCTGACAAAAGATCCCGATCGACTGGATAAAAATCGACCTAACACGGAGTCGTCACCCGCATTATTAATGACGGCTTTTAATCTGCGACGCTGCCTTGATTATTGCAGTGAGATGTTGAGTTTGGTTGGCAAAGTCGCCGCCCTTGCACCTGCAAACGCTTGATGATGCAACTGTTGTCGCGAAAGTGAATGAAATCGAGGATTTGACGACGGGCTTGAGTCTGAAGGTTTGGCAGGAAATCGATATGCTGCGGGGGAAGGAGTGAGCTCTATGTATTGATTCCGATAACGACAGCGGGGGGGCCGGAACTAGATGGGAGGTCACGCGGAGGCGCAGAGCACGCAGAGCCGAGTGCTTCGGGATTTTTAAGAAATGATCAAGTTCGGCTCTGTGCCTCTGCGTGACATTCCTGATCAACGTTCGCTCGTTTGTCGGATTTTTTACGAAATGGATTAAAAAAAATCAGTTCTACGTTTTGGAAATTTCACCACTTTCACGTCTCCCAAATTAGGTTGAGGAATTTCGGCTGCCCTGCTAGCCTTGCGGCTCGAATTTTTCCTTTTCCAAATTTTTATGAGCAACAATATCGAATCTATCCTCCACGAAGACCGCGTTTTTGAGCCTTCGGCTGAATTTTCTGCAAACGCCCACATCAAATCAATCGAAGAATACGATGCGCTCCATACTCGTTCGATTGAAGACCCGGAGAAATTCTGGGCTGAACAAGCGGGTGCTCTCAAGTGGCAAAAATCGTGGGACACGGTGTTGGATTGGTCAGATGCCCCGAATGCAAAGTGGTTCGAAGGCGGAAAGATCAATGCGTCGGAAAACTGCCTCGATCGTCATGTTGCCGACGGAAAAGGGGATAAGGTGGCGATTCATTTTGTGGGAGAACCGGGTGACATGCGCGACATTACATTTTCTGAACTGCTCGCCGATACCTGCAAATTTGCCAACGCGTTAAAAAATCGCGGGGTTAAGAGTGGTGATCGCGTTTTGATTTACATGCCGATGGTGCCGGAAGCAGCGGTTGCGATGCTTGCCTGTGCAAGGATTGGGGCCGTTCACTCAGTTGTATTTGGCGGGTTTTCGGCACGGTCGATCAAAGATCGCCTCGAAGATTCGGAGGCCACCGCAATTATCACCGCAGACGGAGGTTGGCGCCGTGGAAGTGTGGTGCCACTCAAGAAAAATGTCGACGATGCGATCGAAAGTGATGATTCGATCAAGAGCGTTTTTGTTCTGAAACGTTGCGAAAACGAGGTAACGATGGTGGAGGGAAGAGATGTCTGGTGGCATGAGGAAACGGCGGATGCTTCTGAGGAATGTGCGCCGGAAGGTTTCGATGCGGAACACCCGCTTTTCATTCTCTACACGTCAGGCTCAACCGGAAAACCGAAGGGAATCCTTCACACGACCGGCGGCTATCTGACCTACACGATGTCGACGTTCAAATACGTCTTCGATCACAAACCGGAAGATGTTTTCTGGTGCACCGCTGATGTCGGCTGGATTACCGGTCACAGTTATATTGTTTACGGTCCCATGGCGAATGGCGCGACTCAGGTGATGTATGAAGGCGCACCGAATTTCCCTGATTGGGATCGTTTCTGGGAAATTGTGGCGAAACACAAAGTCTCAATTTTCTACACCGCACCGACCGCAATTCGCGCCTTCATCAAGGCGGGTGATCATCATGTCGACAAGCATGATTTGAGTTCGTTGCGTCTTCTTGGATCCGTGGGGGAGCCGATCAATCCAGAAGCATGGATGTGGTATCGCGAAAAAATCGGCGGTGGCCGTTGTCCAATCGTCGATACGTGGTGGCAGACCGAAACCGGTGGTATCATGATTTCGCCACTCCCGGGCGCGATCCCAACCAAACCGGGAACAGCGACTCGTCCGTTTTTTGGAATCGATGCCGCAATTTTCGATGAAACCGGAAATCCCTGTGGCCCGAATGAAGGCGGCAAACTCGTCATTCGCAAACCATGGCCGGGAATGCTCCGCACTATTTACAAAGATCCGGAGCGTTACAAAGAAACTTACTGGGGTGAATACGGCGAAAACATCTATCTCGCTGGTGATGGCGCACGCACGGATGAAGACAAGAATTTCTGGATTGTGGGACGTCTCGACGACGTGTTGAATGTGTCCGGCCATCGCCTTGGAACTGCCGAAGTTGAGAGCGCTCTGGTTTCTCACGATACCGTAGCGGAGGCCGCCGTAGTCGGTCGTCCTCACGAGATCAAAGGCCAAGCCGTCATCGCATTCGCAACGCTGAAAGAAGGCGTCGACGCAACTGATGAACTAAAAGCTGAATTGCGAAATCATGTCGGCACCGAGATCGGTGCGATTGCCAAGCCCGATGCCATCTTGTTTGCGGATAAATTGCCGAAGACTCGTTCCGGCAAAATCATGCGTCGACTGCTGAAAGAAATCGTCGCTGGCGGTAACGTGACAGGTGACACAACGACGCTTGAAGACATGGATGTCGTTGATCAGTTGCAGGAGGAGTTTCAGAAGACGTTGGGTGCTTGAATTTTGGTTAAAGGGAATATTCCATCGATGGACGAACCATCTCCAATTCCGCCAAAGCTCCCGAAATCAAAGCGATTTTCAAAGAAAGAAATCGCCTTGTTTTCGGTGTTTGGAACGATTCTTTTGCTATTTCTCGTTCACCTTTTCGTAACACGAGAGATTCCGCCGATTGATGACTCTGATTTAGTTTTGCCTTCCAAGGATTCTAAATCTGATCTCAAGTTTCGAGATCTAAGGCTCAAAGAGAGTGCTCTACAAGACATCGTGAAACTTGCGCAGATGGGAAGGGAAGAGGCTCAGATTGACGGTGAATTTTTAGTGAATTCACCTGCCCCTGAACTTGAAGCGTTGCGGGCATTGGCTGCTCTCCGAGACGCTGAATTTAAAAGTCTTTGGGATCGCGGAGAAACTGAAATTGCGATCAAAAAAGCGGTTTCTATTCTAAAAGTTGGAAGCAACATCCAAAGAGCGGATGGGTCACCAATTCACCAATTGGTCGGATTGTCTGTCACTGCAAGAGGACAGGCGAAAATTGTGGAAATTGTACAGTCACAGCGCCTGTCGAGCGCTCAACTTCAGTTGCTGTTTGATGAGGTGATGTCAGCTTCATTTGACTCGCAAGGATTCCAGAAAACACTTGTCGTTGACTACAGTTCTCAAAAAATGTTAATGGAAGAATTGGCTGCTGGAAGAATTGACATAGATTATTTGAGTCAAAATGGAGAGAAAGGTCCTGATCCATCAAAGCCAAACCCGCTCCTTTTCAAGAAGAACAATACGATCCGGCTCTACGCTGAAGCCTATCGGGATATGATTGAGGAAGCCGCCATGTTTCCGGCTTCCGCGCCGAATGCGGCCTATAACCGTGCGCATAGAATCCGAGTGAATCGTCCGAAAACTTATTTTTCTGGTAATCCAGTTGGAGAACTCATTTTTTCGATGACGATACCTGCGATAGTGGGTGTTCAGGAAAGAAATCGAAAAACCCGAATACAATTTGACCTTCTCCGAATTCAAATTGCGGCGGAACATTATCGGCTCGAAAGCGGGAATTGGCCAAATCACTTAGAATCCTTGGTTCCTGAGTTTATCGATTCGATCCCTATCGATTTAATGGATGGCAAACTACTTCGCTACAATACTGAAGCCCTCAGGATTTATAGCGTTTGACAGGATTTTATAGATGCGCACGGAGAGACAAAACCTGATCGGACAAGAACGTTTCAAGATTCGAATGAAATAGTGATCGGACTGGAACTGACCGATCCGAAGTGAGTTCCAGGCAAACGCCGAGCGGCGCTGAATGATCTTGTAAATTAACGCCGGCTCGTTGACTCAGATCCAACTGTTACATAAATAGGGGCAACTCCAAAACGCAATAATGCCCGTTGCGCCAACGCCGCCTATTCGATAACTTCGCGGTGATGCGTTCCTCCCGCTTGTTTTCAACTATTTTTGTCTTTGCTCTTACCGGGGCGTTTTCAACGTCACGCGGTGAAGACTCTTCCATCGATTTCAGCCGCGATATTCGGCCGATTTTGTCGGATCAATGCTTCGTTTGCCATGGGCCGGATGATAAACATCGGAAGGCCAAATTGCGGTTGGATACAAAAGAGGGAGCTGCTGCTGATCATGATGGGGTGAGGGCAATCGATTTTGAAAAGCCAGAGAATTCCGAGATTCTGTTTCGCATCACATCGGATGATGAAGATGAGGTGATGCCGCCGTCTGATTTCAACAAATCATTGACCGCGGAGCAGAAATCGCTGCTGAAGCGTTGGATCGAAAGTGGGGCGCAGTGGGAGGAACACTGGGCTTTTGAACCGGCAGTAGTGAAGGGAGCTGAAAAATCGTCAATCGATCATTTTGTTGAAAAACGTTTGAAAAAAGAAGGGCTGGAATTCTCTCCAGAAGCAGATCCACACGTGCTGATTCGCCGCGTAACATTTGATTTAACGGGCCTTCCACCCACGCGTGAAGAAGTTCTCGGATTTCTCGGTGCCGCAAAGAAAGACGGCACTGAAAAAGCCTACGAAGCGCTGGTGAATCGGCTTCTGGCATCTCCGCATTACGGCGAGCGAATGGCGTTAGCGTGGATGGATGCGGCGCGTTACGGAGATTCCAGCGTGATGCATGCCGATGGACCCCGTGACATGTGGCCGTGGCGGGACTGGGTAATCTCGGCCTACAATTCGAATATGCCGTTTGATCAATTTACGACGGAACAGCTCGCAGGTGATCTCATTCCGAATGCGACGGTTGCCCAGAAAGTAGCGTCCGGTTTTAATCGAAATCACGCGACTTCGGATGAGGGCGGGGCGATTCCGGAAGAATTGCGGGTTGAGTATGTTGTCGATCGCGTGAAGACCACCGCAACGGTTTGGATGGGGCTCACAATGGAATGCGCGCAGTGTCATGACCACAAATACGATCCGATTTCGCAGAAAGAATACTACCAGTTCTTCGCCTATTTCAACAACACCTCCGATCCGGGAATGCAATCGCGTAAGGGGAATCAAGCTCCCGTAGTTGAAGTCGTTGATCCTGTTCGTGCGGGAAAAATCACGGAGGCAGAGGCCGCAGTGAAGGAATCAGATAAGAAGCTGGCAGCTCATCGAGCAGCGGCGGATCCCGCTTTTCAAAAATGGCTGGGTGAAGCCCGAAAAAAGAATGAAGACGCCAAAAAACCGCCTGAGCCGGATGGATTGGCGCATTGGTTTCCGTTCGATGAGACGGACAAAAATTCAGTGAAGAATGCGGCAACCGGCATGGTGGGAACCTTAGTGAAAGGTGGAAGGTTCGCGCTGACCGATCGCAAAGGAGTATCCGGAAAAGCATTGAAGCTCGATGGGCGAACTGCGTTTGAATTTTCAAATTTCCAAGAATACGAGGCGGACAAGCCGTTCACTTTCACCGCGTGGTTGAAAATGCCAAAGAACGCCGGCGGATCCGTTTTCTCCCGCATGGACGTCGCGAATGGCTACCGGGGGTATGATTTCTGGCTGCAAGGCGGATCAATTGGAACCCACATTTTGAATGCGTTTCCTGCGAACGCATTGAAAGTAGTGAGTGCTGAAAAACTGAAGCCGAATACGTGGCAGCACGTGGCGATTGTTTATGATGGCAGTAAGAAAGCGGCTGGAATCAAGATTTACATCGATGGTAAATTGGCCAAAAACAAAGTTGAACAGGATGTTCTGACGGGAACGATCATCACTGAAAAATCAGTCCCCTTCAAGATTGGAAGTCGCAGTACGGGCGGAAATTCAAAAGGCGAAATTGATGATCTCCGAATTTATTCAAAGGCACTCACCGAGCCGGAAATCGCAAACACAAAAGGGGATCCGATTGGAGGCTTGCTCTCGACTCAGGGAGATCAACTCACCGATACGCAGAATGAATTGCTGAAAAATCATTTCTTCACCAATCAGGATGCAGCTTATAAAAAGATGACTGCAACCCATGGTAAACTGGCGAAGGCGGTTGCCGATCTGCAGTCGAAGCCGACCACGTCAATGGTCATGCAGGATAATCCGGCGAACAAAATGCGGATGACCTATCGGCTGGAGCGCGGCCATTACGAGTCTCCTGACAAAAGCGAAGAGATTAAAGCCGGTGTTCCCGCCGCCTTGCCACCGCTGCAGAAAGACGCAGCGGCAAATCGCTTATCTCTTGCCAAATGGCTCACGACTGAGGGAAATCCGCTGACTTCACGAGTTGCCGTAAATCGCTATTGGATGTTGTTTTTCGGCGAAGGTTTGGTCCGGACCGTTGAAGATTTTGGAAGTCAGGGTGTGCCGCCGACGCATCCTGAATTGTTGGATTTCCTTGCTGTTGATTTTGAAAAATCGGGGTGGGATGTGAAGCGAACATTGAAGCAAATGGTGATGTCGCGGACGTATCGCCAAACCTCGCGGACAACCAATCAACTTGCTGAACGTGACACTGAAAACCAGCTTCTCGCTCGTGGCCCACGATTTCGATTGCAGGGGGAATTCATTCGTGATCAGGCATTGAGTATTGCCGGCCTCTTGGAAAAAAAAATCGGAGGCCCGGGAGTGAAACCGTATCAGCCCACGAATATTTGGAACGAAGTGAGTCTGAACGGAGGGCTGAAATATCAGCCGGACACTGGTGAAAAGCTTTACCGTCGAAGCATGTATACCTATTGGAAGCGCAGTTCGCCCATGCCGAATATGGTCATCTTCGATGCTCCCAGCCGCGAAAAGTGCATCATGAAACGGGCGCGGACAAACACGCCCCTCCAGGCGTTGGTGACGTTAAACGATCCGCAATTTGTCGAAGCGGCCCGAATCTTTGCCGAACGAATCTTGCGCGAAGGCGGTGGGTCCGAGCCTGATAAATTTGCCTACGCTTTTGAAATCGCTGCGTCAAGGAAGCCGACGGCGCAAGAAGTCAGTGTGTTGAAAGACGTGCTCAGTGAGCAGCGTTACCGTTTCAAAGAAGCTCCTGAAACGGCCAAAAAGTTTCTCTCTATTGGTGAGAAGAAATCAGATGAAGCACTTGATCTGACCGAGCGTGCCGCATGGACCATAATCAGTCAGATGATATTGAATCTCGATGAGACGCTGACTCGTGGGTGAAACCCGAAGTGGCCAGGCTTATTCAGCTGCCAATTCAGCCACACGATTCTGACCGTCTTTACTCAGTTTCGAAATCGGCATTGTTGTCTGATTTCCTCCTGAGAGGCGAAGTGTTACTTCGGCCTCAGTGCTGGTCACGTAGGTTGCTTGAATCGTGCGACCGCGAGAGGTCCAGGATTCAGGCTGCGGACGTTTCTTAATGCCCTTTGTTTTCTGTACCACTCCACGATGGTCGGCCAGAGCCGCTTTAATCTTCGTGAAACCCTCGGAGTCTTTCATGTCGAAATAAGGGACAATTCCCAAACGCTTTTCGAGTGCCGCATCAAACGCCACAATCACCGGGGTGGGACCGTCAGCCTCGTCCGTTGCGATTGCGATTTGCACCACTTCCGGGCATTTGTGAAGATTGAGTCCACTGATGAAAATGATTTCAGAATTATCTTTAATTGCATCGATAGCTACCAAACTGGCAGAATTTGAAGGGCCTCACGTTGAGCCCGGTTCCATCAGGAGAAATGTAACGGCCTTATTTTCTTTAGCGGCCTTCTTTTGGATTTTTTCCAATTGATCCAACTCTTTAACAAATGAAGGAGCGACAAACGGCTCTGCAGCGAAGAGCGAGGCCGCTCCGAAAAGACATCCAACTAAAATTCTTGTTTTCATTCCTATAGTGGAACCAAGTTGACGCGGCTTTTCAAGCCTGATCTCAGCGCATGAGGGTATTCCAAATATCGAGTTGAAAATCAATTTTCACGATCCAACAGGGTGTGTTTGATGAGTCGATAGGGTGCGATCGTGAAAAATTACTTAAGGAAATTTTGTGACTTCAAATACGTTTCGATTCGAGAAACCGTTGCGTCGTAGAGATTCAGGTCAAAGATGAAATAGCCGTGCCAGCCGCCTTCGTAGTTTACGAGTTCGCTTTGGTTCCCCAACTTCAGTGAGGCCTCATGAAAGTTTTTCGCGCCGATGTAGGGCACGACTTGATCTCCTGTTGCGTGAAATATGATCGTCGGCGGGAGGTTCGCCTTCACGTGATGGACCGGAGACAATTCCTTCCAGCGCTCGCCGATTCGATTTTTTCCGAAACCGATATCGGAAGTGTCGATCACGGGATTCAAAAGCACCATCAAATCGGGGCGGCATGAAATTTCGAGGTCATCAGTCGATTCGTTCACTTTGTCGAATACCGCCGTTCCGACTGCGACGTGTCCACCAGCAGAACCTCCGCTGATTACGATTTTGTTCGGATCGATTCCTAATTCGGCAGCATTTTCTCTCAAGTACCGCACCGCTGATCGTCCGTCTTTTACGCAATCGAAAACGGTGTTTTTTCCTTTGCCTGACGGATCCCATAGCCGGTACTGCATTGAAAATGTAACCATTCCTTTTTTCGCAAAATGCTCCGCGAACGAGTAAAAGCGAAGCGGTTCTCCGCCTGCCCAGCCTCCACCATGGATAAATAGAAAAGCGGCGCGTTTGTCTTTTGTTGGGTCGTGGCCTTCAGGATTAAAAACGTGCATCTCCAATTCCCGATCATCGATTTTTTTGTAGACGATTTTTTCGTCCGGCTCGATTTTTCTCGAGGCTTCATCAAGCACATATTCAGGCCTTTTCGTGACGACTCCGGTCGGCGCAATAATCTGCGAAGGCCATTTATCGTTGTGCATGATGGTGTTCGTCGCGACTTGTGCGTCGTCAGGAAAATCGATCGTAAGAGGCTTTCCGTTCTGCGGGTTGGGTTCATAAAGGGGCGCTCCCGTGCTTGAAATTGTCACGCGAATTCGATGGCCCTTGGCGAAAATTTGGCTGACCCATCCCACCGGAAATTTTACGGAATGAACCTCACCGGGCGTCATTAAAACTTCGTGATCAAAGCCATCGCGATAGCGCATTCGCCATGGATAATCGACCAGTAAAATCGAACAGCCATCGGGATAGACATCGCTGATCCGAACAATGACGTCTGTGTCTGGCGCAGTCGATTTCACAAATAACTTCGCAAAAACCCGGCCCGTCCATTCGACGGGTTTTTCAAGAGGAGCAGTCGTGAAGGTGATGACGTCGTTTTGCTTTTCAAACTTCCGCGCGTCGCGAGCTCCCAGAAATGAGCGACCTGGGATTTCCATTGGGTTGCGTGGATCGCTTTTGAAAGACGTGGCCCCGTCTTCCGCTGTCGGCTCACTCTTTGACAGGGTTCCTTCAATATTTAGATAATAAGGAGTCTCCTGCGCTTTCGGCGGCCAATCAGGCAAGTCACGCCACAAATTCCCCGGCGCTCCCGGTTCTTCAACCGCGCCCATTGCAAAATAGCGGACATGTGGAGCGGCCACCACATCGGCAGCTTCCGGTTTGCTTTTCAGCCAATGATCGAACCAGCGAATCATATGATCCTCGACCGGCCACGCAGCTCGCTCGGGAAAATTCAACTCGCCCACTTTGTGACCTTTGTTGGTGCGTCCATGGAGCCACGGACCAACGGCCAGCCACTGATTCCCGCGCGAATTCTTGCCTCCTTTATGCTGACGGCCCACGAAACTCGCGATCGATCCCTGGTTCATAAAATCGAACCAGCTCCCGATCGTGAAACACGGCACGTTCATTTTATCAAAGTGCAGCGAGGCATCTTCGGCTTTCCAATAGTCGTCGTAGTGGGGATGTTGATACCAATCTTTCAGTAGGGCGAGATTATCCTCGGGATTATTTGTTCCGCCGAGCGCCGAAAATCGCGCGGGCCGAGTCGTTCCCCCAATTCGATAACCTTCATGATACAGGCTCAAGCCCGTGTCGATCATGTATTGGCAAACGAGATGTGGAGGCCGGGTGACTGCGAGATAATTCTGCGCGTAGCCGCCTTGCGAACTCCCAAACGTCCCGACTTTTCCATCGCACCAAGACTGCGTCGCGAGCCATTCACAAACATCAAAACCGTCCTGCAACTCACCCCATTGCATCGCGCGATAGCCGACCCATTTTCCTTCCGAATCATGTGTCCCGCGATAGTTCACCAGCGCAACGACGTAGCCAGACCGTGCCAGACGCGCTGCAGATTCACGCGTCCCGTTTGCGCGGAGGGAGGCATAGCGTTGCTCGAAAACAACGGGCAGCGTAGTCTCAACATTCTTCGGAAAATAGACCCACGCGGATAATTTCACACCATCCCGCATTGGGATCATGATCTGCTTTTCTTCGACGCCAGAGAGGTCCGGATCGGCAGCGAATGCCGGAGTGAAACCTAAAACTATAAACGTGAAGATCTGAAGAAATCGCATCTGCAAAGCCTGATCACTTTTCACAATTTGAACAGTCCGTAATGCCGCACGATGACTCGACAGGGTTCGTTCGATAATCAGTCTTTGAACGGAAGAATACCCTTCGCTTCGAGAAACACCTGAACATCCGCCGTGCTCATTTCCTCAAATGCTGGCTGCATCATGAAGCTGTGCCCTGCTCCCTCGTAGAGTTTTACCTCAAATTACTGCCCCATCTCGCGAGCTTTATTTATAAACGCTGTTTGGGGGGCGATGAGATGATCGCGCGTGCCGTGCAAAATGATCGTTGGCGGGAGCAGCGCTGTCGTGAGAATCCGCGAAGCTGAACCTTTGAGCGCGTCCTCGACCGGATGCAAAAGCTGCCAGTCCCTGTCGTTGAATAGCTTCAGAATTCCCTTAAACGCTGCGATTTCTTCTTTTGGAATTTTCTGAGCTATCCGAACGGTCTCTGCCAATTCAAAAAGCGTCTCGCGATGATCCAGCGGCATCACGTAATCGCCTGTCACTTTGAAGAAATCATCGGCGTGTCTCTCAAGCGAGGGCGCTTCTTTTTTAATGCGTTCTTGAATCTCGTCTTCCTTCACAAACCAAATGTCGATCCCATCAAAAGCGGGGCAATACAGCACCAACACATCCGGACTACAAGAGACCGAGATGTCATCACTTTCATGCTCGAACGCCCGATTCAAATGCGATTGCAGGGCCAAGTCTCCTCCGCCCGAGGTTCCCGTCGCCACGATCTTCTTCGGATCAATTCCCAGCTTTTCGGCATTTGACCGGATAAACCGAATTGCGCTTTTCGTATCGGCAATTTGATCTCGTGGCTTTGCCGACTTCGCGATTTCTTCGAGGGTCATCTTCGGGAGGTTCCCCGAATTCACGGGCGCGGTTTGCGGCTTGATCACCAACATTCCCAGCTTGCGTTTTGTCGGAAGTGTCCCCTGAGTCGTTAAAATAGAGGTGGAGGTTGGTTATGCCATGCGTCAGCATGGCGGCAATCAAACCCAACCAACCCGGCTCAAATGACACATGAAAA
>Ga0307488_10004503_pt1 | contig 11628 bp, 12 predicted proteins | sample SB02metaG_FD_202248 | JGI IMG/M metagenome (GOLD analysis project Ga0307488, IMG submission 202248) | Sea-ice brine microbial communities from Beaufort Sea near Barrow, Alaska, United States - SB 0.2 | ecosystem: Environmental > Aquatic > Marine > Coastal | place: USA: Alaska | collected...
GCCAAACAGGTCGTTGAGCAATGCCACCACAAAACCAAAATGCAGCTCTTGGCCCTCGTGGGACATGCAAAAAGAAATAATCGCGAGCCGCTCAGCGGTGAGGTTGCCCAGCAGGTTGATGTTTGCGTGGCCTTGCCAGCGGGCAATGGCGCGGGCGACAAAACTCTGCTCTTTTGCCTCAATGACCTCGGTGCCGACCTCTTGTTGGAGCTTGAAGACGATGCCGGCGCGGATGGATTCGAGAATGCCCGGCGTGCCGCCTTCCTCCCGTGATTCGATGTTGCCCAGGTAGGCTTGCTTAAAATCGCTGACATAATCCACTGTGCCGCCGCCGGGCACTACCGGCACGGTGTTCTTGAACAGATGCTCGTGAGCCACCAGCACGCCGGGGGTGCCGGGTCCGCCTACCAACTTGTGTGGCGACATGAAGATGGCGTCCATGCCCATGGCGGTCATATCGATGCCCACATAGGGTGCTGCTGCCGCATAGTCCCAGAAAGACAGTGCGCCATAACTGTGCAGCAAGCGGGTAATGCCGGCAACGTCAGATTTGAGGCCCGTAACGTTTGAGGCGGCCGAAAAGGTGCCTATCTTCAGGGCATGGTCAGCATATCGTTGCAGTTCCTGCTCGAGCTGCATGACATCGATAAAACCCTCAGGTGTCAGACCAATGCGGACTGTTCTGGCGGTGGTTTCACGCCACATCAAATCGTTGGAATGGTGCTCATAGGGACCGATAAAAATCACCGCGCGCTCATGTTCCGGTATTTGTTGACTGAAGTGATAACGCTCATCCAGCATCGAGGGGATGCGAATTCCCAGCACCCCTACCAGCTTGTCGATGGCGGCGCTGGCACCTGACCCGCAGAAAATCACCTTGTGCTGGTGGCTGCCGTTGACCGCTGACCGAATCTGCTCCCTGGCCTGTTCCCGCAGCAGGCTCATCTGCTTGCCTGTAAACGAAGACTCGCTGTGGGTATTAGCGTAATTCGGCATCACCTGGTGCAGCATGAAGTCTTCAACAAATCGCAGGCTGCGGCCAGAGGCCGTGTAGTCCATGTAGACCAAAGGCTTTTGCCCAAAAGGTGTGGCAATGGGTTGCTGTTCGCCAATGAGGTTGTCGCGGATTTTCTCAAGCAGGAGAGACATGTTGGTGCGGCCGGTGGTATTGGATGGCTGTTATTGTAATCACAAGGGTCTGTCATGATATGTCTAATTGCTGTTGATAATTGACTTATATGCAACTATCGTTCTATAAAATGACTAATAAATGCAATTATATTGAACCCATATGCATATCGACAGTGTTGACCAGAATATCCTCGGCCACATTCAGCGCGACGCGAGTCTACCCATAAGCCTGCTGGCTGAGCGGGTGGCGCTGTCAAAAACTGCCTGTTGGCGGCGACTCAAGCGCCTTGAGGCGGCCGGTGTGATCAGGCAGAGGGTGACCTTGTTGGACGCCAAGGCGCTGAATCTGGGGCTGATGGTTTATATCTCAGTGCGAACCGCTGAGCACAGTCAGCAATGGAATGAAATGTTCAGCCAGGTGGTGGCGAGTATTCCGCAGATTCTGGAGGTCAATCGAATGAGTGGTGACCCGGACTATCTGTTGAAGGCGGTGGTGACGGATATGGCGGGTTATGACCGGCTCTATAAAAAACTGATAGCCGCAGATATTTTGGATATCAGCTCCAGTTTTGTTATGGAGGAAGTGAAGATGACCACGGAGTTGCCCCTGGGTTTTTCCCAATAGGCAGAATCAAGCCGCAAAAGTCATATCAATATCTGCAGCGTCCATCCCCAATAGCGCAGCAGCCTCTGTGACATTCCGAACGACAGTGAACTGAACCCCGGAGCTGTTAACTTCGGCGTCATACAGACGATTCACCCCAAAGGCGAGGTCCGCGGGTGCAACAACCACGCGTATGGCCTGCGGGTGCAGAGAAGCGTTCTCTGGCCATTGTGCTCCAGACCGCCGATTAGCCACTGTACGTAGCTCATGTGCTGGTATCTCGATCTGCACAAGTTCATGAAACACCTCCAGCAAACGGTAGGATTCGTCAAAAGGACCCATGCCGTTCAGCGCTATCAAGCCATCCTTAAACCCGCTTGAGTCGAATACACCCCAAACTTTCACGAGCACCAGGTGATGCTGCTGATCTACTTCGATTGAAAACGGCACGATAGTCACTTCGAATATGGAGGGTGGCATTCTACAAGAAGTGTTGTGGAAAGGGCTACTTACTATTCCCTGCCCCGTGGGCAACATCACACCACAGGATTATAAAGAAGCTTTGACGTGGTATATGGCTAGTGCTGAACAAGGCGTTGCTGCGGCGCAGTATAACTTAGGTGTGAGCTATGGCAATGGGGACGGCACACCACAGGATTATAAGTCGGCACACATGTGGTTGAACCTTGCGGCAGCTAGAGGTCATGAGGATGCTAAGACCAATAGAGACATCATCGCTGGAAGGATGACCCCAGCAGACATCAGTACAGCACAGCAGATGGCCAGTGAGCGGATGAAAGAGCACCCTTAGGCCCTCAGCGGCCTTCTCTGCCCTCACAGCAGGTGCATGTCCTACAGTTGACGGCTGGTGCGTTAGATAAGGTGATCAGGCTGGTAGGTGCCAGTGGACAGGCCCCGCCACTTCATTCAGCTTCTGATGTATCTGCGCTGGTACTGGTAGCAGTCCCCGCCCTGCTATAGGCCAGTGGCAGAGTTATACAGGAAATGTCACATCAATATCCGCAGCGTCCATCCCCAATTCAGCAGCAGCTTCTGTAATGGTATGAACTATCGTGAGCACAGCCCCTGATTTGTAAAATTCAGCGTCATACAAACGAGCCAGCCCAAAAGCAACGGCGGCAGGTGCTACAACCACACGTTTGGCCTTAAGGTCGAAAGGTAGTTGTTTCGGCCCCAGCCCTCCAGACCGCTCATGGGCAAAATAACGCAATTGATCTGCAGTCAAATCGAGCTGTAATTGTTCTTGGAAGACCTGCAAGCAGCGGTAGGCTTTACCAAACGGACCCAATTCGTCTAGTGTTGCCATAGAGTCTTGAAGCTCCTTTAAATCGAGTACACCCCAGAACTTGGTGGTCACCAGATGGTGCTTCTGATCTACATCGATTGAATACGGCATGCTACAGGGGCCTACGGGTTGACCAGCTGTCTTGTTCTTTGATCCACGCTAAGGCTTCGTATAGTTGGTCGAAGACCTTGTTGGGTGTGTAATGCCCCGTGAAATAACGCGCCGCAGTGTAAGTCTGCGCCAATATTCGTTGAGCATCAGTGTCCACCACTATGGCAAGGCATAAAGGTGGGATAGGCATTCTGGGCATGATGGCATACTCGATGACATCGGCGTTTAACAGGCGGTCAACTTCTGCCTGCCGCATATCAATCAGCCGATTATAGCGATATGTACCGAGCTTTTGCCACTCGGCGCGCTGCTCTAACTCTAGCTCGGCTAAGTCAAGGTGGCCGGAGATGGTCGTGACAAACAGTCTCTCCTGAATGCTTATTTCATGGTCAGTGTGCATCAGACTCAGCTCCTTCTGATCTCATGTCTACTGCTTTGCAGAACGGCCGCTTAACAGCTATAAGCCATTCGCGGTAGTTGCTTATTATGGTTAATCTAGTACCTGCTGCTCGAAAACATAGCATTATCAATAATCGCTGGCAACATCCATATATGGGGCGGTAGAGACCGTATAGTGGCAATGGTAGACAAGGAAGCTGCCGCTGAGACAGCATAGGGTTGCGTTACTAGGGGTGGTTGGCCGTTTTGCAGTGCATACGTAGTGCAGCAATTATTGGCTGATATGCTTATGACGCTAACCCTTTGATCTAATTGGTCGGGATGGCGAGAATTGAACTCACGACCCCTGCCTCCCGAAGACAGTGCTCTACCAGGCTGAGCTACACCCCGACACAGGCATGATGGTAAACGAGTTTAGGGAGATTGTCACAGTGGCCAGATCAAGCGGCGTGCCGCCGCTCTACCAGGGCTCGGGGCGTGCCGGCGTCAATAACTCCGTGCGACGGCAAACTCGGCAAGGTTCTGCATCGCCTTGGTGTACTTGGAGGGTGGCAGGTTGGTCAGGCATTTAATGGCCTTGTCGACTTCGGCTTGGGCCATATCGCTGGTGTACTGCAGGCCGCCGGTGGCCTTGACGATGGCCAGCAGTTGCTCCATCTCGGAGATATCGCCTTTAAGAATGGCGTCGCGGATAAACGTCCGCTGGCTTTCGTCGCCATTGCGCATGGCAATGATCAGCGGCAGAGTGACCTTGCCCTCGGCGAAGTCATCGCCGACATTTTTGCCCAGATCGGCAGTGGTGCCCTCATAGTCGAGGATGTCGTCAATCAGTTGGAAGGCCAGGCCAAGGTGCAGGCCATAACCTTGGAGGGCTTGCTCTTCTGTTGCGCTGGCGCCGGCGAGGACTGCGCCGGTATGGGAGGCGGCCTCAAACAACATGGCGGTCTTGCGGCCGATGACTTCCAGGTAGCTGGCTTCTGTGGTGTCCGGGTTGCGGATATTGCCGAGTTGCTGCACTTCACCTTCGGCAATGGTGTTGGTTGCCCGTGAGAGAATCTCCATAACCCGCATATCGCCGATTTCTACCATCATCTCAAAAGCCCGGGAGTGCAGGAAATCACCCACTAGCACGCTGGCAGGGTTGCCCCAGGCAGCATTGACTGTTTTGCGGCCACGGCGCAGGTCAGATTCGTCTACCACGTCGTCGTGCAGCAGCATGGCCGTATGCAGAAACTCGATAACCGTTGCCAGGTTAATGTGCTTGTTGGCTCCATAGCCGCACGCATTTGCTGCCAGTAACACCAGCAGTGGCCGCAGGCGTTTGCCGCCGGCCTCGATCAAATAGCCGGATATTTCCTCCACTAAAGGCACGCGCGATGACAGGCTGCCGATGATCAATTGATCGACTGCAGTGAAGTCAGTGGCTACTACCGTATAGAAGGGGTATTTCATTAATTGCTCACTGGCAGGCCAGATAGGGGCGCACGCGCCAGAGAAAGGGAATGCTAGGGATGGTCGGCGCAGGTGTCAAGCGGCGAGCATTATCAAAAAGAGCTGATTGATCCCTTGATTGGCGCGAATGCTTCCCGTAGAATTGCGCACCCTGAATCGGGACCTATGGGCAGTGAAGGATAGCGCGCGGCCAAGTTGACGTTTAATGGGTTTCAACCTTCAAACAGATAGAGTGAAATAACATGTACGCTGTAATTAAAAGTGGCGGTAAGCAGCATAGAGTCGAAAATGGTGAAGTGCTCAAGCTGGAAAAGCTGAACGTAGATGCGGGCGGCACCGTAAGTTTCGATGAAGTCCTGATGATCGGCAATGACGGGCAAGTTACTGTAGGCGCGCCTTTTGTAGAAGGTGGCAAGGTGACTGCTGAGGTTGTTTCACACGGGCGTAGCAACAAGATCACCATCATCAAGATGCGTCGACGTAAGCACTACCGTCGCCAGGCGGGCCACCGTCAGTGGTATACCGAAGTTAAGATCACCGATATTACTGGAGGCTAGACAATGGCTCATAAAAAAGCAGGCGGCAGTACACGCAACGGTCGCGATTCGGAAAGTAAACGCCTGGGCGTAAAAATATTTGGCGGCCAGGTAGCTAATGCCGGTAATATCCTTATTCGTCAGCGTGGTACTCGTTTCCACCCGGGACTGAACGTCGGTTGTGGTAAAGACCACACTCTGTTCGCTAAGGCTGAAGGCGTTGTAACCTTTACTGTAAAAGGTCCAAAGCAACGAAAGTATGTGAATGTGATGGCAGAGGCTTAACGCCTATCGCGTTTAAAAGAGCCCTGTCTTCGACGGGGCTTTTTTTTGCCTCCTTTAAACCAGAGAACCAACATGAAATTTGTAGATGAAGCCAGTATCAAGGTAGAAGCCGGCAAAGGCGGAGATGGCTGCTTGAGCTTCCGTCGCGAAAAATATATTGCTCATGGTGGTCCCGATGGTGGCGATGGCGGTGATGGCGGGTCTGTCTACCTGAAGGGCGACGCTGCCCTCAATACCCTGGTGGATTACCGGTTCAAGCCTCGCTGCAAGGCGCAGAAGGGTGAACACGGCAAGGGTTCGGACCGCAAGGGCGCCAAGGGTGAGGATGTTTACCTGCGTGTACCCCTGGGTACCAGTGTGTTTGATGACGAAACCGATGAATATCTGGGCGATGTGAGTCGCGCTGATGAAGTCATGCTGGTGGCCAAGGCAGGCTTCCACGGTTTGGGCAATGTCCGTTTTAAGTCCAGCACTAATCGTGCCCCAAGGCAAACCTCCAAGGGTGGTGCGGGTGAGATAAAAAACCTGCGCCTGGAGTTGCGGCTGATCGCCGATGTAGGTCTGCTTGGTCTGCCCAATGCGGGTAAGTCGACCCTGGTGGCTACGGTTTCTGCTGCCCGGCCCAAGATAGCTGATTACCCCTTTACTACCCTGGTGCCCAATCTTGGTGTTGTGCGGCTGGGTGAGGACGAGAGTTTTGTTATCGCTGACATCCCGGGACTGATCGAGGGTGCGGCAGATGGCGCCGGGCTGGGCGTGCAGTTCCTCAAGCATCTGGCGCGCACTCGCCTGCTGCTGCATCTGGTGGATATCGCACCCCTGGACGACAGCGACCCGGTAGAAAATTTTCATGTGATTGAGCAAGAGCTGGCGAACTACAGCGAAGGTATCGCCCTTAAGGACCGTTGGTTAGTGCTTACTAAGCTTGACACCATGACCGCGGAAGAGGGTAAGCAACGAGCGGCGGACATTCTCAAGCGCCTTGATCTGTCCATTCCGGTATTTATGATTTCTGCGGTAGCCAATCAAGGTACCCACGAGTTGATGTCTGCGGTCTATCAGTATCTGGCTGAACTGCGTGAGCAGGAGTTGGCTGATGCGGCTTTAGAAGAAGCCTATGCCGAGCAGGAAGCGCGAATTGTCAGCGAAACCCATTCTTACTCCATGTCCAGGCGAGATATGCGCCGTGCAGAACGCGTGCAGGAGAAACAGCGGGCTGAGGACGACGATGATGATTTTGACGACGAAGATGACGAAGATGATGCAGGCGACGAAGATGACGTCGACTACGAGTATGTGGAGGGTGAAGACCCCGAAGACGACGATTTTGAAGATGATGATGATGATGACGACGATCATGGCGTCATAGTGCACTACGAGCGCTAGCAGACAGACATGCCAGTGCAGCGTTATAACCCGGGTAATGTCTGGGTCATCAAGATCGGCAGCTCATTGTTGACCGCCAACGGCGAAGGCCTGGATATCAAACAGGTAAGCGCCTGGGTAGATGATATCGTCAGCGTCTATCGTACAGGCGTGCAGATTGTCCTGGTGTCTTCAGGCGCCGTTGCTGAGGGCATGAAGCGGCTTGGCATCCATACCCGGCCGAAAGCCCTGCATATGCTCCAGGCAGCCGCAGCGGTAGGTCAGATGGGTCTTATTCAGGCTTATGAATCCCAGTTCCAGCGCCATAATCTGCACACCGCGCAGATTCTGCTGACCCACGACGACCTGCGTTCCCGCGAACGCTATATCAATTCCCGCAGCACCCTGCGCAGCCTGCTTGAGCTCGGCGTTATCCCCGTGGTTAACGAAAACGACACTGTGGTCACCGATGAAATTCGCTTTGGTGACAATGACACTCTGGCGGCGCTGGTGGCCAACCTGATTGAGGCTAATACGCTATTGCTGCTGACGGACCAGGATGGTTTTTTCGAATCTGATCCGCGCCAGGACGCCCAGGCCAAACTTATTCATGAGGCAGATGCTTATGACCCGCGCCTCGACCTGATGGCCGGCGATGGTGGCAAGCTGGGTCGTGGCGGCATGGTCACCAAGCTTCGCGCCGCGCGGACTGCCGCACGCAGTGGTGCCAATACCATTATTTCGCCGGGGCGCAGTCCCGGGGTGATTACCCGTCTGGCGCAAGGGGAGTATTGCGGCACTTTGCTGCGCAGTCGCAGTGAAGTCATGGTGGCGCGTAAGCAGTGGCTGGCCGCATTGCCTACCAGTGGCAGCCTGGTGCTCGATAGCGGTGCTGTGGATGTGCTCAGGAAATCCGGGCGCAGTTTGCTGCCTGTTGGTGTCAAAACCGTGCAGGGTAACTTTACGCGGGGCAGTATGGTGGCTTGTGTCGATGAGCAAGGCCGGGAAGTTGGCCGTGGCCTCGTCAATTACAGCGCCATCGAGGCTGCCGCAATTTGCGGGCAGCCCAGTTCAAAAATAGAAGCGCTGTTAGGTTATGTGGGTGAAGATGAACTCATTCACCGCGATAATCTGGTCATCAGCTAGAGGACCTCATAAACAGAGGTCCGTCAGGGAGCTGGCTTAGGCCTGCAGAGCTTGTACTTTATCGTTCAGTCGAGCTTTATGGCGTGCGGCCTTATTGGCGTGGATGATGCCTTTGCTCACAGCACGGTCCAGAACAGGTACCGCAGACATGTATGCAGTCTGGGCTACAGCGTAATCACCAGTGCTAAGAGCGGCGATTGTTTTCTTGATAGCGGTACGCATTGCAGATCGCTGACTGGCATTATGTGCCCGACGAACTTCAGCTTGACGGGCGCGTTTTTTTGCTTGGGGAGTATTGGCCACGGTAGTGCTTCCTCGATTGTGAACCCGGAAAATAAGACGCGACACTATGCCGATTCGAAGGCCGGATGTCAAACACGATCGTCGACGGGCTGGAAATAGCCTGTCGGGCACCGGGGCGCAAAATAGGCAAAAATTTACCGGCAAATCCACGTATCATGGGGAGCTTTGCCAGTTCGGGTGTCGGCGCCCGTCGGAACATCATGGTTAACCCGGATTCACACAAGGTAAGTACCGGTCGCGGTCTCCTCAGGTCCAGTGGCCTGGTCTCCATCATGACCCTGGTCTCCAGGGTTTTTGGCGTTATCAGGGATATGGTGGTGGCGTTTTTCTTTGGCGCCGGTGCCGAGGCTGACGTGTTTTTCCTGGCCTTTAAGATTCCGAATTTCTTTCGCCGCCTGTTTGCTGAAGGCGCATTCTCCCAGGCGTTTGTCCCGGTCCTGACGGAATACCGGACTCAGCGTGGCCCGGAGGCGGTCAAGCACCTGATTGATCGCGTCAGCGGTACGCTGGGCTTGGTGCTGCTGGTGATTACGGCGCTGGGTGCGCTGGGCGCCGGCGGCCTTATCAGCGTCTTTGCCGCGGGTTTTGTCTACCATGGTGAGGCGGAGAAGGTGGCATTGGCCACGGATATGCTGCGCCTGACCTTCCCGTACCTGATGTTTATTTCCCTGACGGCCCTGGCGGGTTCGATTCTCAACAGCTTCGGAAAGTTTGGCGCGCCGGCGTTTACCCCCGTGCTGCTCAATCTGACGTTGATTGGCTGTGCGCTGTGGCTGCGGCCCCAGCTGGATGTGCCGATTATGGCCCTGGCCTGGGGTGTGTTGTTTGCAGGCGTGGCGCAGTTGGTGTTCCTGCTGCCGTTTTTGCGCGCTGCCGGCCTGCTGCCCAGGCCCAAAGTGGATTTTCGTGATCCGGGGGTCAAACGTATCCTGCTGCTTATGCTGCCGGGCATTTTTGGTGTTTCTGTGGGGCAGATCAACCTGCTGCTGGATACGGTGCTGGCGTCATTTCTGGAAACCGGCAGCCTGTCGTGGCTGTACTATTCTGATCGCCTGCTGGAGTTGCCGCTGGCGTTGTTTGGCATCACCATTGCTACTGTGATTCTACCCAGTTTGTCCCGCGAACATGCCAGTGCCTCACCGGCGGCCTTCTCTGCAACCCTGGATTGGGCCATGCGTATGGTGTGTGTGGTGGGTGTGCCTGCCTCTGCTGCTCTTGTGGTGCTTTCTGAGAGCCTTATTACAACCTTGTTCTACCAGGGTGAGATGACGCCCAGAGATGTCACCATGGCTTCCTACAGTCTCAAGGCCTATGGTCTTGGACTTTTGGGGCATATGCTGGTGAAGGTTCTGGCGCCCGGCTATTTTTCCCGCCAGGACGTCCGTACCCCGGTTCGATACGGTATCATGGCGCTGGTAGCCAATATGGTCTTTAATCTGCTGCTGGTCTGGGAGTTCAAACATGCCGGCCTGGCGCTGGCGACATCCATGTCGGCATTTTTGAATGCGGGGCTGCTGTTTGTGGGCTTACGTCGGGCCGGGGTACTGGTTTTTAACCCGGGCTGGCTGAGATTTGCGCTGCAGATTCTGCTGGCCAATGGCTTTATGTGTGGGGTGCTGGTGTTACTGGCACCGCAACAACATGCCTGGCTGGTGATGCCCTTCTGGGAGCGCCTGGCGGTCATGCTGCTGATCTGCGCCGGTGGTGCAGTGACTTATGCTGCTGTCCTGCGAGTGTCAGGCTTCAACTTCAAGCAAATGGTACGTTAACACTGTATGGAAATTATCCGCGGTATACACAACATCAAGCCGAGCCATCGTGGTTGTATTGTCACGATTGGTAATTTTGACGGCGTGCATCTGGGGCACCAGGCGATCCTGCGGCAGGTGAAGCGCAAGTCCCTGGAGATTGGGGCGCCGTCCATGCTGATTTGTTTTGAGCCACAGCCCAAGGAATTTTTTGATATTTACAATGCACCCGCGCGGCTGACCCGTTTTCGGGAAAAAGTTGAATTGCTGGCCGAACATGGTGTCGATAAGGTCCTGTGCCTGAAGTTTGATGAGCAGACGCGCTCCATGTCAGCCGCTGCGTTTATCGACTTGCTGGCGAACAAGCTGCATGTGCGGGCTGTGTTTGCCGGTGACGATGCGCGCTTTGGTAACGACCGCACCGGGGACTTTGCCATGTTGCAGGCTGCTGGTGAAAAATATGATTTTGATGTCACCAATCTCTATACGCTGACAGTCGACGAAACCAGAGTCAGTAGTACCCGCATCCGCGAGTGTCTGGCGCTGGGTGATTTTGACATGGCTGAAAAGCTGCTCGGCCGACCCTATTCCATCAGTGGCAAGGTGGTCTACGGACGCCAGTTGGGACGTACATTAGACGCGCCCACGGCAAACATTCAATTACATCGCTACAGGGCTCCAATCGAAGGGGTCTATGCCATCAAAATTCAATGTCTTGGAGAGACGTATCGTGGTGTTGCCAATGTGGGTGTGCGGCCAACCCTCAACGACGCCTCGGTGAAGCCTATCCTGGAAGTGCATATTTTTGATTTTGCGCAGAACATTTACGGCCAGACTGTCAAAGTGATTTTTTGCAGGAAGGTCAGGGATGAGCAGAAATTTGCCGGCCTGGCAGCGCTGAAAGAAGCGATTCGAGCGGATATTAAAGTGGCCCGAGAGTATTTTGCGGCCAAGGACCAAAAATGATTTATTTCTTTCTGAGTGTTGCAATAATTCTTGGTGACCAGTGGTCCAAGGCTTTTATGAGCGACCTGCTGCCCTTATGCGTGGCGGGTAATTGCCAGAGCATTGTGCTGCTGCCCGTGTTTAATTTCACCCTTTTGCATAACGAAGGCGCCGCCTTCAGTTTTTTAAGTGATGCCGGTGGCTGGCAGCGTTGGTTGCTGGTGGCCATCTCCACGGTGGTCAGTGGTGCCATTGCGGTCTGGTTGTATCGTGTCCGGCACACCGAACGACTCCTTG
>Ga0307488_10004504_pt1 | contig 11626 bp, 13 predicted proteins | sample SB02metaG_FD_202248 | JGI IMG/M metagenome (GOLD analysis project Ga0307488, IMG submission 202248) | Sea-ice brine microbial communities from Beaufort Sea near Barrow, Alaska, United States - SB 0.2 | ecosystem: Environmental > Aquatic > Marine > Coastal | place: USA: Alaska | collected...
GGGTTCTCTCAGTATCTTTAAATCACGTTGGAATAGTATAGAACTACTACGAAAGAATCAAAAATTTACAGAGCATTATGAAATTGTGAGTGCATGGAAAAAATATATGATTTTGCTAAAATCAATTAGATGTTATCAAGATAATACAATTGATGAATTATTGCAAAAAATAAATAGTCCTATGCCATATATACTGGATGAAGAGGATGAAAATGATGAAAATGATGAAAATGATGAAAATGATGAAAATATATGGGAAAAAATAAAAATAGTGAATTCAATAGATAATATTTAAATATTAAATAATATATATTAAAAATGAGTGTATGTGTTTACATTGACAATGATAATATTAATTATATGAAATACAAAGATGTCTTATATAATATTTATCCAACTGATGTTTTTTATAAAATTTTTTTAAATGAATTTGATTATTCAAAGATAGATGATATATCAAAAAATAAACATAAATTTATAATTAATCAAAATAATGGTAAAAATACAAATGATATAGCATTAACTATAGAATGTATGAATGATTTGCATAAAAGTATCAATATGATTATAGTTAGCAATGATAGTGATTTTTTACCATTGTGTAAACATATTCAAGAACATGGTAAAAAATGTCATTTATTATGTGAATATAATTACAAAAATATAGCATATGATAATGTTAAAAATATAAAACAAATATATGATGATATTCAAAAAGCAGAATATAAAAAAGACGAACAAGAAAGACAAATTCAATTAGAAAATAGACGAAGATTAGAGAATGCAAAGAATGCAAAGAATGTGAAGAATGCAAAGAATGCAAAGAATATATATAAAAAACAAGTTAAAAATATATATGATAATTATTTTAATAATACAGACATAAATAATATATCTATAGATAATATAGCAAAATTATATAATACACACAAAATAAAATACAAAGAATATGGTAATGGTCGATTAAAACAATATGTAATCGATTTTCTACCAAGTGGATATGATTTTTCAGATAATATATTATACAAAATTTAAAATGGTTTGGAATAATATATATATTTGCGTTTCTTAGGTTTCATATAATCCATAATTTCGGATGATAAAATACCATATAATTTATCTTCATATTTAAATTCATTTATTGAGACACCATATCTCATTTTAATTAGGAAATGTATAAGTTCTATTATTTGATAAGATATACCTGTCATATAAAAGAATTCCATTTTCATATCTGCTTTAATAATATAATTAGTTTCATCATGTATAAATGAAAATTTATTAGTTTGATTATCTTTCATAAAACAATGTTCGCCTGCAATATTTTCCCATCTATCAATATAATATTTCATGGTTTCATCGTGTTCACTATTTTTTTTATAATTTAAAATTTTTTTACATATAGATATTTCAGATATAAAATTATACAAATACAATAGTATCATTTCATCAGTATTAATATTTTTTTTATAGATATCCATATTTATTAATAATTTATATATTTAACTTTATTAATTATCAAATTTAAATTTGATATTTATTATATTAATATAACAAATACGAAACAATTATTTCACAATTATGTTTAAAAAAATGATTTCAATCATCCAAAACGTAAATATTAAACATATTTCATATAATTCAAACATACAAAAATATATTAGAAATATAGGTGATACACCGATAAAGAAATTAAATGATAATATACACATTAAATTAGAAGGACATAATCCTTCTGGGTCAATTAAAGACAGACCAATTTCAAATATGATACATAATTTAATGTTAGATAATAAATTAAAAGATAATCAAACAATATGTATTGTTAGTTCGGGGTCAGCTGGTTATGCATTACATAATATGAATCGTATTATCGATCGAAATATCAATATTGTTATAGCAATGCCTTTAAAATATTCAGATAAAGATATACCATCGAAATTAATTGATAATAAACATGTAAATGTATGTTATTCACATAAAACATTATTAAAAAATATTAAAAAAAATAATGGAAAAACACATATATTACTAATAGACGATATATTTATTAATATTGTAGAAAATATGAAAAATATAGCAACAAAAAATAAATGGATTAAACTCGACCAACATTATAATCACGATTGTATGAATACTCATGAAAATACATGTAAAGAAATTTTAGAACAAATACCAGATGTCACTGACGTAGTATGTGCTACAGGGACTGGAGGAACCGCTGCTGGATTAATTAAATATTTACCAAAACATATTAAAATTCATTCTAGACCATCGAATTCTGGCGAAATTGATGGATTGGGTGACGTAGGTAAATATGATAATTTTTGCGACACAACAAGAATCGATGGTTATTATAATTCTAAATTTAATATTAATGATGCAGTATATTATCAAAATCATATTAAAGATAAATTTAATCTTGATGTTGGTCAAAGTACAGGAGCATCTTATTGGTTAGCTAATAAGATTAAAAATAAAAATAAAAAAATATTAATTATTTCAGCTGATGGAATATAATTTAGAACTATTTAACTTTATCTATCTTTCACATTTAATTGGTTTAAGTCGTTCATCTATTTCATCATCTTTATCTAATTCTAATAGATTTGCGCGTTTTTCATTTACAAGATCTATCCAGATATTTTTACCTTTCTTTTTTTTAATTTTCAGATTAAATACGGCGCTATTATTATGTGTTTTAAATAATGATTTGTAAAAATTTAATTCATCTTTTAAACTTTTGATTTCTTTTTCTAAATTATTATAGATTGTGCCATTATCTAAATTCATATTATGATTTATCAACTATATTTTTTTTATATTAAATAATTCAAATTTATCTATATGTAAAATAGTTTCATCGTATCCGCGTTTTTTAATCATATTTTTATCATCTAAACAAACATCAAAATCTATACAAGGTAATGATTTTGTATATACTACAATGATTCTAGATATATTGTGTTTATCTATATTTATTTTAGAATCATTTGTCAAACAATTATTAAAATATGTAATATACTCAAATATATTCATATTTTTAATATTTTTTTCTATATCTCCATGTATACAAATTCCTAAATAATTTTTGTATTTTTCTATAAATGGCATTATACATAATACACCCCCATCAATATAATATTTATCTTTATATTTAATTGGTTTGAAAAAGAATGGAATACATGTTGTCATTTGAACAAGTGTTGATACTTTCATATTTGGATGATTTTCATATGAAAAATATTCATTACATTTATCAGATAAATTATAAACCTTACATACAAAATGTATTTTTGTTAGCATATAAAATTGATTTAATGTTATATTTTGCTTGTTATATTTTTTACGAATTATATTATCAATTAATTTACCAATATTATTATTTGAAAATAAACCTTTATTTGAAAAAATATCATCCAAATCATCTAAATCTAATATTTTAGTATAATCTAATTTATTTGATAAATTACAAATCATATTTAAATCGTATCCACAAGATAATAATACACCAATTATACTACTACCAGAACAACAAACATATCTATGAATTTGTTTTAAATCAATTATATTTTTTTCAATTAATGCCTGAATAGAGCCAATAAATGCAGTTCCTTTTGTTCCACAACCTGATAAAAATAATGTATCAATATTCATTGTATTCATTGTATCAATATTATTAATTATCTTTATTTATAAATTTAAAAATAAACTAGTATAAAAATATAAATGAAAATTGCTATAACTGGAAAGATGTGCTATGGTAAAACAACTATAGCAAATATTATTAAATTATATGATAATGAATATAAAATATTTTCATTTGGACAAAAAGTAAAAGATATTGCCATAGATTTATTTGATATGCAAAATAAAGATAGAACACTTTTAACAAGTATTGGAACAAAAATGAGAGAAATTGATAGTGACATATGGGCGAAATATGTTATTAAACAATGCTCTGATTTAGAAAATGTTATAATAGATGACTTGAGATATCAAAATGAATATAGATATTTAATTAAAAATAACTTTAAAATAATTGTATTAACATTACCATTAGAAATACAAATTGAGAGAATTAAAGAATTATATCCAGAAAATTACATAGACCATATTAAAAATATGAATCATATATCTGAAAAAGGAATAGATTATAATGATAATCATATTAAAATTGATATGAGTCAAGATATAGAAACGATAAGAGATATCGTATATAAATATTTAATGACCTAATGAAGTCAAAATTATAATAGTTGAAATAGTTGTACACACCATATTATAAGTGATTTCTTTACTATTGTTTATTGTTTCATCATTTTTCCATTTTACGCATTGTGATGACAAATATATATTATTTATTATAAATCCAGTAATTACAATAATACTTAGACCTGAAAATATCTCATACATCGTTTTTGGATTGCCACTACCCATTTGTTTTATACTTGAAATCATTCTACCATCAGTAAATCCATCAGATAAAAAATATATATAAAATTGCCATAAACATATTAAACCAATTATACTTAATCCAGTATCAGAATTTTCAGTATTTGAAGCATTTATACTATATAATTTTTTGATATGTTGTCTCGAGAAATGAACCATTTGATAAATTGAAATATTTGCAATTAAAAATATCATCAAGATGCTTTTGTTACATAATAGTTCATTCGAATAACAATCATTGCTTTCATAATAATTTAAAATATATGCAAATAAACCACACATTAAAAATAATGTTGTTGATATTTTTGTTTTCATTTGATAATTTTCAATAGTTGTATCTGATGCACTTTTTAAATAATACATATTGAATGCTGTAAAAGCATAACCAATTGCTAAAAATAAGATAAATAATACTGCAACTTTTGTATCGTTTTTAATTAATAATAAAGCACAAGATACTAATAATAATATAGCAGCACTTATAAAATACCAATATTTATCTCCTTTATCAAATAAACTACCTGCCAAATAATTATAAACAATGTATCCTAAAAAAACTATAAAATTATAAAATGCAGAATATTCCATTATATTATATATATATATAATTTATTAATAAATTATAATTTGAAATATATTAAAGATTAAAATATACAAATATAAAAATGACAATGCATCTACTAATTAAAACTGATAATATTACACTCGAAGAACAATATACAAATCATTCCCATTATCATGAAGGCGATAGTGGTTTAGATTTGTTTTGCCCAGAAAATATTCTTGTAAAAGCAGGTGAAACAGTTAAAATTGATCTACAAATTCAATGCGAAGCACTAAAAAATAATGGTTCAAATATGTCATATTATCTTTATCCCCGTTCGTCTATTGTTAAAACACCGATTCGTCTAGCAAATAATGTTGGTATTATTGATGCAGGATATCGGGGTAATATTATGGCATATGTTGATAATATAAAAACAGAAGACTATATTGTTGAACGCGGAACAAGGTTATTTCAAATTTGTTCAGGGGATTTATCACCACTAACATTTGAAATGGTAAATCAATTAAGTGAAACGACACGTGGCATAGGTGGTTTTGGTTCAACCGATGACTCAACCGATGACTCAACTAATGACTCAACTAATAATTTATATAGAAGTAATGGTGTATATTATGAACAAGAACCAGAACCAGAACCTGGTTATTCTTGATTATTTACATTTAAAATATTATATTAATATATTTTTTTTGTATATGTGAGATTCAAGAAGAATCGCTTGTAGTATGTGGAATTGCTGCACATGCATCAGGTTCAGATTCAGATTCAGATTCAGGTTCAGGTTCGGATGGTATAATTACATCTGGACAGGGTGGATCACCTTCTGCAATTTGTGCTACACCCGCTTCAGCTATTCCCTCATCAACACACACTTGACCTTGTTGCGTATGTAGAATCTCTGGGAATAATAAATTTTCTAACTCTAAAAATGATTTTTTTAATACATCTGCTCGCGAATCGATATAATTCCATCTAATATCTAATTCCTTATACCAATGTTTTATTACATATAATAATATTTTAAACATTTTATTTATATATATTATTTCGAATAATCCCAATCTTACCATATTATTATAAATACCGTGGATATCACAACAAATTAAATTTAAATCATCCAAGGTAATATTACCAAACATACTAATGAAAATATCAAAATAATTTTTACGCATCACTGGTATTCCGACACTGTTGGATCGACGACCAGCAAAAAAATTTGCAATCATTCTATTACAATCTCCACTAGATAAATTCACATATTCATCTGACATAATATCATTCTCTGTCAGGAAATCTCCATAACCTTGAAACATAAACTCTTCCCCCATGTAGGGACTCGCTACACCACCAAAATCAAATACACCCATACGATCTCCATCAACTATAAATTGTGTATCCCAATCAAAAAATATAAACATACGTATCCTTATACCCCTTAACTTATTTGGAGTATTTATTAATGATCTAATTGCCTTAATATATCCAATCCATTCGTTAAAATCTGTGGTCATTGTAATCTCTGGTCTCACGATTGATGGTTGTATATCTTCAAATATTTCACCATCTGATATAGGTGATAATACTTCCCTAGCTATGCGTCTGCGAACAGTCACGTCGAACCCTTCCAAAATCCTATCATCATTTAGTCCGTTCATAATATATCTTAAAAATAGCGACATATGAAACAAATTTTCTGCAGTGACTAGACCGAGATTTGAAATTTCAAATGCGAATAAATTTCCCCCAGTAAAAAAGGTGGTAAATCTATTCGGCATAACCATACCAGGTAATCTTAATTGACCAAATATTAAATGCATAAATGGTACAAGAATTTCAAGTCTATTTATATTAGTTCTAACTTGAGTATTTAAAAATAATTCATTTGGGTGATCTATTTCATTTACGCGGGATTCGCTTATAATTAGATATCTATCGCAGGTTGGTAAATTATATCCCATAAACTGCTCCCACCTGGTTCTAGTGTACCCTCCATATCTAACGCACAGCTTAGGTCTTTGTCTTTCTCCACTTATAACTAATTCATATGGTTCTCTATAACGATTCAATTTTCGAATAAATTCAGTAGTACTTATATCAACCTCTCTATTATCTAATGTTTTTAATCTAAGTGGCTCACTAGTTTTGGTACCAAGTGAATCCAAAGTTTGAACATCACAATCTCTACCTTCATTCTTTGCAAATATTTTACCTATAACATTTACACAACTATATTTTATTTTTCCGCCGTGGTCACTTGAAGTTAATTCCACATTAGCATTAAAAACACTAGGAATAAATATGATATTATCATTAATATTTCCATTAACACTATCTGCAAACTGAGCTAGAGCATTTTGCGCATCTATTCGTGTATTCCATACTTGATCGCGAGTAGCATCAATTAAATCAGATGACACTGGTGCATCTACCGGAGGAATATATTTATATGGAATACCAATATTGAATGTATCTATATTATTTAATATTAGAAATATTATTATTCCAAATAATACCAAAAATATATATTTAAGTTTCATATATTAATATAATATATTTTTTTTTGTATATGGATAGCGAATACGAGATAATAGATAATAGATTACCTGAAACTTTAAGAAAATTGACATTTAGTGGTTATAAAAAAACAGATGTTTACAATATTTTATTTCTGAGTATTGAAAATGGAAAAATAGAAAATGCATGTAATTGGTTAACAGAATGTATATGTTCGGGTTATATATTAGAATTATGGGAGAAATTATTAAATTTTTCATGTAATGTAGTGAGTATTAATAATCCTAAATTATTTCATCATTTATATAAAAAGAATAATTTATTACATAACGTTTTAAAATGTGTAGATAAAAATGATAGATATGGATTATTAGAATGTAGAAATAATATTGTTATTAGAAACTTATATTTTTCAATTGTAACAATATTATCAATGTCAGATAAAAAGGTGAGATATGATAAATATCCTAAATTACGAGATAGTGATTTTGATTTTGAAAATATATATAAAAGATTTACAGCAAATGTTTTTTTATTACCGAATGATTTTATAAAATTTAATGAACCAGAAGAATTAAAATTAGTAATGAATGAAATCTATACATATCTTAAGAATAGAAATTATGAAATGTGTATATATTGGACATTTTGGATATTTGAATGGGAAAAAAGAAATATTAAAGCAAAAAATAGTTGGCATATAGATGTTAGAGATGTTGATGTGCTACCTAAATTTAAAGCAGATTTAGTATGGGTATTATGGGAATTAATATTATTAGAAAAAGAAAATAAATGTAATGATACAAAAATACAAATAAGATCACTTTATGAATTATATAAACATGATTTTACAAGTAGAAAAAGAAATAAAAGATTACCATACTTATATATGAGTATGTGTATGTTGACAAATGATGTAGATTATAATATACCACTAATTAGGGATAACATATTATATATACAGGCAAATATTAAAAATGGTGAGATGTTTAAAATGAGAAAACCTAGAGAAAATCATGATGTTATAAAAGATATAGAAGTCGATAAAAAATTATTATCTGGAACTAAATACGACGATAAGATGAATAAAGAAACAACCGAAGCAAAAATTAAATTATTTAATGATTTAGATAGTTTTAATAAATAAAATAATAGTTATATTATATGCCAAATATTAGTAAAAAAGTAGTAGATGTTGTTGAAGATGTAGGGGATGTTGTTGGGGATGTTGTAGAAGATGTTGTAGATATTGTGGAAGATGGTGCACAATTTTTAATGAGACCTGAAGTTTTAGCTTGTATAGCTTTACTTATAATATTAATCTGTTTTATTATGTATATGATGAAACACGATGATAGCGTTGAGGCTTATAAACATAGATAATATTATTAAAGATATCTTTTACATAATATTTTAAAATCCCAACCCTCGCATTGTGCAATATATTTAAGTAATTGAATATTTTGTGCCTTAATATAAACTTCTAATTCTTTTAATATTTCTTTATCAATATCCATTTTTGTAATATTTTTTGTAATAATATTATTTAAATATAAAAATCAAATTATATATAACGAGATGGTATCGAAAGATACATCATTCGATTATTTGCCGTGTGAAATAAATAAATATATTTATGATATAGTATGTTTAGATAATACACCACTATTAAATTATCGTATCAGATTTATAAACAGAGAATTTAAGAGTATAGTAGATAATCATAATGGGGAAATATGTAGAGATAAAATAGACACTGAATTAGATAAATTAATATCATTTGGGGGAAATATACGAATGTTTAAATGGTTATTTGACCATGAAATATATATGAATTATAAAGATGTATCATCTTTAATATCATGTCATCGTATAGATATATTAAAATTGATGATGAATTATGGTGAGAATGAAAAAATATTATTTAATAGATTTTATTTAAGTGATGGTAATATATCTGAAAATTTTAGTATTTTTAGGTTTGGAATTGTGAATAGGTCATTTTTATTATTGGCATGTGAATGTGGTGATTTAGAAATAGTTAAATTTTTTTTAGAATCCCCTAAAAAGAAAATATACATATTACAAGTAAATGCAGCATTAGATATATCTTTTATTAATAATTCTAGACATATAATCGATTATATATACGAAAATTATAAATATAAAATAAACAGCAAGAATATTAAAAAAAATATAAACAACAAGAATATTAAAAAAATATAAACAACAAGAATATTAAAAAATAATAATTTGAATTTATTTAAATACAAATTATAAAATATAAATATACAATATGATGAAAGTACAAAAACGCAATGGTTCTCAAGAAAATGTCAGTTTTGATAAAATTCAGGGAAGACTAGTAAAATTATGTGAAGAACCCAAATTAAAACGACTAAAAATTGACCCGACAATTGTATCTCAAAAAGTTTGTTCAGAAATCTATGATGGGGTAACAACTATTGAACTTGATTTACTTTCATCAGAAATATCAATTGCCCTATACTCAAAAAACATAGATTACAAAGATTTGGCATCTAGAATTATTGTATCAAATCATCATAAAAATACAGATGATAAATTTTCAGATGTTGTTGACAAATTATATAATTTTAAGAAAAATGGTAAGGGCGAACCATTAATTAATAATGGATTTTATAATTTGGTTCAACAAAATAAAGATATTATCGATAATAAGATTGATTATATTAGAGATTATAATTTAGATTATTTTGGTTATAAAACATTAGAACGGAGTTATTTGCTTAAAGTTGATGGTAAAATTGTTGAAAGACCTCAACATTTATTAATGAGAGTATCATTATCTATTCACAGAAATGATTTGGATAAAGCATTTGAAACATATGATCACATGTCGAATGGGAATTTCATTCATGCTACACCCACACTATTTAATGCTGGAACATGTAGGGAACAATTTTCAAGTTGCTTCCTACTAGCAATGCAAGATGATAGTGTTCAGGGTATATTTGATACATTGACAGATTGTGCAAAAATTTCAAAATACGCTGGGGGAATTGGTCTCAGTATCCATAATATTAGGGCAAAGGATTCATTTATTGCTGGAACAAATGGTCATTCAAATGGCATTGTGCCAATGTTAAGGGTATTCAATGATACAGCTAGATATATTGATCAGGGTGGTGGAAAACGCAATGGTTCATTTGCGATTTACCTTGAACCATGGCATGCAGATATCTTTGACTTTCTAGAACTAAAAAAGAATCATGGCAATGAATTAGAAAGGGCACGAGATTTATTTTATGGATTATGGATTACCGATTTATTTATGGAAAGAGTCCAAGAAAATGGCAAATGGTCGCTATTTTGCCCAGATAAATGTCCCGGATTAAGTGATTGTTATGGAAAAGAATTTAGGGACTTATATACCAAATATGAAAATGAAGAATCATATAATCGGCAAGTTGATGCTCAAGAATTATGGTTTGCTATTTTAACATCGCAAATTGAAACAGGTACACCATATTTAACTTATAAAGATGCAGCAAATAGTAAATCAAATCAAAAAAATTTAGGATGTATTAAATCATCTAATCTTTGTACTGAAATCATAGAATATACAGATAAAGATGAAACTGCTGTGTGTAATTTGGCATCTGTATCATTACCGAGTTGTTTAAAATACAAAGATTATACCCAATTAAAAATCAAGATTTATAGTAAACCACAATGCATGTATTGTATTGCTAGTAAAAATCTATTAAATGATCTAAACATTGAATATATAGAAATGGATTATAATAAATTATTATTGAGTGGAGAAAAACCTTTTGGAGTAACATTTCCACAAATTTATGTAACAGATAATATTAATAACAAACATATTGGCGGTTATACTGAATTAGAACAATATTTAAAACCGACATTTGATTATGATAAATTAAAACTATTAACAGGTGTATTAGTTAGAAATTTAAATAATATTATTGATTATAATTATTATCCAACAGAAAAGGCAGAACGTTCAAATATGAGACATAGGCCTATTGGTATTGGGGTTCAAGGATTAGCAAATGTATTTTATGAAATGAAATGTAGTTTTGATAG